>OGYS01001405.1_pt1 | contig 14110 bp, 9 predicted proteins | sample 1576611 | NCBI WGS metagenome assembly OGYS01 (sample SAMEA3541571, study PRJEB24748) | human gut metagenome | biome: human gut; feature: human-associated habitat; material: faeces | place: China | collected 2012
CGTAAAGATGATGCAACGAGCGAGGGGACTATTACGTGATCCTACATGGATCATATACGTTATAGAATTAAAAATTTTAACAATAATAATAAAAAATTGGAGGATAAATTAAGATGAAAGAAAAGATTCATGCATTATCAGAAGAGATGGTTGCTAATTTGGGAAGATTGGTAGCAATTGATTCACAGCTTGGCACACCGGAAGAAGGAAAGCCATTTGGAGAAGGACCAGCTAAAGCACTTAGCGTAGGACTTCAAATTGCGGAAGAGATGGGATTCCGTACAGTGAATTTGGACAATTATTGTGGTTATGCAGAGATGGGAGAAGGAGACGAAATTGTTGGTATCGCCGGACATCTTGATATTGTACCTGTAGGTGGAGATTGGAGCTATAATCCATTCGAATTGACACGTAAAGGTGATTATGTGTATGGACGTGGAACTACAGATGACAAAGGACCTGTGATGGAAGCTCTTTATGCGATGAAATTACTGCGTGATTCAGGCGTAAAACTTAATAAACGTGTTCGTCTTATTATGGGATGTAATGAGGAAACAGGTTCTAGATGTATGCAGCATTATAATGAAGTAGCTGAGGAGTTATCCTGTGGATTTACTCCAGATGCAAGTTTCCCATGTATTCATGGAGAAAAAGGTCATATGGGTATGACTGTGTATTCTAAGAACACAAAGATTATTGCTATGAATGGTGGTTTTGTATCTAATGCAGTATGTGATAACTGCACAGCAGTTATTCCGGCAGAAGATGGTCTGAAAGAAAAATTGGAAGCCACTTTTGCTAACACAAAACTTCAGGAATATAAAGTTACAGAAGAGAATGGAGAAATCCATATTGAAGCGAAAGGTGTTCCGGCACATGCAAGTACACCGACACTTGGTGTGAATGCAGCAGGCGTGATATTTGAATGTCTGGAGCAAGTTGGATTCGAAGATGACTTTGTAAAATTCTATAATTCACATATTGGAACTTCTTGTGATGGAGTTGGAGTTGGATTAAAATGCCAAGATGCATATGGAGAATTGACACTTTGTAACGGAATTGTGAAAACAGAAGATGGTGTGATCTCTTGTACAATTGATATCCGTGTTCCGGTTACATTTAAAGAGGAAGATATCCGCAGTATGTGTGAAGGAAAATTAGAGGATGAAAATGGACGAATTGAAATTAACAGTATCGGGAATCCATTGTTTTTCCCAAGAGAGTCACCGCTGGTAGAGGCCTTATACAAAGCGTATGTTGATGTGACAGGAGATACGGAAAATGAGCCAATGGTAATTGGTGGGGGAACTTATGCAAAAACATTGAAAAATATTATTGCATTTGGACCGGAAAAACTAGGAGAAGATTATCGTATCCATGGTTCAGACGAATATATTCTTGTATCCGAGATGGAAGAAGCTGTTCTGATTTATATGGAAGCAATCAAGAATCTTCTTGCTATATAGAATGTAAAAATATAATAATAAAATCAGGATCATCTGTGAGGCGGGTGCTCCTGATTTTATTATTTCATAGGAAATTCCATTTCCAGTGTTATTGAGGGAGAGCAATTTTCAGAAATTCTTCCATAGCTCTGCTGATGTAGCGTCCTTTTTTCCAGTAAAATGATACATTTCGATTACAGTTCTTGCCGGGAAGTTTATAAAAAATAAGTTCTGAAGTTGTCGGTGCGCTTGCGAGCAGGAGATCCCCGATAAAAGTGATACCCATTCCAGAACAGGCGATATTATAGGCGGTCATCTGTTGATCTAGTCGAAAAATTGTATGCGGAGTAAAGTTGTTTTCCTGGCAAATCGTTAGAGCACGCTTACCGGTATCGTTATCTGAACGTAGAATAATAAAGGGCTCATTTGCAAAACTGTTTAGTGGAACGGAAAGAACCTCCGGAGAAAGGAAACTACCGTCATGAATGGTCTCAATAGGAATCTGATATTCTTGCAGTCGGGTATTTACGGAGTAGCTTTTGGGAACGGCAAGTAAAAGATGTTCTTTTTGATAAACATAGTGATCAAAAATCTGCTCATCTAAAATACAGTTATCGATCATTAAATCTAGTTTTCCTGCTTGGAGGAGCAGAGAAAGATTCGCGCTGCTTTCCTCTACGAGAGAAATCTGGATATTAGGAAATTTTTGGGAAAAATCAGCGATAAGAGAAGGAAGCACCCATGAAGAAAAAAAGTTACTTCCGCCTATGTTGAGTGTTCCGGTTTTTAAATCTCCTAAATCGCGAATAAAATTTTCCAGATTATTTTCAATATCCATAATTTTTTCAATGGCCTGTATATAATGTTCGCCGACCTCTGTCAGTTGTAAGGGTTTTGTGCTTCGGTCAAAGATAGGAGAACCGATGCGATTTTCTATTCGTTTTACATTTGCACTTAAAGAAGGCTGCGAAATAAAAAGGCTGGCGGCAGCTTTTGAAAAACTTTTTTCTTTATATACTTCATAGACATATTTCATTCCTTGAAACATATTATCCCCCTTTGAAAATATAACTTTTAAGCTATACAATCTATAAAAATATATGTATTTGATTATATTATAACAGGTATATATAATAAGGACAACTAAAAGAAACGAACCAAAATGATTCGCTGGGAGAATGAATGGTAAAAGGAGAGTAACTATGGACGATATGAAAAAAACGGATTATCGTGTAGAAAAAGATTCTATTGGGGTAAAGGATATTCCGGAAGAGGTATATTATGGAGTGCAGACTTTGCGTGCAGCAGAAAACTTTCACATCACAGGTCTGAATATGCATCCGGAAATTATTAACAGTCTTGCATATATCAAAAAAGCGTCAGCTATTACAAACTGTGAAGTCGGTATTCTTGAGAAGAAAAAAGCACAGGCTATTGTACAGGCTTGTGATGAGATTATTGAAGGAAAATTTCATGATGCTTTTATAGTAGATCCTATACAGGGGGGAGCAGGAACTTCTTTAAATATGAATGCCAATGAAGTCATTGCCAATCGTGCAATTGAGATTCTTGGAGGAAAAAAAGGAGATTATACAATTGTAAATCCGAATGATGATGTGAACTGTGGCCAGTCGACAAATGATGTCATACCAACTGCCGGAAAGATGACTTCACTTCATCTGTTGCAGAATTTAAAGAAACAACTTCTGCGTCTTTATGATGCGCTTAATGAAAAAGCGAAAGAGTTTGATCATGTAATCAAGATGGGACGTACGCAGATGCAGGATGCAGTGCCGATTCGTCTGGGACAGGAATTTAAAGCATATTCAGTAGCGATCATGCGAGATATCCACAGAATGGACAAGGCAATGGATGAGATGCGTACTCTCAATATGGGAGGAACCGCCATTGGAACAGGTATCAATGCAGATGAGAATTATTTGAGAAGAATTGTTCCTAACCTTTCAGAAATTTCAGGAATGGAGTTTATACAGGCATTTGATCTGATAGATGCAACACAGAATCTGGATTCCTTTGTTGCTGTTTCCGGTGCAGTGAAAGCATGTGCCGTAACACTTTCAAAAATGTCTAATGACCTTCGACTTATGTCATCTGGTCCGCGTGCTGGTTTTGGAGAGATTAATCTTCCGGCAAAACAGAATGGTTCCTCTATTATGCCTGGTAAAGTAAATCCGGTTATTCCGGAAGTAGTTAATCAGGTAGCGTTTAATATTATTGGAAATGATATGACAATTACAATGGCAGCCGAAGCAGGACAGTTAGAATTAAATGCATTTGAGCCGATCATTTTCTATTGTATGTTCCAGTCTATCGATACGCTTGGCTATGCAGTTGAGACACTCGTAGATAATTGTATCGTAGGAATTACGGCCAATGAAGAAAGATGTCGTCAGTTGGTAGAAAACAGTGTAGGAATCATTACAGCGATTTGTCCGCATGTAGGTTATGAAAAAACAGCAGACATTGCGAAAAAAGCAATTAATTCCAATGAATCTGTAAGAAGCTTGATTTTGAAAGAAAATATTATGGATGAAGAGGAACTGAGTCGAATTCTTGATCCAATTCATATGACAGAACCAGGTATTTCAGGAAAAGATGTTCTTATGAAAATTTAAGATGAAAAATTAAGATGAAAATCACATATGATATATGCCCCAGAGTTTTAGAACTCTGGGGTTTTGTATTTATTACACAGGAAAGATTTTGAGTGATATAGTCAGGAGAGAGAATGGTTGATTACAGAAAAAAACATCGATATAATAAAAGCACATGAGATTAAAAATAAGAATGAGGTGTGGCTGCCATGAAATTTATACATATATCGGACTTGCATCTGGGAAAACGTGTGAATGAGTTTTCGATGCTGGAAGATCAAAGAGATATTTTGAAGAAAATACTTACTGTCGTTGATGAAGAAAAGCCGGAGGCAGTTTTCATTGCTGGAGACGTCTACGATAAATCAATACCGCCTATAGAGGCAATCCAGTTATTTGATGATTTTTTGTGTCAGTTATCAAGAAAAAAAGTGCAGACATTCATAATTAGTGGTAATCATGACAGCGCGGAGAGAATTGCATTTGGTGGTCGATTGATGAGAGAAAGTGGTGTGTATGTTGCACCGGCATATTCTGGAAATACAGATTCGATTGTACTGACAGATGAATGGGGACCGGTTAATATTTATTTGTTACCATTTGTAAAGCCAGTAAACGTAAAGCATTTTTTTGAAGAGGAACAGGTGGAAAACTATACAGATGCTTTGCGCGTTGCAGTGGAGCAGATGAAAGTAAATCCGGATGAAAGAAATGTAATCGTGACACATCAGTTTGTAACTGGGGCGAAGAGAAGTGAGTCGGAAGAGATTTCTGTGGGGGGAACAGATAATGTAGATGTAAATGTATTCGAAAATTTTGATTATGTAGCACTGGGCCATATTCACGGACCGCAGAAGATTAGCAGAGAGACAGTGCGATATTGTGGAACTCCGTTAAAATATTCCTTTTCGGAGATTCACCACAAAAAGTCTGTGACAATCGTAGAAATGAAACAAAAGGGAAATGTAGTTATTCGAACAAAAGAATTGAATCCTTTACATGACTGGTATGAGATAAAAGGAAGCTATATGGAAGTGGCGGAAAAATCTTATTATGACAGTCTGGACAGAAATTGTTATATGCATATTACATTGACAGATGAAGAAGATATACCAGACGCGGTACGAAAATTACAAGTCATTTATCCGAATCTTATGAAATTGGATTATGACAATCAAAGGACGCGTGGAAGGAAATCATTTGCGGATGTGCAGGAAGTAGAAGAAAAAACACCGTTTGATATATTTGAAGATTTATATGAAAAACAGAATAATCAGGAAATGAATGAAGAACAGAAGCAATTGATTCATTCGTTAATTGAAAAGATCTGGGAGGATAAGAATTGAGACCGAAAAAATTAAAACTATCTGCATTTGGACCGTATGCAGGTTGCGAGGAACTGGATATGGAAAGGCTTGGAACAGGTGGATTGTATTTGATCACCGGAGATACAGGAGCAGGTAAAACGACAATTTTTGATGGTATTGTCTATGCATTATATGGTGCGGCCAGTGGTGAGAATCGGGAACCGGCAATGCTTCGGTCAAAATATGCAGATGCGCAGGTTCCGACAGAGGTAGAACTTCTTTTTGAAAATGGGGGGCAGGAATATAAAGTCCGGAGAAATCCGGAGTATGAACGACCGGCAAAAAAAGGTGGAGGAATGACACTTCAGAGAGCAGAGGCCGAATTGACATATCCGGATGGCCGTGTAGTTACAAAACAAAAAGAAGTGAATAAAGCAATTATTGAAATTTTAGGTTTGAATCGAAATCAATTTCTTCAAATCGCGATGATTGCACAGGGAGATTTTCAAAAATTATTACTGGCAGATACAAAAGAAAGACAGGGAATTTTCCGGGAGATTTTTAAGACAGGCGGTTATCAGATTTTACAGGAAAAATTGAAAGCGGAATCAGGTAAACTTTCGGATGAGCTGGAATTTGCAAGAAGAAGCGTAAATCAATATTTAGAAGGAGTGTTGGGAAAAGAAGAGATCAACTTTGCAAAACTTCCTATGGAAGAAGCAATTGCTGCGATAAAAGAATTGATAGGATTAGATCAGGAAGAAGCGGAAAATATAAATTGCAAGCTTCAGAATCTACAAAAAGAGTTGGAGCAGATACAAGAGCATTTACAAAAAGCGCAGACGAGAGAGCAGACGATTCGTACGCTTGAATTGGCTGAAGCTGATTATATAAAGGTGCAGGAACAAGGTGAAAAAATTCAACAGGAGTGGGAAGGACAAAAGAAAAAGCAGGAAAATAGAGAGGAGCTGGAAGTAAAAATTGCTCAAATTCAGACACAGATATCGATTTATCAAGAACTAGAAGAAAAGAAAAAGAGAATAATAGAAAGAAAAAAATTTCTAAAAGAGGAGAAAGAAAGGTTACAAACGCAGGACATTGAAAGAGAAGAGTTACAAAAGCGTCTGAAGGATGATGAAAGCGAGAAAATACAATTGGAAAATGAGCCGGAACGGAAGACGGAATTACTGTTTCGAAAGGAAAAATTAGATTCTGAAAAAGAAGAACTAAAACAGGTTGTGGAAAATACAAAGAAGTATCATTTACTTTGTGGAAAGCTTTCCGAGATTCAGGAGCAGTATGTGGATAAAGCTCAGATTGCAAAGGAAAGAAAGACAGAGTATGATCTCGCATATCAGACATTTTTAGATGGACAGGCAGGGGTGCTGGCAAAGCATTTAAAAGAAGGAGAAGCGTGCCCAGTGTGCGGCTCCAAAGAGCATCCTAAGAAAGCTTGTGGTACGGAATATATCCCGTCACAGAAGGAACTGGAAGAAGTTAAGCGAAAATGGGAACAGGCAAGGAATCAGATGGAGGCTTCCAGCCAGGAGGCGGCTGAACTATTGGGAAAAGTAAATGCTCAAAAAGAACGGGCGGCGGATCAGAAGCAGATTGAGGAGCAGGAAAAAAGACTCATAGATGAAGAATACGAACTTCAAGAACAAATGAAAAGTAATAAGAAAAAGGTTGAAAGATATCAATTACTCCAAAATCAAATTCAGAAGATACAAGAGCAGATTGCTACGAAACGTGAGGAACGAGAAAAAATATCTGGTCAGATTGCAGCTTTAAAAGCAGAGATAGATATGGAAAGCAAACAGTTTGAAGAGCAACAGCAGAATCTCAGGTATGAAGACTGGAAACAGGCTGAAATAGAACTTCAGAACCTGCAGACATTGAAAAGAAACAGCCAGGCGGAATATGAAGCGGCACAGAAAAATCTGCAAAAATGGAATGGCGATATGCGAAAACTAGAAGGAAAACTGGAGCAATGCCATAAGCAGCTTGAGAATCTTGGAGAATTTTTTGTGGAGTGCGAACAGGAAAAAAAGACAAGATTAGTGGAACAAAGAGCTGATTATGAAAGGATATTAAAAGAGCTTCAACTACGGCTGGCGACAAATCAAAAAGCTCTTTTGAATATTGAACAGAAGTCGAAAGATATCATAGTTTTGGAACAAAAATGGGCGCTGGTGAAAGCACTGTCAAATACGGCAAATGGAAACATTTCCGGGAAAGAAAAGATTATGCTGGAAACTTATGTTCAGATGGCGTACTTTGAACGGATTTTACAGCGGGCAAACGTAAGATTTATGGTTATGTCGGAGGGACAATATGAACTCGCAAGAAGTGTTGTGGCTGGAAATAATCGAAGCCAGAGCGGTCTGGAACTAGATGTCATTGATCATTATAATGGCACAAGACGAAGCGTTAAGACATTGTCTGGAGGAGAGTCTTTCAAAGCTTCACTTTCATTAGCGCTGGGGCTTTCGGATGAAGTTCAGTCAAGAGCCGGAGGAATCCGTCTGGATACGATGTTTGTGGACGAAGGTTTTGGCTCGTTGGACGAAGAATCGCTGGAGCAGGCAATAAAAGCCCTGGCTGGATTGACGGAAGGCAATAAACTTGTTGGAATTATTTCACATGTAGGAGAATTGAAGGAAAGAATTGACAGACAGATTATAGTGACAAAGGAAAAAGCCGGAGGAAGTCGGGCGGAGATTATTTGAAAGGAAATTGCTCAAATTATTTTGCAAAGAAAGAAGGTTGTCTGGTTCTATAAATTGAGGTAAGATAGATGTAACAACATGCGAGGGAGGCAAAGTGATGTTATATATTGGCGTAGATCTTGGAACTTCAGCAGTAAAATTGTTAATGATGGATGAAAACGGCAATATTCAGAAAATTGTATCAAAAGAATATCCATTATATTTTCCATACCCGGGCTGGTCAGAACAGAATCCACAGGATTGGTTTGTGCAGTCAATGGAAGGAATAAAAGAACTGACATCTGAATGTGATAAAAGTCAAGTGGCAGGAATTAGTTTTGGTGGTCAGATGCATGGGCTGGTTGTACTTGATAAAGAGGATCAGGTAATTCGTCCGGCAATTTTATGGAATGACGGAAGAACTACAAAAGAGACTGACTATTTGAATCAGGTCATCGGAAAGGATAAATTATCCGAGTATACAGCAAATATTGCGTTTGCAGGTTTTACAGCGCCAAAGATCCTCTGGATGAAGGAAAATGAACCGGAAAATTATAAAAAAATCGCAAAGATTATGCTGCCAAAAGATTATCTGGCTTACCGGCTTTCAGGTTCGTTTTGTACAGATATGTCAGATGCTTCGGGAATGCTGCTCATGGATGTGGAAAACAGATGTTGGTCAAAAGAAATGCTTGATATTTGTGGACTTGAGCAGGAACAGCTTCCGAAGCTTTACGAAAGCTATGAGGTAGTCGGAACCTTGAAGCCGGAAGTGGCAAAAGAACTGGGCGTTTCCGAGAATGTAAAGGTGATTGCAGGAGCTGGTGACAATGCGGCGGCAGCGGTAGGAACAGGAACAGTTGGTGATGGAAGATGTAACATTTCTCTTGGCACGTCCGGAACCATTTTTATTTCCAGTGAGAAGTTCGGAGTGGATGAACATAATGCACTTCATTCATTTGCACATGCAGATGGTCATTATCATCTGATGGGATGTATGCTCAGCGCAGCTTCTTGCAATAAATGGTGGAATGAGGAGATTCTTGGTACGAGTGACTACGTGAAAGAGCAGGCTGCTATAAAAAAACTTGGAGAAAATAGAGTATTTTATCTTCCGTATCTGATGGGAGAACGTTCTCCGCACAACAATCCGAATGCGAGGGCAATGTTCCTCGGTATGTCTATGGATACGACAAGAGCAGATATGACGCAGGCGGTGTTAGAAGGAGTGGCATTTGGACTTCGTGATTCGCTGGAAGTAGCAAGAAGTCTTGGAATTTGTATCGACCGTACAAAGATATGTGGTGGTGGGGCAAAGAGCCCTCTGTGGAGAAAAATTATCGCAAATGTTATGAACTTAAAAGTAGATGTGATTGAAAGCGAAGAAGGTCCGGCACTTGGCGGTGCAATGTTAGCAGCAGTCGGTTGTGGGGAATATCCGGATGTGGAGACGATAGCAAAGAAAATTGTAAAAGTTGTAGATACAATTGAACCGGAACCAGAACTTATAGCGAAATACGAACAAAGATATCAGAAATTCAGAACAATTTATCCTACAGTGAAAGAATTGTTCTAGAAATAAATGACAATAAGGAGGCAGGAATTATGAAAATTGCAATTGGATGTGACCCAAACGCAGAAAATGAAAAACAGGCACTCATGAAATTTATCGAGGATAAAGGACTCGGTGAGGTGGAAGATTTCGGAAGTACAGATCCAATCTATGCAAATGTTGCAATTAAAGTTGGAGAGGCAGTTGCTTCGAAAGAATTTGACAGAGGAATCCTTCTTTGCGGAACAGGACTTGGAGTTTCTATTGCGGCAAATAAAGTAAAAGGTGCATATGCAGCGCTTTTGACAGATGCATACTCTGCAGAGAGAGCGCGATTAAGTAATGATGCAAATATTGCATGCATGGGAGCATTTACAACTGGTAGTAAAGAGCGTGAACTTTTCACACAGATTTTTCTGACAAATGAATTTGTACCTGGTTGTGGTTCTCAACCAAAGGTTGATGCATTTAGAAAATATGATATGGAACGCAAGTAAAGTACATTTATAAAACATCAATAAAAGGACAAGAGGCAAGCATCAGCTTCTTGTCTTTTTGCTTTTCAATATGTTTTTGTAGAATCTGAAAATAGCGGGAACAAATTTTCGGTTGCGAGATAAATTTTTAACATCTATAATAATACTATGACCATTATCGAGGAGGGAGAGTAACCAGAATAATGCAAAACAAAAAATGGCGGGTGCTGATTGTAGATGATGAATTTAGAATAGGCAGATTAATAAAAAAACTGATTCATTGGGATGAGTTTGCACTGGAATGCGTAGATGTAGTCGATAATGGAGGAACTGCGTTTGAAATCATACAGAGTGTCAGATGCCCGGATGTTGTAATTACGGATATCCGTATGCCGAAAATTAATGGATTGGAATTAATTGCGATGACACGTGAGATTCATAAAAATATGAAATTTGTGGTCATTAGTGGATATAAAGAATTTGAGTATGCCCATCAGGCATTACAATATGGTGTGGAAGACTATCTGTTGAAGCCGGTTAATGAAGAAGAGTTAAACCGGGTTTTGAAAAAAATTTCTGATGAGCTCACCGCACAGTGGAGGTCAGAACGAGAGCATCAGATACTAAAGGAAACAATATCAGAGAGCAGACATATTATAAAAAGAGATTTCCTTAAGAATATCATAGAGACAGAAGAACCAGAAGAAGTGGATGACAGGGTAGAATTTCAAGGAGAAATTTACCGGGGAATGGATATAAAACTGGACTATGTCGATTATAACAAGAAAGACAAAAAACAGGATAAGCTTACAATCACACGAATTGAGGAGATTGTAGAACGAATACTGAAAGTAGATACAGAAGAAGTTCTGCTTTGTGAAAAGGAAAATTTACATATATATTGTTTGTTTAATTACGATTTCAGTAAAAAGAAAAATATCAAGAATAGTATTAATGATATTTTGATTGAGATAAAAGACTATCTTATGGGGTTTGAACAATACGAAGTATCAATTGGAATCGGAATGGAGAGAAAAGAATTTGCTGAGATCCGTTTTTCGATAAAGGAAGCCCATCGTGCAGTCGGCAATCGTATTAAGCAGGGAGTAGGTCGTGTTATCTATGCGGAGACAATCCACCCGGGCACAGGAGAAGAAGAATATTTGACAGAAGAAGAGAAAGACTGGATTCGTGGTAGTATTGAAAGCTATTCTGTGGATAAATTAGATCAATGTATTAATCAGATGTACAGTAACTATATCATTCAAGACGATCAGGATTGTTCAGTTTGTTATGATATGGCAGAGGAACTGGTAAATTATTTCTTTAGCCAGGTTCAGGAACAAGAAGAAAACGAACGGGAGAGAAAGGAGACGCTTTCTAATTGTCAGCATTGTTATACGATTAGTGCTTTAAAGAAAGTTTTGAAGAATAATCTTGGAAAATTTGTGGAAGAAAGTAAAGAGGCTGCAGAGGCGGAATCTGTAAAACCGATTCGTCAGGCGCAAAAATATATGGAAGAGCATTATAATGAAAAAATAGTATTAGAGGATCTGGCGGAAATCGTGGGATTGAATCCTGTATATTTCAGTGTATTATTCAAGAAAGAGACAGGAATTAATGTTAGTGCATATTTGTTGAATGTGCGGATGGAAAAGGCGAAGGAATTCCTTTGTAATACAAATGAAACTATTGCAGCTATTGGTGACAGAGTGGGATATAAAGACTCTAGATATTTCAGCCAGACATTTGCGAAGCAAGTGGGTGTAAAACCGGCGCTGTATCGGAAGCTTCACTCATAGGGGGAATTTTGATGAAATTTGGAAAGAAATTAGAAAGGCTTCTTTTGGCAGAAATGGGAGTCTGTCTGATTGTTTTGTTGCTGAGTATGTCGGGCAGATGCTCGAGTATGGCAATTTTATTGAGCACTTTGTTTCAGATTTTTATGATAATTTACATAATTGTAGTGCTTGTACATCCGTTACAGGCTTATGCCAGAATTCTGGAACATCTTAATAAAACAGAGTTTGAGAGAGAAGAACTTAGAATGGCACCGGCGGGAGTTCCCTTTGTAAAAGAAACTTATAGTTTGCTGGATCGCTATGCCGCTTATAAGACAAGGAAAAATAATGCCCAGATTTTAAACAAGCAGACGGAATTGACAGCATTACAGAGTCAGATTAATCCACATTTTTTATATAATACGCTTGAGACAATCCGAGGGCAGGCTCTGATTGATGATAATGAAGAGATTGCAAAGATGGTGGAAGCGTTGTCCGCATTCTTTCGCTATAGCATCAGCAGGAAGGGAAATCTTGTGACACTTAGAGATGAGTTGGCAAATATAGAAAACTATATGCTAATTCAGCGATATCGTTTTAATAACAGATTCTCAATGGAAGTATTAATAGATGAGGAAGATGAAGAGGCGTTTGATTTTTTAATACCGCGTCTGATTATTCAGCCGGTTGTTGAAAATGCGATTTTTCATGGTCTGGAAGAAAAGTTGGAAGGCGGAAAAGTTACAATTGATATAATTGTGACAGATAAGAATTTGATTTTGATGATTTCTGATAATGGAAAAGGGATGGATGTGGATACGCTGAAAGAATTGAATGCCAGAATTCAATCTAATAATGTGGAATTGGATGACAGAGAAGAGCGTAATCAGAGAAATACAGGAATTGCCCTTCCTAATATTCATAAGAGAATCCAACTTTTATTTGGAGAAGAGTATGGTGTGAATGTATATAGTACTGCCGGACAAGGAACGGATGTAGAGATTACGATTCCGGCAAATTATAAAACTGACCGGGAGAAAGATCATGAAGAAAGAATTGCTGAGAATTAATCGTTTGAATTATAATTATACCCGGACAAGAAAGCTCGAGAATGTATCATTTTGTATTCTGGAAGGAGAATGCATTGGATTTCTCGGGCTTAGTTATTCTGGAAAAGATTTGATGACAAGTTTGTTGCGAGGAGAACTGACGGAGGGAGACGGAAGTGGCGCAATTTATTTAGGTGGACAGAAAGTGAATGACTGGGAAGTACTTGGAAAAGAAATATATTATATGTGTCCGGACAATTATGTGATAGAAGACTGGACAGTTGCAGAATATCTTTGCCTGGTTGATTCGGGATGGGTAGGTTCATTTTGGAGAAAAGGAGTACTGAATGAAGAAGCAGGAGAATGCTTTGCAGAACTGGAATTGGATTTTGATATTTCCAGTCGTATGAGAGACCTTTCTGAGTTGGAAAAACGGATTGTTGATGTAGTGAAGGCATATCGTAAGGGTGCGAGGATTATTATTATTGAGGATGAATTTGATGGTGTAAGTCAGACAGATATTATTAAATTTGGAAAAATTATACGCAGACTGATTCAGAGGAAGCTTGGCGTGATCGTGAATAGTAATTCGAATTTTATTATGTCGGAATTGTCTGATAAATTTATTATATTTGATAGAGGACATGTTGTGAAAAAATGTGCCAGAGAGTATATCAAAAATGAAGAACAATTAGAACGTTTTCTTCTTGGGGAAAACGTATTGCCGTCAAGGGAAAAAATAGAAGAACGAACAGAGATGTCCTGGAAAGAGGAAGACATTGTATACAGAATTAGAAATTTAAAAATTTTTCAAGATGATGTTAAAAATCTGAACTTTGTCAGAGGAGAAGTTGTAACATTGCTTACGCTCAACAGAAGAAAAAAAGAACTCCTTTTTTTAATCTTGTCGGGACGTATTAATGTTGAAAATGTTCATTATATTTTAAATGGAGAACGATATGACAATATAGATTGCAGCGAACTGACCAGAAAAAAAGTAGTGTCTGTCAGGGCGCTTGGGAGCCGAGAAGAAGTGTTTGAACATATGACTGTGGGAGAAAATCTGATGCTTCCTTCATTGGAGAAAATTTCATTTTGGGATTATATTCGTTCTTCAAGAAATATCCGGAAGATGATCCTGGAAGAAAATCATAACTTAAAAGATGTGAAAGCAGAG
>OGYS01001410.1_pt1 | contig 14096 bp, 10 predicted proteins | sample 1576611 | NCBI WGS metagenome assembly OGYS01 (sample SAMEA3541571, study PRJEB24748) | human gut metagenome | biome: human gut; feature: human-associated habitat; material: faeces | place: China | collected 2012
TGATTCCATCTCCCTCCTGCGCCAGGCCGATTTTCAAGCGTTCCAGATAGTTATCGTAATACTCATTGTGGAATTCCAGAATTTCCTGGCTGGTGATATTCTTTTCCATCCACTTCTCGTCTATAAAAGTTCCCTGGCTATAGAGGAAATTAGAGGTGCTTCCCAGTTTGTCCTTATAATTAATCGCACGGATCATTGGATTTACCTCTTGTCCCTTATCTACCCGTGCCGCAAATCCTATCTTTTCTTCCGTCTCATAGTAGTATTTGCTATACATCCGGGATGCTGACGTGCCCTTCTCATTGACAGATTCTACCTCTAACTGCTGCGGCTCCACCAGTTTCGCCTCAATATGCTGGCGCTTTTCCTCTTCCGGAGCCTTCTCAATCAGCTCATCTATTCGGGCTGTCATGGGGGATATATCATTCCCTTCCTCCCAGGCCCATTGTCCTCTCATATTGATGATGTCGTCTTTTTGGGCCTGCAGTGCTTCCTTGGTCATCGCCGGCTCTTTATATAATGGATTCCGTTGGCATCTATGAAAGTAAAGTCGGGACATTCTGCACCGATAATTTGGTGGGATAGGACCTCTACTCTGTTTACCAACCATTTGGCAGATAAGGACTTTCTGTCTTGCTCTGGTATCATGTCCAATAGCATTTTGTTGGATTGGTAATCATTTATATCTGCCAGATAGGCTAATGCAGCTGCCATGCTGGGAGTGAGTTTTCCTTTGACAGAAGTAGAAATCGTTGCTATATCCGGATCTCTTTCTGTGGGCATATAGGTTTGCAAGGTCAGAAACGGATCGATACCGGTGAATGAAAGCGAACTTTGTTCGGGGTTCTTTTCATCAAAGTAACCATTGATTGTTACCGGATTATTTTCCAGATAAATATTCTGTTCAGTTTCTCCTAAATAGAGTTTGTAGACATCAGGAATGATGTTTATTTCATTGGTACTGAATGTGCTGTTAGTACCGATGATACAACTTAATACAACGCCTTCATTCATATCTTTTATTTGCAAAGTCGTTGGTTTTAAGACCTTTATTCTTCCAGATATTTTCAGTCCATTATTTCCCCATACAGTGGCACCGCATAAGAGTAATATGATTAGCAATAGATTTCCTACTTTTGTCATTATTATAAGTTTATTGTTAATTATCAGAGTTCTTATTCTTCATCGGGAGTCTCCTGTATTGTAGGTAAAGGTAAATCCCAATCTTCCGGTCCGTTGGCTATTGCTTCCAGATCGATCTGGTATTTTTCTTTTAAATATTTCTGTACGAAAGCAAACTTTTCGGTGAGAAAAGGATATTTATCAGCGGGGTATACCTCTGCTAGTCGTGCTTGGTTATAGAACATGGAAAGATGCATATATCCTATAAAAGTCTCTTCATTGGTTGGAGGATAAGAGTTATTATCTGGTGTGCTGATACTACTGAATACATACGTGTTTACACTTCCCGGATATCCTCTGGTAAGATAAAAGTTCGGGTCATCTTCCATTCCCAAGCCTGCTATCAGATTGGTGACATGGTCGAATCCCACTTCAAATTCTTCAGGTATAATGATGTTCCCGGCTTTTACTGCTTTTTCCAATACGGGACCCAATATCATTTTCCGGCGTCTGTCAAGTATTTCCCTGTCTGTAGGGATTAAATAAGACTCGCTGGGATTGTCTTCTCCAAACATACAAGTACACCAATAATCCAGCCCATCGTAATTTTCGTGTATGGGTACAATCCAACTTGCTAGGATTACGCCTCCAACTTCTAATACGCCTTTACTATGGACATTGTATCCCAAATACCAATACATCGGCAGAACTTTAGAAGTGATCGGCGGATTCAAGTATGCAAAGATATGCTTTTTCATAAATTCGACATAGTAATTGGTCATTTCATCATTTATACAGCCTTGACCTTCGTAGCCACTACCGTATGCTATACCTGTCCAGCTACGGTTGAAATCCTCCTTTTGCAAATCCTTATAAATCAGATATACATTATAGTCTTCGTATATTTGAGCGATGTCATTGTCCCAACTATTATTTCCTTGAGGTACCTTGAAGCGTAATTCAACGCCTCCTTCTGTAGGAGTCAGTGTGTCTTCTTCATAACATGAGGTGAATGCCATACAAGCAAGTACCCCCCATAAGATATATATATTTCTCATATTCATTTCCTTTGTTTAATTCATCAGATATATATTATTAACTTTCCCGTTTTGGAGCTAAAGGGTTCTGTTCCAGTTTCTTATTTTTAATCAAGACAGCGTCCGGTATAGGCATGGTATAGGAAGGGTCATTCTGTTTTAATGTATATACCTGTTCTCCCCATCTATGAATGATTTGTGGCATTCCGTAGCGTCGGAGGTCAAACCATCGTTGCCCTTCAAAACAAAGTTCTTTTCTTCTTTCATTTTTGATGAAAGTTTTGAGTGCATCGCCTGTCAATCCGGTAGGTTCAACAAATTTGTCGGGGTCATAACGTTTAGCCAGTAAGGTTTTTAAAGCAGAGAGTGCTGTACCTTCATCATTATTATGAGCAGCTGCTTCTGCTAGATTTAAATAGGCCTCACCTAGTCGGAAGGATAAGGCAAAGTTTTCCGATCCACTAGGCTCACCTGTAGCCGAAAGTTTGTATTTACCGAAAGTAGTATAAGAGTCTTCATAGAAAACTTCATCATCTTTATTGAACTCTTTTGCTATATACTTTTCTTTTCTTAAATCTCCATCTTCAAAGCTTTCAATCAGGTTGTCAGAAGCGATAAAAGCTTCTCGGTAATAGGTGGTGGTATTACCGAAGTAACCTTCTTCCTCATACTCTACCGCCTGATCATTGAACACGGTAAGGTCTGAAACGCTTCCGTATAACCAAATAACCTCAGATGATTTTAAAGATGTAAAATTATAATAAGGCTCTGCCACTGTTGGAGAAGGGAGGTCGTTTAGATCTATTAAAGAGAAGGACCAGTCATTTATTACTTTATTGGCGTATATAGCTGCATCTTTCCAGTTTTCCATATAAAGAAAGACACGGGATTTCAATAATTGTATCATTGGAAGGCTGACCAGATAATTGGGCTCATATTGTTTATCTTTGCTCAAAGTAAGGAATAAACGTTCAGCTTCATTCAGATCGTCTACAATCTGGTTGTATACTTCCTCAACGGTGTTTCGTGTCATTAACAGTTGCTCTTCAGGGAGCAGGTTGCTGTCTAGTTTGAGCGGAACTCCTAAAGCTTGTTTGTTATAGTTGTATGGTGCTCCAAAATGATTAACCAACATAAAATAATAGAAAGCTCTTAATCCGAGAGATTGAGCTATTACATAATTTTTTTCAGCTTCCGTACCACTTACGTCACCGATATAATCGAGAGCGGCATTGGCACCTAAAATATAGTTATAGTATCCCTCCCAGATATTATGAAGATTGTAACCATTTCTTTCCATAATGAAAAACATATCCGGTTGCCATGTATAAACAGCTTGTTTGGCCTCTACATCTTTTAGAGAGTTAATACTAAATTCATAATCAGTTTTATGAAACTGAATATCATCATCGAAGAAACTAAGAAAGGCTAGCAGGCTATTACCTTTGTCTTGTCTGGGATAAGCGGAGCCTATCAGCATTTCTTGCAAAGCATTTGCATCTTTGGGAACATACTCACTTTGAGATTTTGGCTCTAGAAAATCTGAGCAAGAGGATAGCGATAGTAAGGCTATTCCTATTAGTATATATATAATTCTTTTCATTGTTTATCTTTTTATTTTTTAGAAACCAATGTTAATACCTAATGAATAATTCCGTGGAAGTACACTGTTGCTAACTTCCGGGTCGAAACCGTTGAAACGTTTGCTGGCGATAACGAAGATGTTATCCATGTTAAAGTTGAGTGATAGATTTTTCATATATATCTTTTCGCACCACTCGCGTTTCATTTGCCAGGATAGGCCGATGTTGCGACAGCGTAAGAAAGAACCACTGACCACCATAGCGTCAGATTGTTCCCATAATGGAATTCTATAAACACTCTCATTATTGGGCAATTCCACATAGGCCATACCTGCTCTGGGTAAAGAAGGAATAATTGTGTGTGCTTCATCTCCCGGTTCTTTCCAACGGTTCAACAAATCGCGGTTTATATTTGTATACGGATCTGGCATATAATACGAACTAGCGAATTGGTTGTATGGTGATGGCAGACGCTTCTTGTTGCCGAGTAAAAGTGAAAAACTGGTGTTTAAAGTTAATGATTTATAGCGGAAACTTAAGCTCAATCCACCGGTGAAATAAGGCTCTTTCTGACCAGAATATACCAGATAAGTAGTCGGATCTATTTGTCTGCTACGTTCTTCTTCCGGAATATCCAAAAGATTGAATAAAGCTTCACCGGTTTTTCCGTCTAACCCTGCAAAAGAGTATGACCAGAAACTGCTGAGCGGATACCCTTCTTTTAGTACAATATCTGAGCGTCCACTTAAGAAGGAAGCTGCATTGACATCAATGTCTGTATGTCCGCCTTCATTCCAGTTCTTGGAAGCATTCAAGCTGATACTTAATGCATAGTCCCGTTTCTGTATCGGGGTAAAAGTTAATGTGTATTCGATACCTCTGTTGTGGATAATACCACCGTTGCGTTTCATGGATGTTATTCCATATTCATAAGGTAATTCCAGTTCAACAATCGCATTGGAGCGTCGTGTATAATATTCCAGATTCATATAAAACATACTGAATAATTCCAGATCTACACCGAAATTCCATGATTTGGTACGTTCCCATGATAGATTCGGATTTGGAATTTGGGAGATGGTAGACTGATATCTGTTGTATAGATTTGCCACTTTCCCCTGATTTAAAATCAAATCCGGACTAATGCGCGTTACTGCATTTCCTTGAATACCATAGGTGCCGCGGAAGTTTAAGGTTGTTATCCATTTTACATATTTCTTCATGAAGTCCTCTTCTGAAGCTCTCCAGGAGAAACCGAATGAATAGGTAGGATCAATACGGTGATTAGCATCCTGACCGAAACGGTTGGATGCATCATTACGTATATTTGCATTAACAACATATCGGTTTTTGAGTGAATATGCCAATGTGGCGAATACGGAAAGATAATTGTCTGTAGTATTGACTTTTCTCCATCCACCATCATATATCTTTTTTAAAAGCCCCCATCCTTCGTCTTTAGAACCTGTAATAGGTGTAAAAGCTTGTGGAGTGGTTGGTAATGTTATGACTTCTCCTCTATCTGGGGCATATCCCCATACCGTATTGCTGACACCTTTATTAGTGGAAGAACGTAATTCCATACCTACTAAAGCATTAATTCGGTTCTCATTATTAAAGGCTTTACTGAATTGCAGTTTATTTTGGATGTTGTAAGAGTATTGCTGTGCGTTATTTGTGAATAATTCGCCTCCGAATGGGAGTAAGGCTGCTCCAAACTCTTTACTGTTTGGTGAGACAGAGTTGAAATCATAACCACGATATGTTTCAGCAATATAAAACGTTTGTTCAGTTTCCCAAGCTTCGTTTGTGCTGTTATTATTGGAATATCCACCAGTAAATTGGTAAGTTAACCAGTCCAATATATTCCATTTCAAGTCTAGCGAAGCTGACATGAAACTTGATTTTGATTTAGAACCACTATTATTCCGTTCATTTTCGAAATTGTATGATAATGATTTGACTCCGCTATTGTATGGGTATGAGGCTTTCATTTGATAGTAAGCATCAGGGTCTATAGAACGATTGGTAGTAGTAGCATACCCCATAGGATTGACTCCTCCGGCAAAACCGTTATTCGTACTTACGCTACCGTTGATCGTTGCATTAATCGTTAGTTTTTGTACCGGGCGTATGGTGATGGCAACGCGTCCGGTCATACGTTCACTGTCGTTTCCTATTTCCTGCCCTTCGCTATTGGAATATCCCATAGAAGCTGCATAACTGTATTTATTTGTTCCGCCGGAAACACTTATATTATGGTTATGGCTAAAAGAACGGCGGGTTAGTAGTTTGAACCAGTCTGTATTTTGTGTTTCCAGAACATTGCGTTGTGCCAGAAATTCTTCAGAAGATATATCGTGCGATAGATACATATTCAATAATCCCTCATAAGTATATATTTGTTTGATTGGTTCTGCACCATAAGGTGTTCCCCAGTTAAACGCTTCTTGTGAGAATAGTACTCTTTCTTTGGAGTTCATATAATTAAACTGTCCATAGTTGGGACGCGTACCCATTACAAAATTAGAGGTGTAATTGACACTTAGACGATCAGTCGTATTCTTTTTGGTTGTGATCTCAATAACACCATTCGATGCTTTTGAACCATAAATAGCGGTCGCAGAAGCATCTTTTAAAATACTAATGCTTTCGATATCAGCAGGATTCAACCAAGAAATCTGATTACCGATAATGTTTTTCAAGTCCTCTGTCATGAGAGAAGATGCATTCAATTCCAGGGGGTCTTCCTGAATGATGCCGTCGACTACCCAAAGTGGGTCTTGATTACCCAGTAAGGTACTGGTACCACGGATTTGAATTTTCGGGGCAGTACCTACACGACTACTTGTATTGGTGACAATCATACCTGCCACACGTCCTTGCAACATTTGGTCAATAGTGGTATATGAAGGCATTAAAATATCTTTTGCTTTTACTGTGGTAATAGAACCTACTAGGTCACGGCGTTGAATATTCTGATAACCGGTTACAACCACTTCGTCGATTTCAGTACTGGAACTGTTTAGAGTGACATTAATCGTTTTCTTTCCTGTATATCTTACAGTCTTTTTCTCCATTCCGATGAATGAATAAGTTAATATTAACCCTTCTTGCGCAGGAATATTGAAAGTGTAATGTCCGTCTAGTCCGGCGATAGCTCCATGCTTTGAACCTCGGACAGTGACCGTAGCTCCGGGAAGTGCTTCACCGCTTGCATCACGTATCCATCCACTAATCGTGATTTTATTAGTCTTTCTTTTCTTAATAACGATAGCAGTACCTGATACTTCATAAGTTAGGTTAGTTCCTTCCAGACATTCATCCAGAATCTCGGTGATCGTTTTGTTTTTTGCCCTTACGCTGATATCGGTTATGTTAGCGATATCTTCTGTTGCGTACATAAAAATGAATTTTGTACGGTTTTGCAAATACCAAAGTGTAGATTCCAGGCTTTCGCCTCTCAGATCAACGGAGATTCGCTGATTGTCTTGTGCTTGAATCATAAGTGAAGAAAGGGAGAATATCCATAAAAGGCAGAACTTAACGAATTTTCTGCTTACATAAGATACTCCCTTTGAGGAGGGTTGTGTTCGTTTTTTCATAATGCGTTAGTTATAATATGTATTAATAGTTATTGTTTATAAGAAATGTGCAGTATACCTTCTCTCTGTTTTATGTCTACCATATTTAATTCCATTATCATGTTGATAATTGGGTTCATGTTTGCATAGCGGTTGAGATAAGCTCCAATTTGTACCTGTCTGGCTGCGTCGTCTTCAAAAGTGTATTTGAATCCGTACCATTTGGAAAGATACGACATTACATTCTGGAGAGGAACATTTATAAAAATGAATGATCCGGACTCCCAGGAAGTATATAATTCAGTATTTACGTTAGATACGGTACTTTTTCGACTGTTTTTGTCATATACGAAATGTTGGTTTGGAATCAATTCATAATCTTTATTTTCACTGCTAATTTCTATAGCTCCACTAACTAGTGTAGTACTTTCTACTTCTTCATCCGCATAAGCCCTTACATTGAATGAAGTTCCTGTCACTCGAATAGAAGTATGCGGTGTTTGCACGATAAAAGGATGTGCTTTATCCGGAGCAACATCAAAATAGGCTTCACCTTCAACCTGTACGATACGTTCCTTATCGCTGAAACAAATCGGATAAGTCAGTTGTGATTCTGCGTTCAGATGTACTTTTGTTCCATCTGAAAGGACAATGTGACATTCCATACCATGCAGTGTACGAAGCGTATTTTTGATTTCTTTCACTTTGGGCTTGTTGGCAGGAGTATGATAATTAATCCCTTTGGAGTCAATGATGAACACTTCAGTTGCACCCTCCGGAAGGACATTCTCAAAAAGGTTGAAGGTGTTGCCATTACTTAAAGTCAGTTCTCCGCCATGGGTTCCTGGAGTAATTTCACCGATTGGTTCTCCGACTGCCCAATTATATATAAGGAATGAAGCCGGTATTATCAATAGCAAAAGAAGAGCCGCATATTTCAGACTCCTTTTCCACGAAAAAACAATACCAGATTGATTGCCTCCTAGTAGCGGGTAGACTTTCTCCCATGCCTTTTGTGAAGAGAAACTTTTTATTAACCGGCTGTTTTCTTCATACGTTTCCTTATTTAATATCCGGTCTGCTATTTTTTGATGCTCCGGATTTTCATCCAACCACGCGCGATAGTTTTTTTCCTCTTCGGGAGTAGACGAATGAGTAAATAAGGAAGCTAAGATTTTTGCAATTTTAAGTTTTTCTTTGAATGAATTCATCGTTTTTTCGATTTGTTATATAAGTAAAACAATCCAATCGGAAAAACGGGGTAATCAAAAAGTTACTTTATTTGCATAAAAATAGTAATAAGGTATAATTTATGCCTTTGAGACTTTCGCGAAGTTTGCGATAGGCGAATTTCTTTAACGTATGGACAGTACCCTCTGAAATTTGCAATTTGTCAGCAATCTCATGGTTTTTTAACCCTTTCATAGAGTATAAGATGATATTTCGCATTTGGGTAGGCAATTCTTCTACCGCTTTGCGAACCATGTGGAATGTTTCCTGTTCGATAATGGCAGCTTCGAAGCCACTATCGAATTCTTCCTGTCCGGAAAAATTAGGAATATCTAATTGTTCATGTTTTAGGTGATTCAGACATTTATTTCGGGTGACGGTATAAAGGAAGCTTTTTACTTTCAAAATGTCGTCGAAATCTTCTTTCCGTTCCCAATAAGCTAACAATACATCTTGCGCGATGTCTTTGCAGACTTCTTTGTCATCAATATAATGGTTGGAGAAAACACAAAGAATAGGGTAGTAATTATCAAATAGCTTTTTGAAAGCCTGTTTGTTACCACGCCTGATGTCTGCAATTATATTTTCTATATGTATGTTCACTATTTAGGGTGGAGCGATTGGTGCAGGAATTTTCTTATCCAATCTTACTTATTTTCTTCAGCTTTTCTTCTTCGATGATTTTTATTTTTCTTCCGTCGATTGTAATCAGTCGTTCCGTAGCGAACTGCGACAATGTGCGGATAGCATTCGAAGTCGTCATATTAGAGAGATTAGCTAAATCTTCGCGTGAAAGATAAATGCTCAAAGTAGATCCGTCCTCTTCCAAGCCGTAGCTTTCTTTCAGGAAGATGAGAGATTCGGCCAGGCGTCCGCGGATATGCTTTTGTGTCAGATTGACGGTACGTTCATCAGAAATACCGAGATCAATAGACAGCTGGCGGATAAAAAACATGGCCAGGTCATTATTCTGGGCAACTAAAGTTAAGATAGCATTCATGGGAATCAGACAAACAACAGAGGGTTCGAAAGCTGCTGCGGCAGTTACAAAATCTTGTTTGGCAAAATAAGCACGATAAGCAAAGTATTCGCGTGGTTTAATCATGCGAATAATCTGACTTCTACCCCCTACGCCATCTTTGAAGATTTTTACTTTCCCACTGATAAGGCACATCAGATGAGACGGTGTTTCTCCTTCACAGTAGATGGTTTCATTCTTTTTGTAGGTTTGTATCGTATAATTGTTCATCAGAAACTCCTTTTGCTCGTTATTTAAAGGAGCTAACATATCGGATAACGGTTCCGAAATATCGATGTCTGACATATTCATTTTTACCATGAGTGCTACAAAACTGTGTTATACAGCACAAAAGTAAAAAGAAAAAATGAGAAAATGAACGAATCTATAAAAAGATTGCACAAAAGTGGGAGCTTTCGTGCAATCTTACAGGCATTTTATTTAGCAAACAACAGTTCTCTGTATTTGGGTAACGGCCATATTTCATCGTCCACTTCCATCTCCAGGTGGTCGATGTGGTCGCGGATCTGGTCGAGATACGGGCGTACTTTTTCTTCATACTCAAATGCTCTTTCCTTGTAGTTCTCCATGTGGTTGGCTACTTTTCGTGCTTCGGTCATTTCACGAACCAGTACTTTGATGGAAGTGACCCGGTGTGAAATTTCACGGATCAGCTCTTTGCGGTCGGCACTCAACACTTCGTATTCTTCAGCCGGGAATATTTCTTTCAGTCCGCGAAGATTTTCGAGCAATCGGTTCTGATAGGCAACGGCAGTCGGTACGATGTGGTTAATGGCGAGGTCGCCCAATACACGGCCTTCGATTTGCACCTTCATGGTATATTTCTCCAGTTCCACTTCCAGACGGCTGTTCAATTCGGTTTCGTTGAAGATACGTTCGCCAATCAGCACTGATTTGGATTGGTTGTCAATATAGTGCATCAGGGCTTCCGGTACGTGGCAGATGTTAGTCAGTCCGCGGCGTGCGGCTTCCTGTTTCCACTCTTCAGAATAACCGTCGCCCTCAAAACGAATCGGTTCGGAAGCGATAATCGTTTCTTTCAGTATGCGGAAGATGGCTTCATCTTTGCCTACTCCTTCTTCCATCAGTTTTTCTACTGATGCGCGGAATTCGTTCAACTGATTTGCCATGGCGGCATTGATTGCAATCATGGAGGCGGCACAGTTGGAAGACGAACCTGCGGCACGGAACTCGAAACGATTTCCGGTGAATGCGAAAGGAGAGGTGCGGTTACGGTCGGTAGTATCCAGTAGGATTTCGGGGATACGTCCAATACCTAATTTAAGAGTGGTTTTTTCTTCCGGTGTCATTTTCTCGTTTCCTACCTGGCGGACAATTTCGTCGAGAGTGGACGATAGTTGTGAACCCAGGAAGCAAGAGAGAATGGCGGGAGGAGCTTCGTTGGCTCCCAAACGGTAGCTGTTGCTAGCGCTCATGATGGAGGCACGCAGTAAATCCTGGTTTTTATAAACCATCATTAAGGCGTTTACCAGGAAAGTGAGGAATAGCATGTTTCCTTTTGGATTCTTTCCGGGGGCGAACAAGTTGATGCCGGTGTCGGTGCAGAGCGACCAGTTGTTGTGCTTGCCCGAACCGTTTACTCCGCTATATGGTTTCTCGTGCAGAAGTACATTGAAATGATGTTTCCTTGCGATACGCTTCATCAAATCCATGACAAGTTGGTTGTGGTCGTTGGCAAGGTTGCAGTTTTCGAAGATAGGGGCCAACTCAAATTGGTTGGGGGCTACTTCGTTATGACGGGTTTTGGCGGGAATACCCAGTTTGTGACACTCAATTTCGAGTTCTTTCATAAATGCGGTGACACGTGGAGGGATGGAGCCGAAATAGTGGTCTTCCAATTGTTGGTCTTTGGCGGAAGAGTGTCCCATCAGTGTCCGTCCTGTCAGGCAGAGGTCAGGGCGTGCATTATATAAGGAAGAGTCAACTAGAAAATATTCCTGTTCCCATCCTAAATTGGTATATACGCGTGTGATGTTCTTGTCGAATAGTTGGCAGACTTCCGTTGCTGCTTTATCTACGGCGGCAAGTGCTTTCAATAATGGAGTTTTGTAATCCAGTGCTTCGCCTGTATAAGAAATGAAGATAGTTGGGATACAAAGAGTGGTGTCTACCACGAATGCCGGTGAAGAAACATCCCAGGCTGTATATCCTCGTGCTTCGAAAGTGTTGCGGATACCGCCGTTAGGAAAAGAAGAGGCATCCGGCTCTTGCTGGATCAGTAGTTTTCCGGAGAAGCGTTCGATTACTCCGCCGTCTTCGCCGAATTCGATAAAACCGTCATGTTTCTCGGCTGTTCCGTCTGTCAGAGGCTGGAACCAGTGTGTGTAGTGAGTGACGTTGAGTGACTTGGCCCAACTTTTCATGCCGTTAGCAATCAAATCTGCTATTTCGCGGCTGATAGGCGTACCTTTTTCGATAGCATCGGTTACAGCTTTGTAGGCTTCTTTGGGAAGATACTCCTGCATCTTCTTGCGGTCGAATACGTGGCTACCATAATAATCAGAGAGTTTGTTGGAAGGAGCAGTTACTTCCAGAGGTTTCCGGTTGGAAAGCTCTTGTAAGGCAAAAAAACGCATTTTTGACATAAATGGTCTACTTTTTATCGGTTGATGGCGCAAAATTATATGTTTTTTCTGAAAGTACCCCTATTTTAAAGGGGGTATTTTTAGAAATGAATGTATTTTTTCTAAAGATACCCCCTCTGTTGATTCTCCAACTTCTGTTCTTATTGCTTCTGTTGGTCCATTTCTTTAGCCATCTGTTTAACCAAACTTTCCACTTGGATATAATGGTTGTGATAGTTTTTGAATAACTGTTTGAACACTGGACTGTCCATAGCCATTTGAGTAAGGAATTGTAAATGTTTGCCCATAGCGGCATTCATTTGTATACGTTCTTTCTTGCTCAAATTGTCTTGTATGGAGTAAGCTCCGCATGAAATTTGGATTTCTGCAATACCTTCATCCCACGGATGGGTGTTGAGGTGAGTCAATGCTGCCAAGATTTTTTTCAGGTCTTTCAGCAGAATGTTTAATAGTTCGAATTCGGTGCGGTTTATGGAGCAGGAATCCGGGTTCAGGAGGAAAGCGAATTTAAGGTAGAAATCCTTTAATTCTTCTTTAGGAATAACAAATGAATCTTTGGAAGCCTTTATCATGCCTCCTACCGCTGGTTGAACGGTAACTTGTTTTGTTTCCATAATATAATTATGAATAAGGTGGTAGGCGAAGATTTTCTATGAAATAAGAGCGGTTCCGCCTTTCCCGTTACTCTTCACCAACCAGGCAGTGGGTGCATTAACACTCCACACGGGGGTACGAAACCGCCATATGAAGCATCAGGACAGGCATAAAAATGCCTGCCACGAAAACGAGGCAGGTTCCCTGCCTGGTTGATATGAAGAGTATCACAAAGATACGACAATTTTCTTCTTTGTCAAAAATAAAAGGAGAAATAAAAAGGTAAGAGTAAGTATTTCTCTTTTTTATGCAGTTTTTAATTAAATGGGAATTTATCAGTTAAATGAAAATTTATCGGTTAGGCTGAAAGCCTTACAATTATATATTTATTGGGATGCCCTGAAAGGGCTTAATTATCATTTAGTTCATTTATGCACCGTTATGAATCAAACTAGCGGTGGTTTGATTATTTTCAAAAATCATGGTAAAATAAAGTATATCAACTTCTCTGTCAACTTAGAAATAAAAGTTTACTTTTGCCTTCCACAAGTTTCACAGACTCGTAAGTTGTAGTATGACAGATGTTTGCTGTGATTTAATGACCTCGTTTTAGCTTTTCACATCCTTCACACTCTAACGAAAAGCCCCCCGGTTCAAACAAAAGCTTAGGCGTTTCTTTATATGGAAGGATATAAGAAGATTAATACGACCGGATAACAGATTGAAATAGTTAACATGGTATCAGCCGACTGCCGTTGACCATACAGCTGACTGCAGTTGTTTAAGTCGCTGACTTTAGTTGACCGAACAGACGACTCTAGTTGTCTATTCATAAATCAACTTTAAAAGTAAGCATTCGGTCACGTGCGTGTTTGTTTCCCTTCTTTTCCTTCCTACCTTTGTGTCTTCATTACAATCTTAATCCATAATGTGTTCAGTATTAGTATTTTCTAGCGAAAGTGATAAACTACGTAGCCTTTTTTCCGAGTCTAACCATTTTGATTCGGTTCTTTTCATATTTGATGGTGGTCGTCGTTATAAAGTTTCGGCTTCCAGCCTTGGTATCCATTCCCCTCAGGACCTACTTCTCCCTTTAGGCCTTGGTCTTTTCCGTAGCAGTCCTTTCTGGTCCTATTACCTTTATCCCCAAGGTTGTAATTTCCATAAAGGCATTGACGGTCTTTGTGGCGAGGTCATCCGGCACACGAGTTCTTGCGTGTCAGAGCAGAGTTGCCATATTTTTCTTGACCGCTCCCGTAGCAGGTTGCATATCCTTTATCGGTGCGACGACGAATACCGTC
>OGYS01001418.1_pt1 | contig 14019 bp, 15 predicted proteins | sample 1576611 | NCBI WGS metagenome assembly OGYS01 (sample SAMEA3541571, study PRJEB24748) | human gut metagenome | biome: human gut; feature: human-associated habitat; material: faeces | place: China | collected 2012
TCACCGAAAAGGGCCCGCAGGAGCGCCAGAGGCACCCCAAGACCCCCACGGCACGGCAGGACCCGCAGACGCCCACACAGGGCCGCCAGAGCGGCCAGACGGCCCCACATCAGGCAGATCCGCCAAAAAAAGAGTCTCGGTCGGGACGCGGCTCGCGCGATACAAGAACCAGCTCCTCTACCCCCCAAGGCCAAGGAACTATGACTGAACGCCCCTCAGTGGAGGGACGGCTCAGGGCTTACCGGGCGCAGTTGGAGCGGAGCTCCGTCCCGGCCAAAGAGAAAACAAAATCCAGGCCCAAGACGAGATAATGGCGTGTTTAAAACAGGCATTCCACTCCTCCGGGGTGCGCCGGCCTATGAACGGCGCCCCCCGGATTTTTTGCGTTTTCCCGGAGGTGAACGCCACTGAAACAGCCATCCCAAGCAAACAGGCTTCTTGTCTGCCTGCTCTTTTACATCCCCGTGGTATGGGCGGCGCTGCTCATCGCCCAATCGATGGAAACCAGCCAGGGCCCGGCTGGCGGACTGCTGGCCCTGATCGCCAACCTGACCGCGGCACTCCAGAATCCCCTGGAGGTGCGGTGGACGGACAAGAGTCTCCTCTCCATTCTGGCCTGTACCGGCGCCTACATCATGGCCCTCGCGTTGTTGAGCGCGGAGCAGGGCCGGATGCGGGAGGGCGCGGAACACGGCTCTGCCGCCTGGGCCTCACCCCGGCAGGTCAACGCCATGTTCGCCCAGAAGGAGAACAAGCTCCTCACCCGCAACGTCCGCCTGGGGCTGGACACCCACAAGCACCGCCGCTCCCTCAATGTCCTGGTCATCGGCGGCAGCGGCGCGGCCAAGACCCGAAGCTATGTCAAGCCCAACATCCTGGAGGCCAATACCAACTATGTGGTCACTGACCCGAAGCAGGAGGTGCTCACCGCCACTGGTGGCTGGCTGAAGCAGAACGGATATGAGATCCGGGTGCTCAATCTGGTCAACCTGGAGCAGAGCGACGGCTACAACCCCTTCCGCTATCTGCGGGACGAGAAGGACGCCCTCAAGCTGGTGAACAATCTCATCCAGGCTACCACCCCGAAGGGCAGCCATGAGAGTGATCCCTTCTGGACCAAGGCCGAGACAGCGCTCCTCCAGGCCATCATCCTCATGCTGTTCCAGGAGGCCCCGGAGTATGAACAGAATTTCTCCATGGTCATGCGGGTACTGGAATACGCCGAGGTGAAGGAGGAGGACGAGGAGTATGTCTCGCCCCTGGACCTGCTCTTCCAGGCCATAGAACAGGACCGGCCGGACAGCGTAGCGGTGCGGCAATACAAGGTCTTTAAGATGGCCGCGGGCAAGACCTCCAAGTCCATCCTCGTGTCCACCGCCGTCCGGCTGGCCCCCTTCAACCTGCCCCAGATCAAGGCCATCACCGACCACGACGACATGGATCTCTACACCCTGGGCGAAAAAAAGGTGGCACTCTACGCCGTCATCCCGGACAACGATACCACATTTAATTTTCTGGTATCCCTGCTCTACGCCCAGGCGTTCCAGACCCTCTACTACAGCGCGGACCAGACCCACCACGGGGCCCTGCCCCGCCATGTCCACTTCGTGCTGGACGAGTTCGCCGCGATGCCCCTGCCCGGCTTTACCCGTGAGCTGGCCACCATGCGCTCCCGCAACATTTCCGCCAGCACCATCATCCAGAACATGGCTCAGATCAAGGAGCTGTACAAGGACAGCTGGGAGACCATTCCTGGCAACTCGGACACCATCCTCTACCTGGGCGGCAACGAGGCCAGCACCCACAAGTACATCTCCGAGGCGCTGGGCAAGGCCACCATTGACACGAGGACCCACGGCCAGACGAAAGGCCGCTCCGGTTCCTACTCCACCAATTTCCAGATGAGCGGCCGGGAGGTGCCATACTTGTTGGTGAAGAGTTCAGCTGCCTTGAATTTGATATGAACAGGGACACGATCAGCTGGATTCGGAGAAAAATCGAATACAGGAGGTTGCTTATGGAACACTTACCGAAGAAAACCTGTCAAAACGGCATCAGCTATACGCTGGTCGGTGACTATTACATTTCGGATTTACAGTTACCGGAAGAAAACCGCCCCATTGGAATCTGGGGGCGGATGCACAAAGCCTATCTGGAACTGTATCATCCAGCCCGGTATAATGACCTGATTTTGTCCGGCAAACTATGGACATATCTGGCAGATCTGAATGAGCAGGCACAGAACCGGCTGGATTGTATTATTGCCCAGATGAAAGAAGCTGAAGGAATTACGGAGGAATTGAAAACTCGTGATCAGATGGCGTGGGTCAGGGCAATGAACAGCTTACGCAACCGGGCAGAAGAAATTATTCGTTCTGAAATGATTTACTGCTGAAGTGTCAGTCTTCCGGTTCAGCCAGTTTTACGATAACATTGCTCTGCCGGAGAAGCCAGCCTGAAAATTCCTTTGGGCTGGCTTCTTTCTTTTTCACAGCCTGTTTGCGCTGCAAGGCTCCTTTTTTGAAGGATTCAAAAGCAGCCAGCATTTCTTTCAGACGCTCAGAAGGAAAACCAGAAGTTTTCTTTGCCTTATTGATTTTGTTTCGCCAGTTCTGGCACTCATTTTTGTAGAGCAGATCATAATTGTTTTCTCTGGCTCGTTCATCAAACTCACGCTTGCTTTGGAGGGACTGTTTTTTGCGGCACTTATCGCTGCACAGCTCATATCGCTGGCTTTTGGCAAGAAATACTTTTCCACAGATTTTGCATTTTCGGAAATAAAGCCCCCAATCATTCAGGCGATTCAGATAATAGATCATCAGCGGATACAGGGATGAATGAGTAGCAACACACTCCGTTTTCCGTTTGTTGTCTGGATACCAGAGATCAAGTCTGGTATCTTCCTGCGGCACAGAGCCATAAATATGTGTGGAAATATTTAGTCGTTTTGGCTTCCCTGTATCCTCGTCAAAGTCAAGGGGTGGATTGCCCATAAATAAGGCTGTGAAGCTATTCATTTTCTCAATAAAACGCTCACAGGCAGACTCTCGATCTCGTGGTTCTCTTGCCTTCAAATATTCATTCCAGATACGAAGTGCCACATACATTCTCACCGGATCACCGGTGAGATATTTTTTTGCCAGAAAATCACCGGACACCTGTTCCAGTTCTGGCTGCTTCCACCGGTTAGAGTGAAGCGATTCTCTCAGCGGTATTAAACCGAGGCGATTCCATTCACCGTCTGGATCATGTTCGAAGGCTGAAAGCATAGTTCCCAAAGGGCGTGTAACATCACATAGCACCTCGGCATCAGCATATCCCTGTAAACGAAACCGGATTTGCAGTTCTTCTCCAATCAAAATACGCTCTTTCATTTTCTGTCTGTCCAGCGTCAGCACCAGCAGAATACGGTCATAAAGCGGTTCGTGCCGCACAAATTCAAAGTCCATACAATTCCCTCATCTTGACTTATGGTAATTTTATAATTCAGTTATATACGTTACACTCATGGTACTGTAAAGCTATTGTTTTGTCAAGTTTGTGGCGATATGATGACGTCAGATGGTAATTTTGTTCCATCGTGTACCTTGACAACTGAATGACCGTCTGAACCGAGATAAACCGCCATGACCTCTCCTAAAACGAGGGCGAGCGCATCGAGAAATCGGTGACTCATGTATGTCGAGCAGGGCAGCATGAAGGAAACGGGACAGGTAGAACGGCAAATATGCGGAAAATGAAATATCAAAAAATTTAAATAAAGGAGGAACACCGATATGAAAGAAAAAATAAAGTGGAATGATTACGATTCACTGCCCCTGATTTTGGATGTTACGGATATTCAGCATATCATGGGAATTTCCAGAGCCAGCGCCTATGAGCTGGTACACACGCCGGGATTTCCGGCGGTGCGCAGTGGCAGGTTGATTAAAATCAGCAAGAAAGCCTTTTTTAATTGGCTGGACAGCGGCGGCAATTCCCACGAGAACGAAAAAGAGAAAACAGCATAACCGTGAAATGGAATATGAGGAGGATTCTTATGATGAAGCTGTCTAAGTATGAGAAAGAAACCATTATCAACTGGAACGAAGCGGAAAGCACCGCCAGCATCTATACGTTCAACGCTGATCTGAAACGCAGATTGGCAGAGTTCAGTCGGAAATATCCCCAACTGTGTCGGTTAGAGCGCAGTACCCCGGAGGGAAGCGAGACCTATGTGATTGAAAAGTCCCGGCTGTCTGTCCGGTTGATTCCACCATACAGTGAGGAAAGGCTGGCGGCTGCCAGAAAGTACGCCAAACAACATGGATTTCAGGTTTTGCGTACAGAAAAGGAAAGTGCCTGATTACAGGACAAGTGACAGCAAAATGCCGGGTCTGCACCCGGCATTTTCACAGGCTGTTTGTTCAGGGGGTAAACGTATCCAGTACCATAGAAGATGAAAAATATCCGATTCGGGAGCTGTTTTCCCGGTCAGGAGAAAGGAGGAAAAAGCAATGGGAAATTTGTATGGATATATCCGTGTCAGCACCAGAGAACAGAATGAGGACAGGCAGATTCTTGCTCTGAAAGAACTTTCTATTCCAGAGAAAAATTTATTTATTGATAAGCAATCTGGCAAGGATTTTGAACGTCCTCAGTACCGGAAAATGGTACGGAAACTAAAAAAAGACGATCTGCTCTATATCAAGAGCATCGACCGTCTGGGGCGTAACTATTCTGAAATTCTGGAGCAATGGCGGATTTTGACTAAAGAAAAAGGAATTGACATCGTGGTGCTGGATATGCCTTTGCTGGATACCCGTCGGGGCAAAGACCTGATGGGGACATTCCTCAGCGATATTGTGCTGCAAGTATTGTCCTTTGTGGCAGAAAACGAGCGCACCAATATCCGACAGCGCCAAGCAGAAGGAATTGCCGCAGCCAAAGCAAGAGGTGTCCGCTTCGGCAGACCCCCAGCGCCTTTACCTGAAAACTTCCATCATCTATATCAGCAATGGAAAAATGGAAAAATCACCGGAACAGCTGCCGCAAAGCTGTGCGGGATGCCGCTTTCCACCTTCCGCTATCGTGCGGAGATTTACGAAAAAGCCAAGTTGTTGTAAGCAGGTGTTTTTACAGAATTGTGTAGACGAACTTTCTTTGACTGCAGTATGGAGATTACAGGTGAATACAGGAGGCACAAATGTTGCCGACTATTGCTTGAGAAATCATGTCGCAGCAATGGGATGGAGTCTGCGTGAATTAACCCAGGCAGAACGTTCTGGGATACATACATTTTTGGATTACTGTAATCTGGCAAGAACTCAGTACAAATCATTTGACAGTGTGTGCCGTATGGTAGAGGATGTAAAAGAAGGAGACCTCCTATGGATGCGCTCAAGAAATGAAGGAAAATACTATATTGCAAGGGTTAAGGCAAATAGCACCTGGGCGTTTCGTGAAGATGCGGTACAGATTGATGCTGCGAATCAGTTGACAAACATTGACTGGTATCTGGCTACAGATACGGCAGATGAAGAATCCGTTCCTGGTGCTGTGGCAACATCATTTATTATGGGATCAACCATCCAGAGAATTAAGAAAATGGAGTGGAAGCATACAGTCAAATGCTGTATAACCGTGTCCACGATTCAGCACTGGATTTATTCAATTATCCCGATCCGGCTCTCTCATTATGTGAGAAACATTTTTATAGCTTGCTCCAGCCGGAAGATGTTGAAGATTTACTTGCGCTGTGGTTGTATGATACCAAAGGCTATGTTTGCATCCCATCGACAAATAGAATTGCCACACCAAAGTATGAGTGCGTTTTGGTTGATCCAAATGACCTGAACCGAAAGCATATTTACATTCAGGTAAAGAAGGGTGATGTTGATCCTAATACAGATGACTATTCCAGCCTGAATGGTGAAGTGTATTTGCTTACAACGGAAGGAAACGTTCAGAATGCACAGAAATATTCAAATGTGAAAGTAGCAGATCCAACGGTTATTTATGAATTTGCGATCAATCCGGATAAGTCCCATATCATTCCGGAAAATGTTTTATACTGGGTGAAGTTTCTGGCAGAAATAGAAAATAATCGATTGGAGTTCTCTGCGTGTAAGGGAATCATGTTTGATACGAATATCTCGTATTCAGACACAAATGAATCCGAGATGATTCTTGGAAACAAAATAGCGGCATATGGAGATGCAAAACGGTATATCGACAGCTTCCCCCAGGGGGATTATGCTCTTTTTTATTCCAAAGGAAGAGGAATTATTGCGGTTGGACAGATTGTCACAGACACGCCGACAGAAGTGGCAGATGAAAAATATCATAGTGTCAGAATGATTGTGCCGGAAAAATTTAATGGGGATGTCAAGGCGTTGCCTGCACTTTCTCCGAATGAAATAAAAACAATTTTGAAGCGGAATTTTTATTGGGCATCGACAATAAAAACACCGTTTCTTACAGGGGCACAGGTTGAAATGTTGATTCGAGAATTGCAAAAAAGCATGTTTAACGATGTGCAGAAGGGAGAGGAATAAGCAATGCCCTTACAGATTATCAGAAACGACATTACAAAGATGAGTGTTGATGCAATCGTCAATGCTGCCAACACATCTCTTTTGGGCGGTGGTGGTGTGGACGGCTGCATTCATCGTGCCGCCGGACCGGAGCTGCTTGCAGAGTGCAGTACGCTGCATGGCTGCGAGACAGGCAGCGCAAAAATCACAAAGGGATACCACTTGCCCTGCAAATATGTGATCCATGCAGTGGGACCGCGTTGGAGGGATGGCAAACATCGGGAACAGGAGCTTCTGGAATCTCGTTATCGGACATCTTTGAACATAGCAAAAGAAAATGGCTGTCAGTCGTGTGCCGATAAGACAGTAATTTGAGAGAACCACAAAATCGGCATCTGCCAGGCAGGATTGGACAACAAAAAACAGGTGGCACTCAGCCGGGTGCCGCCTCAGCCTGTCGAAAAAGGTCACCTACGGGTGGCCTTTTTCTGGTAAAATGGTTCGAAAAATGAAATAATAAGTACGGGTGATAAACGTACTTACGAAAGATATTGAAAACAGAAATCAAGTTGAGTTTGTAAGTTTGGAACAGACGGTTCCTCAGGACCATCTGCTGCGTCAGATCGATGCAGCGATCGACTTTAATAAGGTGTATGAATTTGTTGAGGATTTGTGCTGCAAAGACAATGGACGTCCCAGCATTGATCCTGTTGTTCTGTTCAAAATTGTGCTGATTCAATATATCTACGGCATTCGTTCTCTGCGGTGAGCGCTGGAAAAGAATGGGATGAATATGGCGTATCGGTGGTTTATTGGATATCCGCTGAACGAGCAGGTTCCGCATTTTTCAACGGTGAGCTATAACTTCAAACACCGTTTTAATACCGCATCGGTAGAATATATTTTCCGCTGGGTATTAAAGGCAGCTGCGGACGAGGGATATTTGGACACAGAAGCCATATTTGTAGACAGTACGCACATAAAGGCAAGTGCGAATCTGAAAAAGCAGGCCCGCAAAGCTGCACCCAAAGAAGCAAAGCCGCTATGCACACGAATTGTTTGATGAGATAAACAAGGACAGAGAAACGCACGGAAAGAAACCCTTCGACGAAAACAACAACGGGAATGATTCCGGCAGTGGAGATAACTCCGGTAAATCGGAAATGGTAGAAAAGACTGTTTCTACTACAGACCCGGAATGCGGCGTATTCCACAAGGGCGAACACAAGAAAGTCTTTGCTTATGAAGCGCACACCGCTTGTGACAAGCACAACTTTATTTTAGGTGTACATGTTACGCCAGGAAATATTCACGACAGCGTAGCATTTGATTCTCTGTATGATGATATTTGCCAGCACTACCCCGAACACAAAATCGTTGCAGCCGACAGCGCCTACAAAACCCCTTGGATCTGCAAAAGAATCTTTGAAAGTGGCAGAGTTCTGACTTCATTCTACCACAAACCGCGATGGCTACCGCGAATACAAAAGCCGTTCTTATCTGTGTGCAGACTGCCCAACAAAAGCGATGTGTACACAAAATGCCAAGTGCGAAAAAAACGTTACAAGGCATATCTGGCAGCACTTTGTGGAGATGGCTGAGGATGTACGACACACACCTTCGTACAGGGATATCTACAAGCTAAGACAACAAAAAATTGAGCGTGTGTTTGCCGATGCAAAAGAAAAGCACGGTATGCGCTATACGCAGTACAGAGGCTTGGCTCAGGTTACCAACTGGGTGAAGCTTAAATTTGCTGCCATGAATTTGAAAAAACTGGCCGCTTGGAAATGGAAACGCAAAAATCCTTCTCATAGGAAGAGGTGGAGAAGGATTTTGGCGGCCGATTATTTTTCTTGGCTGCTATTTTTCCCTTTTCAAACGAAAAAGCCTGCCTTGGCGTGATTGCTAAGACAGACTTTTTCTACAGGCTGAGCGGCACTCAGCTGGGTGCCGCCTGTTTTTGTACATCTAAGGGTCGAAAATCACCAATTTTCGTCTCTGTAAAGCAAGGGCAGTGAAAAAGGTGAAATAGTTATCGCTTTTGTGCAGTTCCTTTGTGAAACAGTGAATTGCTGCGGGGTGAACACCATTCGCTGGGGCGTGTGTATATTTGCGGTCGTGCAAAAAATCCCACAAAACCGCAAAGTCGATAGGTGGGTATTTCGATGCAGAGTATGTTCGACACTGTGGAAACTGAAAATCAGCTTGTATTCGCAGAAAAGTTGCATTTTAGGGCGATAACCGCCGGGTGATTGTAAAGCGCTATTCAATACCACCCGGCTCGCTCGATGCAGGAAGCCACGCATCGGATATATTCTGTGCTGACGGGCATAATATAGCAAAACAGACAGCTTTCGTCAACCGTTGCGCAGAAATGCGGCTTCGGTGGAAAGCTGCTATTTTTTGCAAGATACGATTTCTTACTTGGTTATCTCTGCATCGACCAGATGGCAGTCCATATATCCGTTTTCTTCGTAGGTCTGGAATGTGCCAACGACCGTGATTTCTGTTCCCAGTTCGGGATAGTCGGCAGGATAGCTATGCTCGCCCGCGAGGACGAATTCCAGCCCCTGCGAGCAGCAGGCAGTCGCGTCCATGATGATGCAGACCGTGTACACCGCGCCGGTGTTCGGATTCCCATAGGCCGCAAACTGCCCATTCATTTGGATGCGCTTTCCGACATACCGATCCGGCTCGTACATCATGTTATAGATCTCGGAGTAGACCATCGTGCTGCTGAGCGTAGTCAGATCGACATCCGGTTCGCCGGAGGCCTGTGCCGGTTCATAGTCCGGAAGCGCTTCGGCGGGCTGCGTCTGCTCCGGTTCCGGAACGGATTTTTTCGGTGCAGTTTTATCCGAAGCAGGCTGCTGCTCCGGAATTGCAGTCGGCGGAGCGGTTGTTTCGCCTATGGCATTCGCCATCTGCTCCTGAACGACCTGCTGGGTCGCGCTGCCCTGCTTCGATTTGGACTGGATCTTCTGATCGCCGCAGGCGCAGAGGGAAACCAGATAAAGCGCGACGGCGAGAATAAACAAAGCCTGTTTCATGTGCGGATACCTCCCAATCGGGATATTCCTGAGAAAATCAGAAATGCAAAAATATCCACAGCCACAATGGTCGAGCCGACCGGCGTTCCAGCTAGGATGGAGATCAGAATGCCCAGTGCGGCGCAGCAGACGGAAAGGACGGCCGCACAGATCGTCACCGCACGGAAGTTTTTGTAGACCCGCATGGCAGACAGCGCCGGGAAAATAACAAGGGCGGATATGAGCAGTGAGCCGACAAGGTTCATTGCCAACACGATCACAACGGCGACCGTTATGGCAATCAGTAAGTTATACAAATCGGCCTTTGTCCCCACAGCCTTTGCAAAGTTTTCATCAAAGGTCACAGCGAAAATTTTGTTGTAGCAAAGAACAAATACCGCCACGACCGCCACCGACAGCACCGCGCACAGCCAGACCTCGCTTTTCGTCAGCATCAGAATAGAGGTCGAGCCGAATAGCGTACTGCACACATCGCCGGACAAGTTAGAGGATGTGGAGAACAAATTCATCAGCAGATAGCCGATAGCAAGTGCCCCCACCGAGATCATGGCGATGGCGGCGTCGCCCTTGATCTTCGTGTTCTGCCCGGTACGCAGAAGCAGCACGGCGCTGATGATTGTAATGACCATGACCAGCGGCATTTCGTTGGTGATTTGTAGCACAGCGGCAACCGCCATGGCTCCGAACGCCACATGAGAAAGTCCGTCACCGATGAAGGAAAACCGTTTCAGCACCAGCGTTACGCCCAGCAGAGAGGAACAGAGCGCAATCAGCACGCCGACCACCAGCGCATAGCGGACAAAGGGGTACGCCCAATAGAGGGTCAGTTTTTCCAAGATTGCAGTCATTGTTCATCACCGCCTTTCTCTGCGGCAAATAGCCGCCCTTGCGGGCTTTGGAGATACTCTGCCTTTGTTCCGAAGAAAACGGTGTTGCCAATATGCAGAATATGGCTGGCGTATTTGACTGCGGCGGCAATATCGTGAGAAATCATAATAATGGTGATACCGTCCCGATGGTGCAGTTCGTCGATCAGACGATACATTTCCGCTGTCACTTTGGGATCAAGCCCGGAAACAGGCTCGTCCAAGAGCAGCATTTTTTGTGTGGCGCACAGCGCACGGGCAAGCAATACCCGCTGTTGCTGCCCGCCGGACAACTCTCGATAACATCGCTTTGAGAGCTTATCAATCTGCATTTTCCGAATGTTTTCTTCGGCAAGCTGTTTTTCTTCTTTGTTATAAAAGGGGCGGCTGCCGCAGCGCCCCTGACACCCGGAGAGAACGATCTCTCTCACGGATGCAGGGAAATCCTTTTGTACGACGGTCTGCTGCGGCAGGTAGCCGATCTCATTTTTCCTCAGCCCGTCGCCTGTCAAAATTCTGCCGCTGATGGGCGGCTGCAAGCCAAGGATCGTTTTCATAAGTGTACTCTTACCAGAGCCGTTTTCCCCTACGATGCAGAGGTAGTCGCCTGCAAAGACCTCAAAGCTGAGATCTTGCAGAACGGACTTCCCATCATAGCCGACGCGGAGATTTTGACAAGTGAGCTGAGCCATAGACCTACCTCCTTAACCCAATGCTTCTTTCAGCACGGACAGGTTCTTCTCCATCACGGAGAGGTAGGTCGTACCGTTTGCCACATCTTTAGAAGTGGTGGACTGCATGGAATCCATGGTCAGCACCTTTTGATTTTTCTCAGCGGTGTTCTGGATAATGGTTTCGGAAATTTTATGCTGTGCGCCCTCAATGGTCAGAACGCAGGGCAGTTTCGATTCATCCACCTTCTTAGCAAGGAACGAAACGGTCTCAAAGCTGGCTTCCGTTTCGGCGGAGCAGCCCACAAAAGCGGCATAGTAGCTCAGACCGTAATCGTCCACCAGATAGCGGAACGGGAAACGGTCGCCGAACAGAACGGTCTTATAGGTCGCAGCGTCCACGGCAGCCTGATATTCGCCGTCCAGCGCAGAGAGCTTTTCGATATAGGCAGCGGCGTTGGTAGCGTAGATGTCCTTATTGTCGGGGTCCAGCTCCTGCAAGGACTTGGAAATGGCATTTACAAGAACCTCCGCGTTTTTCAGAGAAAGCCAAACGTGCTCGTCCTTTTCTTCCTCATGCTCGTGGTCTTCGTCCTCGTCGTGGTCATGCCCTTCCATGTGTTCGCAGATCTCTTCGCCGGTCATATCAGCCGGGAAGAAGGTAGGCCAGGAGTTTTCGGGATCGACGATCGCGTCGAAGCTCTCGTTGCTCATCCGGATGTGGAAGTGTTCGGCGGCGGCCGGTTCGATCATGTGGTCATTGAACTCAATGTAGACCGGCGCGCCGGAATCCTTGTCCTCCGCCTCAAAGCGATACATGGCCGCCTTCGTGCCGGTAGACCAGTTCTGAATGTAATAGCCGACATACTTGTAGTTAGAGCCGACCTTCTTGCTATCTTCGTAGGTGAACTCGATGTGGTCACCCTCAATATCAATGTTGGTAATGTCCGTTTTGTAGCCGTTCTGATAGTAGTTCTTGTATTCTTCGGCGGTCATTTCGCCTTTCTCTGCCATCGCTGCAAACGCATCATCCAGCGTTCCGTCCAGCACAAAGGGATAGGCAGACTGCCAGTCGCCCGCCCAATCAGACAGGCTTCTGTCCTGAACCTCGTCATCTTCAAAGGTGGAGACTTCCTTGCTGTGGTCATGGTCGTGATCGTGCTCTGTTTCCTGCATACCCTCGACCACTTCTTCGGTCTTGACGCTGTCGCCAAGGACATCCAGCAGGTTGATGACCTTCATGTTCTTGTTGGTGGCATTTTTCAGAGCATCGTCCACCCAGCCGTCGGACTCGCCGCCCACATAGATGAACAGGTCGCAGTTGGAGATTTTGACAATGTCATCGGCAGTGGGCTGATAGCTGTGCAGGTCAACGCCGTTATCAAGCAGCATCGTGACTTCGGTGTTATCGGCTTTGTCACCTAAAATCTCACGCACCCAGTCATATTCGGGGAAAATGGTGGTGACAATGCTCAGTTTGTCGGTTTTGTTGGTATCGTTCTGCTTTCCGCAGCCGGCAAGAGCGCCGACGAGCATCAAAAGCGCAAGCAGCAGCGCAGTTATTTTTTTCATAGGGTTTGTTACCTCCAAATCATGATAAGAACTTAAAAATGGGCGCAAAAATACAAGGGTAACAGCAACGCCGCAAAAGTCTATCCGAAAACAGATAGACTACACCCTTGTAAAAAGTTCTTATTTTTAATTTGAAAGTTTGACCTTGAGAGAAACCAGCGTAAAGGTGCGGGCAACCTCTGTACAGGAGGGAATGATCCGGCACAGAATATATAGAATCGCCGTTACAGTAGCTGCGGCGGAGCCGGCAAGCCCAATGCTTTTGAGCAGGTTTTCGCAGACGTTGATCTGATGGCAGATGGCGCAGTCCACGCCAGTACAGTCATGGTCGGATTCCGCTGCGATATAGGCAAGAGAGGACAGCATAACAAAGGCCAGCACTACGGCCAGCAAGCCCGTCATAAAACGAAATTTCTTTGTCATGGTCTGTCCTCCTTTCCAATCGTTATTTTCCCTTGCAGTCCGAACAAGTTCCATAGAGGATCGTGTCAGTCGTGTCCAACATAAACTGTTCGCTCTGCGCCAAAAGCTTTGCGAGCAAAGCTGCGTTACCAGCTGCCATGTGAAAGGTCTTGCCGCATTTGATACAGCTCATGTGCAGCGCACCTTTGCAGCTTTCGGCATCAAGGTATTGATAGTAGACCTCGCGCGTGCCGCTCTTACTGCTCCGACGCACTTTTTCCTCTGTCTCTAACTGTGCAAGGTTTCGATATACGGCGCTCAGGCTGATTTTTTTATCTGCCAAAGCGTCCGCAATTTGCCGTGCGGACAACAGCTCGTCCGGGTGCTGGCTCAAATAGGCAAGCAGAACCTTTCGCTGCCGCGTGCTGTAGCTATGCAAGTCACCGCACCTCCAATTTGCAGTTCATTCGCAAATATTATAATCCAAGAAAGCAAGAAAGTCAATATGCGAGTTGTTCGCAAATTGCAAGTTTTCAATGAACGCAGCTACCGCGAAAATCAAAACCACTTTTACTGTTGCCCAATATGTTTGACTGCGTATTTTAGGACTACAATTTCTGGATGTTGGAGTTGCCACTTGTCCAGATGCAGGAGATGCTCGGCAAGGCAGGGGTTACCCTTTCCCATTCGAGCAAATTCGATATCATTGTAGAATATTTTGTCGAACGAGGAAGCATAGAATAAAGCCAAGGCTTGGTGAGCATCAGCCGAACAATCCCAAACTGGTGTATGCGATGGACTTCTAGGTGACTCCGCACATGCTGCGACACACCTACATCACCAATCTGATTTACAAAGGTGTTGATCCTAAGACGGTGCAGTATCTGGCAGGCCATGAGAACAGCAAAACGACTATGGACATCTATGCGAAAGTCAAGTA
>OGYS01001423.1_pt1 | contig 13967 bp, 10 predicted proteins | sample 1576611 | NCBI WGS metagenome assembly OGYS01 (sample SAMEA3541571, study PRJEB24748) | human gut metagenome | biome: human gut; feature: human-associated habitat; material: faeces | place: China | collected 2012
ACGGATCCATGCCTGACATTCCATACATCTTCATCATTTCCTGCATACGGCGTGATTCTTCGGAAAGTGTAATCATAGATGCCACATTTTCATCTTTCATCTTTTCCACTTTTACTTCCAGTTTGTCATTGCCAAGTGCTTTGCGAAAGATTTCGACCAGACTGTCAGTTTTTTCTTTGAATGCTTCTTTTTCTTCTTCAGATACATCTTCTTTGAAGTGATCAGTCAGATCTGCATCGATTCTCTGGAACTTGATATGTTCGTTCTTCTGCTCCATCTGAGTAATAAATGGAGAATCAATATTATGTGACAAGATCACTGCGTCCAGTCCCTCTTTTTTGAACATATTGATATACTGGCTCTGCTGCTGTTCATCTGTTACATAGTAGATTGTTGTCTTCTCTGTTTCTTTCTTTTCTGCTGACTGCTCTGCATTTTCACCCTCGGTCTTTTCCTCCGGTTCTGCTTTTCCGCCATTTTTTTCGATGCATTCTTTGAGTGTCATATACTTGTGATCCAGGTTCTTGAACAGAACATAATCGCTCATCTTCTCGCAGAATTTTTCATCTTTCAGGCAGCCGAATTTGATAAATGGGCTGATGTCATCCCAGTATTTCTCATAGTTTTCTTTATCTGTCTTGCACATTCCTGAAAGCTTGTCAGCAACTTTCTTGGAAATGTATTCGGAGATCTTCTGTACGAATCCATCATTCTGCAGTGCGCTTCGTGACACGTTAAGCGGCAGATCCGGACAATCAATGACTCCTTTTAATACCATCAGGAATTCCGGAATAACTTCTTTGATATTGTCTGCGATAAATACCTGATTGTTGTACAATTTGATGGTTCCTTCAATGGAATCGTATTCGGTATTGATCTTAGGGAAGTACAGGATACCCTTTAAGTTGAATGGATAATCCATGTTCAGATGAATCCAGAACAGAGGTTCTTTGTAATCCATAAATACTTTCCGGTAGAAATCAATATAATCTTCTTTGCTGCATTCGTTTGGATGCTTTGTCCACAGCGGTGCCGGATCACTGATCGATACCGGGCGTTTCAGGATCTTTGCTTTGTCTGATGCCGGTGAAACTTCAACCATTTCTTTTTCACCGTTCTCATTTTCTTTTTCTTCCATCTTGGCGTCTTCATGGATATGTTCAACAACCGTATCGGTATCCAGGACTTCATCCTCCGGGATCGTCTCATATTCCGGTTCTGCATTTGCTTTGGATACAAAAATCTCTACCGGCATGAATGAACAGTATTTCTCAAGGACTTCGCGAATTCTGTATTCATTTGAAAATTCTACACAATCTTCGTTCAGGAATAAGGTGATTTCAGAACCAACTTCCTCTTTATCCCCTTCTTCCATCTCATACTCTGTACCGCCTTCACTTACCCAGTGTACCGGTTTTGCACCTTCTTTATAAGAAAGGGTATCAATATGAACTTCATCAGCTACCATGAAGGCAGAGTAGAATCCAAGGCCAAAGTGTCCGATCATATCGTCCTCTGTTGTCTTATCTTTGTATTTGTTCAGGAATTCGGTTGCTCCTGAAAATGCGATCTGTGTGATGTATTCTTCTACTTCATCAGCAGTCATACCAAGACCATTATCGATGAATTTCAAAGTCTTCTCTTCCGGGTTTACAATAACCTGGATCTTTCCTTTATAATCATCCGGAAGTGTATATTCTCCCATCATGTCCAGCTTCTTTAATTTTGTGATCGCGTCGCATCCATTGGAAACAAGCTCTCTTGCGAAAATATCATGATCAGAATATACCCATTTCTTGATAATCGGGAAAATATTTTCGCTGCTGATTGAAAGACTACCTTTTTTTGCTGCCATTTTTATCACTCCTAAATTTCATATTCTATCTTTTTACGGTTTCAAATACCGTATTTTTCTGTCTATGAAATATCTTAATACCCTGATTTCTAAATGTCAATAGAAAATTAGCACTCTTTTGACAAGAGTGCTAATAATTCTGTGAAGAATATAAACTTTCTGTGAAATATATTTTCCGATTCTTTGTGTACCGTCTATAAGAAATCTTTGACATACACTTGCAAAAGCTTTTACTCCACGCTCTTCAAAGATTCCACCATATCGATCTTCTTCAGCTTGTAGAACATTACCCAGTTTACAAATAAAGAAAATGCTACAGTAAACAAGAAACTGTACAGATAACTCTGCCAGTGTATCTGACGTCCGAACATCGCCTCTTCCACCTCAACCGTCAGGATGATATACCGGTGAAGCAGATTACCAAGCACCATACCCACAACCGATCCAATGATCGTCAGCAGGATATTCTCTCTGTATACATAAGAGGCAACCTCTCCGTCGTAGAATCCCAGAACCTTCAAGGTTGCAAGCTCTCTCTGACGCTCGGTGATGTTGATATTGTTCAGATTGTACAGTACCACAAATGCCAGCATTCCGGCAGATACGATCAGTACCACGATGACCAGATTCAGGCTTCGCAGCATGTCATCCAGCCTTCCTTCAATACTGCTGGTATAACTTACATTCAGTACTCCATCCATCGACAGAAGCTTTGTTCCGATCTTCTCGATCTGATCATCCTTTCCGTCCTTTACACTGTAGATGATCGTGTTATATTCTGCCGGTACACCATATAATTCCTCGTATTTTTCCGGTGACAGATACAGGTAATGGCTCATATAGTTCTCGCAGATGGCGCCAACCGTCACCGTCTGGTCTCCCCTGTCCTCGTCCTCGATTGTAAGCTCATCTCCCACCTTTACATTCAGAAGGGATGCCATTTTCTCAGTCAGAATCACTTCGTCTTTTTTCAGTGAATAAACCTCGTCCTTATTGGTCCTGCTGTGGAAGCTTAAAAAGTCCTCAATCTTTTCATTATCCGATGGCACCATCAGATAAAGTGTCTTTTTACCGGATGCAGATTTTACATCGGTCTTCTGCATCCGCGCTTCGATCGTCTCTTTTATATCTGCATTCTGATCCAGATAATCATGGAGCTGTTGTCTGTTCTCTTCGGATATGTCGTCACTCATGTAGGTTGCCGCATCATAGAACTGCACCTTCTCATACTGCAGGCTGACGATCTCATAGATACAGTCCTTCAGTCCGAATCCGACTACCATCAGTGCCATACAGCCTCCGATTCCGAAAATGGTCATAAAGAATCGCTTCTTATACCGGATCAGATTCCGCACGGTCGATTTCCATGTAAAATTCAGATGCTTCCAGATAATTCCGATCCGCTCCAGAAGAATCCGCTTCCCCTGCTTCGGTGCTGCCGGACGCATCAGCTCTGCCGGTTCTGCTGCCAGCTCTTTGTAGCAGGATGCGATCGTAGCGATCAGTGTGCAGGCAACTGCGATTCCCGAAGCCTGGAGTGCATAGCTCATATGGTACGGTACCAGGATCGCCGGCAGATGCTTATACAGAATCATATAAGCATAAATAATGATAAACGGCAGGATCTTTTCCCCGGCCAGTACTCCGAAAATACTTCCGCCAAGCGTTGCAATCAGAGCATAACCAATGTATTTCCCTGCAATTGCAGCTTTTCCGTAACCGAGTGCCTTCATCGTTCCGATCTGGACTCTCTGCTCCTCTACCATTCGTGTCATCGTCGTCAGACTGATCAGTGCTGCCACCAGGAAGAAGAGTACCGGAAATACTTTTCCAATAGAACGCATGCGGTCTGCATTATCTCCGTATCCTTGATATTCCGTCAGTGCATCCTCTCTCGTCTGCACATACCACTTCGGATTTTCGATTTTTTTGATCTCAGCCTTTGCGTCTGCGATCTGCTGCTTTGCATCCGTCAGCTGCTTCTCTCCATCTGTAATCTTTGCCTGTCCGTCCGTGATCTGTTCTTCCGCTTCTTTTGCTGCCTGCTCATATTTACTCCGGCCATCCGCAAGCTCCTGTTCACCGGATGCAAGTTGTGCTTTACTTGCATTTAAAGTGTTCTCTTTTTCATTCAGAAGTGCCCATGCAGACAGGATCTGTGCTTTTCCGTCCGTAATCTGAGATTTTGTGCTGTCAAGCTGGGATCTGGCTGCTGCAATCTGACTCTTGCCGTCTGTAATCTGTCTGCCTGCACTTAACAGCTCTTCTTCCTGTGCGGCAAGTGCCTGCTCCTGCTGAAGAAGTGCTTTCTCTTTTGCATCCAGATCTGCTTTTTGCTTAGTCAGGCTGGTAATCTGTGCCTCCAGGTCTGCTTCTGTGGCAAAACCTGCCTGTGCTAACAGTCCGCTCTTTGCTGTTTCAAGCTGTGTCTTCTGCGCCTGTATACCGGCAAACTGTGCGTTTAAATTCTCCCACTTATTTACATAAGCCTGCTGTTCTTCGTTTCTGTCTTCTTCTGGAATTTTTACATATTCCTGATATACATCGCTGTCCATTCCGTCCAGCTGCTTCTGCACTTCCGCCATCCCTGAATCGCACTGGCTGATTCCATCTTCAATTCCATCCAGCCCATCTCTCAGCTGCTTAAGCGGTGCCAGACCTTCGTCCAGCTGTTTCTTCCCATCTGCAATCTGCGTCCTGCCTGCTGCAATCTGCGCTTTTCCAGCCGTAATGAACGGCATATATTTTGCATAATTGCTCAGATACGTCTGCTCTGCTGCCGCAAGCTCCTGTTCTTTCTGATCCAGCTGTGCTTTCCCGGACTCATACTCTGCCTCTGCTGAACTTAGCTGTGCCTGCTTCTCATTCAACTGCGCTTTTGCATCTGCAAGCTGTGTCTCGCCATCTGCGATCTGCTGCTTTGCATCCGCAAGCTCTGCTTCTCCATCCGTAAGCTGCTGCTTTGCTTTTTCCAGTTCTTCGGCTGCCTTGCTTTTCCCACTCTCCAGCTCTTTTTTCGCATCCTCCAGTTCCTGCGATTTTTCATTCACTGTCTTCTCTGAATCAGCAAGCTTTTCATTTGCCTCATCTACGATTTCCTGTTTGCGGACTGCACAGCGTTCTTCTTCGATTGCACTCACGGCTTCCTTTGCTGCATCCGACAGATTATTGTATTCATCAGTAAATGCCGTTTTCTCTTCTGCACCGCTCACCTTCACATAAGCTTCCGTATAAACATCCATGTCAAAAGAAGCTTTATCCACTACAACAAATCCACTGATCTCTCCGGTTCCGATCGTACTGCTTCCTCTTCCAAATGAAATATACAGCGGACTGTTCCCGATCCCGACAATCTTATATGTATCTGTAACCAGTGAATCCGTCAACGCCTCTCCATCGCCGGAATGGAAAGTTACCGTGTCGCCAACCTTCAGGTCTGTATAGCTCAGAAAATCTTCATCCACCAGACATTCTCCGGCTTTTTCCGGCAGCCTGCCTTCCACAACCGAAACCTGATTAAAATTCTTCTGCATACTCAGCATATGGACAACCTTTTCATTGTCTCCAACCGGGCAAAGCACGTCTTTGCTGTATCCGCCTTCTACAGCTTCAATTCCTGATACCTTTCCAATTGCTTTGATATCCGCTTTGGTAAGTCCCATGGTTCCCATTACCTTCAGATCCATCAGCTCTGAATCATCGAAATACTGATCTGCAGTGATCCGCATACTTGGCTCTGATGCACGGATTCCCGAATAAAATGCGACACCCAATGCTACGATAAAAAAGATTGATACAAACCGTCCCATCGTCTTTTTTATTTCTATTATAAAATCTTTGCGTAAAACATTTTTCTTCATCGGTCTTTACGTCCACCTACCATTCAATCGTCTCTACCGGAACCGGTCTTTCATTCAGCTTCATGCTTCCGACTTTTCCATTCTTCATCTTAATTACACGATCTGCCATCGGCGTGATCGCTGAGTTGTGTGTGATCAGGATCACTGTCATCCCTCGTTCACGGCACATATCCTGTAAAAGCTTCAATATTGCCTTACCGGTATTGTAATCCAGTGCCCCTGTCGGCTCATCACACAAAAGAAGCTTCGGGTTCTTTGCCAGTGCACGCGCAATCGATACCCTCTGCTGCTCCCCACCGGAAAGCTGTGCCGGGAAATTCTTCATACGGTCTGCCAGTCCCACTTCCCTAAGAACCATCTCCGCATCCAGCGGATCCTTACAGATCTGCAGTGCCAACTCTACATTTTCAAGCGCCGTCAGGTTCGGAATCAAGTTGTAAAACTGGAATACAAATCCAATATCATCCCTTCTATAGGAAGTAAGCTGCCTCGGCGAATACTTTACAATATTCTTTCCATCGATCCAGACCTCTCCACTTGTTGCCGTATCCATTCCCCCCAGAATGTTAAGCACTGTCGTTTTTCCCGCACCACTTGGGCCTACCACAACTGCAAATTCACCTTTTTTTATCTGAAAATCAATTCCATCTGCTGCGGCAATCTCAACTTCACCCATACGGTAAATCTTACGAACATCCCGCATTTCAACAAATTCTTTCATCATCTTTCCCCTTATCTGTAAAATTTTCTGCTTTTTTTAATTTTAACATATTGGAAAAGCAAATCAAATATGAAGTCGTAAGATTATAAAACTTTCACATTTTCCATTTTTTGCACCGTTTTTGGCTATATTGCACAATTTTACAGTATCATTTTTGTAACATTTGTCTTTTCTGCGAATTTACAGAAGAGCATACACATGGTATTATAATATCAAGTTAAGGATAACACTTAACGAAACCAAATAAGACGTTTTCAGTATTTTGATACTTTTTATTTTCATTTCTCCTTTAATGAAATTACAGAAAAAAGAGTTTACGACATTTCCCCCGATCATATGTCGTAAGCTCTTTTTTCATTCTACCCAACTCTTTTTCCATATATATTTTGCAGGATAAAAATCCCACTTTATTTCATCCGCTAACTAAATTATCCAAAACTTCTTTCTTATAAACTTTTACCACGTTTCCAGGCGTCAGCATTCATTTTTCCGCCTCTCTTCTGTAGATCGCTACATGTTCTGTCAAAAGAAAATGGAAATGTCAACACGGCATTTCCATTTTCTTTCAAAGCTATTTTTCTGTCTTTATACATTTTCTTGCAAGAATACAGATCACGATGGTAATGACCATATCCGGGAGTGTATTTCCAAGCGGAATATCCACATTCATCAGAATACGGTAAAGTATAAAACCGATCACCCAGATTACACCATTCATAACATCCAGAGATACTTCCAGGCTGTCCTTTCTCTTCAGAATGAAGAAATCCGCAATCTGGATTGCGATCATCGGCGCGAATACAGAACCGATCAGGTACAGGAAATCGGTAATGTTGTCCATCGGATAAATGATTGCTCCGATCATTCCGATCACAGTTACAACAATTGCTGCATATTTCCCATTGATTTTTGAAAATACTGACTCTGACGAAATTCCTGCTGAGTAAGCATCCAGGAAGGTTGTCGTAACGGTAGAAAATACAATGATCAGAAGTCCTGCTATTCCAAGTCCAGCTTTTACCATGATACTTGCAATATCAGACTCTCCTGTGTAAATTGCAGCGTTCATACCGATCACGTACATCCAACAACTGACAACTCCATAAACAACGGTGCTGACTGCGGTTGCTTTTACCGGTTCTTTTGCTTCTCTTGTATAGTCACTGATCAGTGGCAGCCAGGAAAGTGGCATGGCAACAGAAAGCTCTACTGCTGCACCAAACGTCATGGCATCTCCGCCTACGCCTGCTACCGATCCGTCACCAAAGATCACTCTGCTGAGTACCAGTGTCAGGATAAATAAAGCAGCCATTGCAACCGTATTGATCTTGCCAAGATTTGTGATTCCGATCACAATCCATAAGATGATCAGTGCACCGATCACCAGACACCATACCCATCTGCCAGTATGAAGAACACCATTTGCTGCAAGTGCCCCATCATAAATCATAATCGCTGTCCAGCCAACCAGCTGCAGCACATTCAGGAAGGAGAAGAAGATTCCTCCCTTCTCGCCAAAACTCATTTTTACTGTTTCCATTGCACTTCGTCTGGTCTTTCCACCAATTACTCCGGCAAGGAAAAGCATCATGCATCCTATGATATGACCAATAATAATCGCCAGAACTCCTTTTCCGAATCCAAGCGGCGCAAAGTAAGTACCGGTCAGGATCTCCGCAAGGGACACGCCTGCCCCAAACCAGATCAGTCCATTTTCAAAGATAGAGGTTCTCTTTTCATTCATACTTCTATTCCTCCACTTTGCTTTCTGTATATTCATTTTTAATTGCAAATCCGTGATTCATCGGACCACTGCCTTTACCAAGATCCAGCATTGCTGCAAGTGCTCCGGAAATATATTTCTTCGCACGTTCTACTGACTCATCCAAATCATATTCTTTTGCAAGATTTGATGCGATCGCACTGGATAAAGTACATCCTGTTCCGTGCGTGTTCGGATTGTCGATTCGCTCTCCGTAGAACCACTTATATCCACCATCTCTCCACAGCAGATCATTGGCATCGTTCAGTTGATGCCCGCCCTTACAAAGAACTGCACAGTGATATTTGGTGCCGATCTCTTCTGCTGCTCTTATCATATCCGCCTGCGACTGGATTTTCATACCTGCAAGCACTTCTGCTTCCGGGATATTCGGAGTCAGAACGGTTGCCATCGGAAGCAGGCAGCTCTTCAGCGCATCAATCGCTTCCTCGCTGATCAGTCTTGCTCCACTTGTTGCTACCATAACCGGATCAACTACAATATTTTTCGCATCATATTCTTTTAATTTGTCTGCGATCTTTGTGATCAGACCACTTGAAGATACCATTCCAATCTTCACTGCATCCGGGTAAATATCCGTGAAAATATTATCCAGCTGTTCTCCTAGGAATTCCGGCGTTACCTCCATAATTCCGGTAACTCCGGTTGTATTCTGTGCAGTAAGAGCCGTAATTGCGCTCATAGCATAGACTCCGTTACTGATCATTGTTTTGATATCTGCCTGGATACCTGCTCCTCCGCTTGAATCGCTTCCTGCAATTGTAAGTGCTGTTCTCATTTGACTCTCTTCCTCTCTTTTTCCATAATTGTCCTAAATATTTTGTATAAAAAGAATGTGCCTTGGCACATTCTCGCGCCGAGCACGGTCGCTTGCGACATTCTTCATCTTCGTGCGAGTGCGCATCTCCGGCACGCAGTGCCTTTTATTTCATAGGAAGTTCCTTCGGAATTTCCTATGAAATAAAAGAAACACCTGTCATGCACAAGTGTCTCTGAAAAAATCAATATGACTTCCTGCGACGGCATGATCCGTATCAGGTAAAAAGGGGCGATGCTCTTTTGCTTCCTCTCAGTCTGTCTTTCACCGGCTCCCCCGTCTTTATTATTCTGTCTCTCCAAGTGTTGTCTGCTTTGTAACTCCTGTTAGACTCTCTCTGGTTCTGGATAAGCCTCTCCAAAAGTTTCAACAGTCACTTTTTTCATCTTCTGTTCTTCCAGCGGTCTGTCACTGTAGTCTGTTGCCGTCTCAGCAATTTTATTTACAACATCCATACCTTCTGTAACTTTACCAAAAGCTGCATATGCTCCGTCAAGATGTGGTGAAGTCTTATGCATGATGAAAAACTGTGATCCTGCTGAATCCGGATGCATTGCACGCGCCATAGAAAGAACGCCCGGTTCATGCTTCAGATCATTTGCAAAACCGTTCTGCTTAAATTCTCCTTTGATACTGTATCCAGGGCCACCCATTCCGGTTCCATCCGGGCATCCACCCTGGATCATGAATCCACTGATGACACGGTGGAAGATCAGTCCATCATAGAATCCCTTATTTACAAGAGATACAAAGTTATTTACTGTATTCGGTGCAATTTCCGGATATAATTCCGCTTTGATCACATCGCCATTTGCCATTTCAAATGTTACTATTGGATTTGCCATTTTATACAATCTCCTTTTCATTGATTTCTCTACCTATTGTAACGGAACTTTTCCCGTCCGTAAATAGTTTTTAGAAAGTCTTTATACATTTTCCAGACAATATCCGATTACCAAAAACCAGTGCCGGATAAAATCCTCAAACTTCTCTTTATTCTTATGCCGGAGCATCAGCTGCTTTCTCCTCCGGCTTCAATGTCGATAAAAACACAGCAGCCAGAATGATAACACCACCAATGCACTCCCTGAAACTTGGAACTTCTTTCAGAAACAGAAATGCGCTCAAAGTTCCATACACCGGTTCCAGTCCGGATAAAATTCCGGCAGTCCTTACTTTCACAGTCCGAAGTCCACTGATAAATAAAGAATGTGCAACTGCTGTAAAAATAATTCCTAGCATCATCAATACGCCTGCATCTGCAAGTGTAATCACAGGCTTCAACACAAACAGCGTCGGAAGCAGCACGATCGTTGCAGTTCCCTGTTCATAAAGCGACACCAGTGTTCCCGGATATCTGCTGGAAAAGCGACGGTTCATCAGTGACAATATTGCATAGGTAAATGCACTCAGAAGTCCCCACAGAACTCCCTGTGTAATCTGATTATCCATCTGAAATGCGGGTACGATAAAGAATACTCCGACCAGCATCATCAGTGTACAAAACACATCCGATTTCTTCAGTTTTTCATGGAACAGGTATGGCTCCAGAAAAATAACAAATACCGGAAAAGTGGATACCGTAAGCGTACCAACTGCAACCGTCGAACTCTGGATCGACTGCATATAACTACTCCAGTGTATTGCTAAAACTGCACCTGCTCCGACCATCCACAAATAATCACTTTTCTCCTCCAAGCGAATTTTCTGCTTTTTAAAACGCAGAAAAAGCCAGAGGAAAATGGATGAAAAAAATACCCTTCCAAGCACGATGATCACCGCAGGCAGATCCACCAGCTTGGCAAACAGTCCCACAAAACCAAACAGTGCCACAGCAACATGTACTGAAATTAAACCTCTTCTCTGACTCTCTTTCATATAAAAACCTTTCTCTATTCCGGCTGATCTACCCGGAAATGTTCCATTAAAATCGGCATATATTCCTTACTGTATTCTCCAAGCGAATAATTCCCCCTGTTCAGACACCAGTCTGATACCAGTGCCCGCTCACAGAGCGAATAATACTTTGTAATCTCCTGGATACTCTTCTCTCTGCTGATCTGATTTCGCACATGCCCCTCTTCTATGATCCTGCTGAGCAGTTTGTAATAAGTACGGTTCTGATCCAGAAGATTCCGGTCTCCCTTGGCAATCAATTGTGTTGAATATAAGGATGATAACAATGCTACATCAATCTTCTGCTCCATAAATGAATGCGACCGGTAATTGAGATACATCAGTTTATCAAAACTGTTCATTTCCGGATCCAGTTCATCTTCAAGCTTTGCATAATTCTCATCCAGAATAGTTGACAATGTATCAAGCAGAGAATCCTTGCTGCTGAAATAATAATAGAACGAGCCTTTTGATGTCTCAGAAAGACGGATGATATCATCTACTGTCGTATCATCATATCCTTTTTCATAGAACAATTCCCATGCGGCATCTACAATCCGCCGCTTTACATTCTGTTTTGCTGCCATCTATCTACCTCCTATGGTATCATGTTCCACGCGGAGCGTTTTATATTATTAGGAAATACCTTTCTTAACAGATAAAAAAAGACCGGCTGCGTCATACGCCCCGGTCCTTCTCAGGTTTACGTGGACATGTTTTTCCCCGTAAACAAGTATATCGTATCTACATTCCTTTTGCAACATCAACACATGCCTTCATTGCATCAATGACCGCACTTCTGAATCCGTGTTCTTCCAATACACCTACGGCTTCAATCGTTGTTCCTGCCGGTGAGCATACCATGTCTTTGAGTTCTCCCGGATGCTTTCCTGTTTCAAGAACCATCTTCGCACTTCCAAGAACTGCCTGTGCTGCAAATTTGTATGCCTGTGCTCTCGGCATTCCCTCTGCAACAGCAGCATCTGCCATTGCTTCGATAAACATAAATACATATGCCGGTGAACTTCCGCTTACTGCAACAACTGCATCCATCATATGCTCTGTCACAACTTCTACTTTACCAAATGCAGAAAGAATCTTGCATGCATAATCAAGTTCTTCTTTTGTTACATGTTCATTCGGTGTGGCAGCTGTCATACCTTCTCCAACCATAGCCGGAGTGTTCGGCATTGTACGAACAATCTTAACATCTTTTCCAAACTGTTCGGCAAGCCATGCAAGTGTCTTTCCTGGTGCGATCGTGATAATAAGCTGTTCCGGTCTTACCAGATCTTTTACTTCCTGAATGACATCTGCATAAAACTGTGGTTTTACAGAAAAAATAACAACTTCTGACTTTTCAATTACTTCTTTATTGCTATCAGTAACATTGATTCCATAAAGTTCTTTTACTTTTTCGCGACCTGGTGCAAAAAGATCTGCTCCGATGATTTCTTCCGGTTTGAATACGTTACTTTTAATAACGCCTCCCATAATTGCTCCTGCCATATTACCTGTTCCGATAAATCCTAATTTCATAGTCTTTCTCCTCCTGATGAACTTAAAACCTTATATATTTTCGTTTTCAATTTGTATACAATCATTCAATTTGTATACAAATTCCTTTCTGCATTCAATGTATCACTTCCTCTGTTTAAAGTCAACATTTTCACAATAGAAAATGCCGTTTTTCGTCGAAAATACATGCACCATTGTATACAATTATCAGTCTGTACTCTTATATTAAATGCAACTTTACATATACCTAATTTTATTTTTTACAAACCCCGTTTTAATGTGTTATACTTAATATATTCACCAGACAGAGGGGGATTTCACATGGCTGAAAAAAAGAAATCACTTGCCGATCAGGCTTATGAAATTATCAAAAATAACATTATGAATCTGACTTATTCACCAGGAATGCCTCTTACAGAAGCACTTCTGACAGAAGAGCTCGGTATGAGCCGTAATCCGGTACGCACTGCACTCAAAATGCTGCAGTCTGAAGGTCTGATCGTTACCGATTATTATAAATCCATGACTGTAAAAGAAATCACCGATAAAGATATCAATGAACTTTATCAGCTCCGCGAACTCTTAGAGGGCAGTGCATTTAAACTGATCTTTGAAGGTGGAAAAGCGGAAGAATATTCCTATCGAATTGAAGAAAAAGTGGTACATATGTGTGCGGTTGCTTCCGATGTTTACAAGTGGGAGCTTGCTGATACGCAGATGCATCTGGAAATCGTCAGCATTTTCAATAATGACCGGATCACCAAATTCTATGAATCCAATTTATCAGAGCTGGTAAGAGTGGGTATGTATTCGCTGAAAAACGGCATGCGGATCGTTCCAACGAATGAGAATTTGAAAAAAATGGTTAAATATATGCGTAAAAATGATTATGAGCGGGCTTTTGCAATCCTGAAAAAAGACCATTTTATGCAGGGAAAAGACAGCGCCATGAAAGAAGAACTGAAAAACGAGTAATCTTCATTTATAAGATATTAAAGGAAGTGCTAACACATGATGAAACTAGAAACGCCAATTGGAGAATTTACTACTGACTCTTATAAAATTCCTGCGGAAGACACTTTGGCTGTGTCTCCTGCAATCATTTCGTTCTCTTCTGATGATTACAAAATCATCACCATCGATCAATTTATCCAAATTGGTACAGATGTCTATACCCCTCTTTTACATCAAAATTGTATGTCTCCTGATCAAAAAACCATCTACCCACTGACTATCGAACAGCATGATTCAGACCAGATTACTCTTTCTGATCATTATCATTCTATAATTTTAGAGCTCAATAACTTACCGGATCTACAGGTAAAGCCGTGGTATCCTGTTATTAAAAAAAAGAGCTGCATACCATGTACAAATTGTGGAAAATGCAGCTGGTAGTCTGCATCTTTATTAAACAGCATGAATGACTCTTCTGCATTTTTTGCCAGGCTGATCACCTCTGAGCAATAAAAAAACTGCAAACCCTTACGGTCTACAGCTCCCTTACTTTTTACATGTAC
>OGYS01001432.1_pt1 | contig 13920 bp, 13 predicted proteins | sample 1576611 | NCBI WGS metagenome assembly OGYS01 (sample SAMEA3541571, study PRJEB24748) | human gut metagenome | biome: human gut; feature: human-associated habitat; material: faeces | place: China | collected 2012
TCCGATCTAACAGTTGACTCAAGTAATGCTTGGATACAAAAATGAACAGGTAGATATAGCGCGAATATATACGACGCTTTTAGGGAATCAGGATAATGTAATTCCTGAAAGCTACTCAATTTCAGTTGATAATATTCTTAATTATGGAACTGAAAGAGTTGAAATAGTTAATAATGAAAATTATCCGCTACTGAATAGAACATTATGGCACTCATATATCTACCTATACCTACGCTTGCTGGTAGAGAAAAAACTTGTCGCTAAATACAATATTGATACTACTAACAAGAAACAGCTTGGTCAGATTATTAGTACTGCTTTCGCAGGTCATAGTATAGAGAGCATTAAGGGTAGAGTTAAATTGAATTCAAAGAAAACCTTGATTAATGAATTTAATCATTTCGAAGGAAATTTAAGTATCTTCCAACCAGCAATGGATATAACGGATGATGCACTAGAGCGCGAAAAACAGGATATAATTGAATTTATCAGTGACTTAGCATGAGGAGGTTTTTATAATGGATAAGATGAGGATGGAGTCGCTTAATATGACTTCGGAAAATATAAACAAAATCGAGACAATGTTTCCGAATTGTATTACGGAAACCAAGGATAAGAATGGCGCCCCAAAGAAAGTTGTAAATTTTGATATCCTTCGCCAGATGCTGTCCGAGGATGTTGTTGATGGCGATGAAGCTTATGAATTCACATGGGTTGGTAAGAAGTCTGCTATCGTTGAGGCAAATAAGCCAATTCGCAAAACTCTTCGCCCATGCAAAGAAGAATCTGTGGATTGGGATAAAACAGAGAACCTTTACATAGAGGGTGACAACCTTGAGGTTCTCAAACTTCTGCAGGAAAGCTACCTCAATAAGGTAAAGATGATCTATATTGATCCACCGTATAACACAGGGAGTGACTTCATTTATCCTGATTCATTTGTGATGGATAATGACGAATATGATACTGGTAGCGGATATTTTGATGAAGATGGCAATATTAATTACGCGAGAGCGAACGGTACTACGCAGGGCAGATATCATTCGGATTGGTGTTCTATGATATATAGCCGCATATTATTGGCAAGGAATCTTTTAAAAGAAGATGGTGCAATTTTTATTTCCATTGACGACAACGAGGTGGATAATCTCAAAAAGATATGTGCAGATGTTTTTGGAGTAGAAAATTATGTTGCAACATTTCCTTGGCGTAAGCGTACCGCTAAGTCCGATGTACCGTTTGGCGTATCTCAGGATTATGAATGGATAGTATGCTATGCTAAATCCGATTCTTTTCTTGCAAGCGTCGCAGGAAAGGAGAGAAAATATTATGAGAGTGATGACTTCCCAAAACGCCCGTGGCGTGTTCATGATTTAACTAAGCAAACTACGGCCAGTGAAAGGCCTAATAGTTTTTTTACAATCGTTAATCCAAAAACAGGTGAACAGTATCCTGCTAACCCTAATCGAACATGGGCAATAACTGAGGAAACATTCAAAAAATATTATGATGTTGATCGCATAGTCTTTCCTGGAGACTATGATTTCCTAAATATTCAAAAACCAGTTCTTCGTTATTGGAAGGAAGACGACATTGCTAAAGCGGGCAAGAATTTTGGACGTGTGGCTGTTAGTACAAAGCTTATAGATGATATTGGAATGTCTCAGGATGGAACAAAGGAAATAACAAATCTTTTTGGCGGAAAAGTGTTTTCATTTCCGAAGCCATCTTCTTTGATAAAATTTCTTGCAAGCATTCATACAATGGGCGATGATATTGTTCTCGACTTCTTCTCTGGCTCAGCTACTACTGCCCATGCAGTACTGCAGCTTAATGCTGAAGATAATGGCCATCGTAAATTTATCATGGTTCAGCTCCCTGAACCTTGTGATGAAAAATCTGAAGCCTTCAAAGCTGGATACAAAAACATCTGCGAAATCGGCAAAGAACGTATCCGCCGCGCCGGAGCAAAGATCAAAGAAGAAAATCCTATCGGTACGCAGGATCTGGATACCGGCTTCCGCGTGCTGAAGCTTGCTGACTCCAATATGAATGATGTCTATTATAGCGTAGATGAATACAGTCAGAATATGCTTTCGATGCTCGAATCGAATGTTAAAGAGGATCGTACTGACCTCGATTTGCTGTTTGGTTGCCTACTGGAATGGGGACTTCCACTCTCCATGCCATATTCGTCTGAAGTAATCGACGGTTATACGATACATAACTACAATGACGGTGACCTGATTGCTTGCTTCGACGAAGCAATTCCTGATACTATTATCAAAGAGATTGCCAAGAAAAAGCCACTCCGAGCAGTATTTAGGGATTCCAGCTTTATAAATAGTCCCTCTAAGATTAACGTTGGTGAGATCTTTAAGATGTTGGCGCCAGAAACCAGCGTAAAGGTAATTTAAGGAGGAGATGAAATGAAGCTACAATTTAAACATCAAAAATTTCAAGCAGATGCCGCCAAGGCAGTGTGTGATGTTTTTGCTGGGCAGCCTTATTCGACTCCATCGTACATGATTGATCAAGGTTATGGCCAGCAGAACTTTACGACCGATACTGGTTGGAATAACCTTCCGATCGTCCCGGAATTAAACGACAGTATTATTCTTGAGCATTTACAAACTATCCAGCGCGCTAATCAGATTAAGCCATCCGACAAGCTGGAGGGCAGATACAACCTGACTATTGAAATGGAAACTGGTGTCGGTAAAACTTATACCTACATCAAAACCATGTTCGAGCTCAACAAGCGCTATGGCTGGAGTAAGTTTATCGTTGTTGTACCGAGCATTGCGATTCGCGAGGGTGTATATAAATCCTTCGATGTGACCCAGGAGCATTTTGCAGAGGAATACGGCAAAAAGATTCGTTTCTTTATCTACAACTCCGCTCAGCTTACCGAGATTGATCGCTTTGCATCAGACAACTCTATCAGCGTCATGATTATCAACTCGCAGGCTTTCAATGCTAAAGGCAAGGATGCGCGTAGGATTTATATGAAGCTGGATGAGTTCCGTTCGCGCCGTCCAATCGACATTATTGCAAAGACTAATCCTATTTTGATCATCGATGAACCGCAGTCTGTCGAAGGCAAACAAACCAAAGAGCGTCTGAAGGAATTTAATCCACTGATGACCTTACGCTATTCCGCTACCCATAAAAGCGACAGCATCTACAATATGATTTATCGTCTCGATGCTATGGAGGCCTACAACAAGCGCTTGGTTAAAAAGATTGCCGTCAAGGGCATCAGTGAATCTGGCAGTACTGCCACGGAGAGTTTCGTCTATCTCGAAAGTATCAATCTCTCTAAGGCATATCCGACTGCTACGATTCAGTTTGACGTCAAAGGCGCATCTGGTGTTCGCCAGGTCACTCGTACGGTAAACGAAGGTTACAACTTATACGAGCAGTCCGGCAATATGGAGGAATATCGCAATAATTTCGTCGTAAAAACAATCGATGGACGAGATAATTCTGTAGAGTTTCTAAATGGCATCAAGATTTATGCCGGAGATGTTATTGGCAAGGCTAGCGAAGACCAGCTTCGCCGGATTCAGATTCGTGAGACAATTAACTCACACATCGAGCGCGAACGTCAGTTATTCTACAAGGGCATCAAGGTACTCTCACTCTTCTTTATCGATGAAGTCGCGCACTATCGCGAATATGACGCAGCAGGGCAACCCCAGAATGGCGTCTTTGCAGATATGTTCGAAGAAGAATACAACGACATTGTCAGTAATTTACAGCTACGCACTGGCGAGGATGATTATATTAAGTATCTCAACTCTATTCAGGCCAGCGACACACATGCTGGATATTTCTCGGTAGATAAAAAAGGCCATATGACGGATAGTAAAATTGGCGACCGCAAGGAAAAAACTTCAGACGATATCAGTGCGTATGACCTGATCATGAAGAATAAGGAATTACTGCTTGACCGTGATCCCAAACGCTCCCCTGTGCGTTTTATCTTCTCGCACTCTGCGCTTCGTGAAGGTTGGGATAATCCGAATGTTTTCCAGATTTGTACGCTCAAGCAAAGCTCCAGCGAAGTCCGCAAGCGTCAGGAAGTTGGTCGTGGTTTACGCCTTTGTGTAAATCAGGACGGCGAGCGTATGGATGTAAATGTTCTCGGTGACGATGTTCATAACGTCAACGTCTTGACTGTTATTGCCAGCGAAAGTTATGACAGCTTTGCCCGCGGTCTTCAGTCCGAACTTGCCGAAGCTGTCGCTGATCGTCCACGCGCCGTCACTGCTGACCTGTTTATTGGCAAAGTTATCAAAGATACGCAAGGCAACGAACAAGTTATCGATCCGGATACTGCTCAGGCTATCTACTTCAATCTTGCAGTCAGTGGTTATATTGATAAAAAAGGCACCCTCACGGACAAGTATTACGAAGACAAGGCAAATAATCAGATTACTGTAGCAGAGGAAGTTTACGACTCTGCGGCGTCGGTTATTGAGATTATTGACTCTGTCTATGATCCGAAGGTGATGCAACCAGAGGATGCTCGCAAAAACAACGTCGAGTTACATGTGGACGAAAGCAAACTGGCAATGCCGGAATTTAAAGAACTATGGTCAAGAATTAATACTAAGTCTGTCTACGTCGTAGACTTTGATACTGAGGAGTTGATTCGCAAATCTATTACTGCGCTCGATTCGAAGTTGCGTGTACCAAAAATCTTCTTCAAGATTGAGTCTGGCACAATGGATACAATCAAGTCCAAGGAAGACCTTGCCGCTGGCGCATCATTTGTGCGCGATGCTTCTGGCACATATAATGCCAAAGTAAAAGCGAGCAATAATGTAAAATATGATCTCGTTGGAAAAATTGTTGCGGAAACTGGTCTTACTCGTAAGGCCGTAATTAGAATTCTGCAGGGCATCCAGCCGAGCGTATTCAATCAGTTTAAAGATAACCCGGAAGAGTTTATTATTAAGGCAGCAGGCCTCATCAATGATGAGAAAGCTACTGCTATTGTTCAGCATATTACTTATGATGTTTTGGACGAGAAATACGACACAGATATTTTCACTGATCCAACCATCAAGGGCAAGCTCGACCAGAATGCAATGAAGGCCAAGAAGCACCTTTACGATCATATTATTTACGATTCTGATAACGAGCGTAAATTTGCATCAAAGCTTGACGTTTGTAATGATGTAGCGGTGTATGTGAAACTTCCAGATGGATTCTATATCTCCACTCCTGTTGGAAAATATAATCCAGACTGGGCAATCGCCTTCTATAAAGGGACTGTAAAACACATCTATTTCGTAGCAGAAACCAAAGGTTCAATGGACACCATGGAGCTTCGCGAAGTAGAGAAAGCAAAAATTCACTGCGCAGAAGAGCATTTTAAGGCTATCTGCCCGGGCGAAGTTGTCTACAAGATGATTAATGGCTATGATCAGCTACTAAACGAAGTTATGCAATAAAAAAATAAAAGCTCGGCACCTCCAAAAAATGGTGTCGAGTTTTTTGTGCGATAAATCCTTACAATAGAAAAAAGAACAACGCAAAGCTTTCAGCTATTTTAATAGCTCATCATATGTTGTTTTTAGACAATCGCGAATCCCACGCAACTGTACTCCGGTAATGTGCTGAATCCCTCGTTCAATTTTGACCAATGTTTCTCTGGTTATATCTACGTTTTTGAGTTGTAACATCCGGACAAGTTCGGTCTGCCCAATGCCTTGCTCGAGGCGTATTCGCCGGATGTTTCCGCCAATGTCTATTCCGTTCTGTTTGATTTTTTGCTCCATATAATCCTCGCCACCTTGGACTGAATTTAGTCCGATTCTTCTTTATCATATCTGTTGGCTCTGATATAATGGGACTAGTATCAGTCCAGCATGTGTTGCTGGATAATCTTTTATTCTTTCTATCTTTAATTGCTTTAGATATATTTTTGACGGAGGTAAATGCAGATATGCATGAAGAACAAAAAGAACCCAAGTATTATAAAATTCGGGCAGATATTTTTTGGAGCGTTGTTACACTGATTATCGTGGCATGCATTGTAGATGCGCTATATTTTAGAAAAAACCTGCAATCGCCCGAAGCTCAATCAACAAAAGAGCGAGTCGAAGTTACTTGTGATAATTTATCTTCGCAGCTCAAAGATATAAATCAATGCTGCTTGTGTGGAGATAACGAGATAAGTTTGATGGGGTATTACCGTAAATTCGACACGATTGGACTAATCTCGCTCAATGATTTGTATGTTTTAGATTTTCGTCTCAAAGAATATGACGAGAACGGGAATGAGGCAAAGAATTCGGAAGGTGTAAATACAACCTATGGAAATACAGGTGAAATAACATACCATAATAGTGGAACGCCGACTCGCGGTATGGCGGATATGGATATAACGGTACCAGACGATTATCGACTGGATAAGAAATTTCTAGAGAAGAATCTTTGCCAGGCATGTTTAGATAAAGTTTCCGACTCACTGAACTGTTGGCGATTTGAAGATGAAAGGCAAGATCCGCTACCGTTATGCTTGGTGGATTTTGAGACGTTCGAGGTTTATCCAGTGCAGAATGAATATTCTGCATACTTCATCCGGGATTATTGGATAGAGATTGAAAATGACGGAAATGATGTAAAAATAGAGGCATTTTATCTACCGGAAAGATAATGCAGATATTTTGTAATATGGCTGGACTTCCCGCCAAACAAGGCGTAAGCTATACTTCTAAAGAGAAAGGTGGGGTATTATGGTTTGTACTTATGAGGAATATTTAAAACAGCCAAAGGCTATGGCGTTTGAAACTATGCAAACGATTCATGCAGAAATGCTTGTCGAGATTGACGTAGATAAGGATGCACTGGAGCTGTACGATGAGCTATTGGAAGTAGCCACTCGCTATGCTGCAATCCGAGCGAACTGGCTATTACTCAGTCGCGAGGAAAAAAATGAGCAAGATCCCGGCAGGACTTCTTGCCACAACTCTGTAATAACGCATGTTAATATGCTGGCACGATATCTAAAACAGCAAGGAAAATCCGCCACTTGGCGCGACGAACTTGGCTACGAAGAGGATAATCCATATAACCGCAAAGCCATTGGGGACTTCTCGTGTTATTTAGTGTTCGTGAATGGCGTAAATGCAAGATAAATTTAAAAACACACATTTTCTTCACCCCTGTTACTCACTTGACTTTTTGTAAAAGTAGTAAAATAGTATTGACAAATTCTATCTTTTATGATACTTTCCAAACAAGAACATGTGTTTGGCTCATTAACATCCTGAAAAAACATTATCTTCTATAGGTTGGTCGTGGGATTGTAAAAAAATAAAAACCTAGAAGTAAAGGAATAAAGGTTTTAAGTACTATTTCAGATAATTGCGAGCCTGTAGCAGAGTGGCGAATGGGCGAGAAGTGCGGCCTTGAAACAGTACGGGATGTAACATAACGAAAAGAAAAATAATCCGCCAAGATGTTGAAAGTCTTGGCGGATTTTTGACTTTATGGATTATATAAGAAATTTCCGTATTAGGCTGCTTACGTCGGCGCCTGCTATATCCTCAAAAATACTTTCACTGAGTTTTTCTGATTCTTTATCGAAACCTCCCTTGCTGCGTTCATATACGCCAAGCCCAAATTCTCTTGCGAAAATATAGATAGGCTCATACTTTAGGAGCTCTTCCACGGTTAGCTCTGAGCGAAACTGTTTTGCCCATTTAATGAAGTTGACGCAATCCATATGATTATATTTTTGCTTGTACGGATCAGATAATATGTTTTCCGTGTAGTCATATAGTTCATTAAGTGCTAGGCTGAAAATTTCACCTCTTTTTCCTAACTGCGTATACTCTTTTTTCATTCTCTCTATGATCACTCCCCCTGCATAAGTTCCAAATTTAACTCTGTCAGCAAAAGATAATCTATCGACAATCTCTCTTGTACTATCATCAAGCCTACCATGAAGTGATTCTTGGAGAATAGCTCTCACACACGCCGCAGATAGGAATTCTACGATTATTTCAAGTTTACCAAGCTTCAGCAATACATCTTTAGAATACTCATCTATATATTGATCATTGCTAATGATATCGAGGAGTTTATTGAGAACTTCTATTCTGTCGTCATAAGGTATACTTGTGATTAATTTATCCGCATAAAAATCTTTAACTTTTTCATAGATATTATCCTGTTTGTAGAAATCAGCTAGAACGCTTATCGGCCTCGTTCCACTTCTATATCTACTTAATGTAGTATCGTCGTAATTCAAAGCCCCACAATTCGGCAATAATAAATATTCCGCATCTAAAGTACGCGCAGAAATTACTTTTTTGCTATTTGTATCCATGGCGAAGCAATGTCCGTAAAAACAGTGCACAAATGAACTGTAATTCAGATGCTTGTTCAATTCTTGATTAGCTGCTCCCATTTATTTCGACCTCCCATAAGAATTTGGCAATGGTTTTGGCAACTCATGGCAATGGCTTTGGCAACTCATGGCAATGGCTTTGGCATATCTAGTTATCGCTCATCGCGATAAGATAATGTCAAGAAAAGCGAGAGGTGTTAAAAGTAGAATCTAACCACTCCCAGATATGCATATTATAACATCTTACTCACTTTTCGACAATCTATTGGAACGGAGGTGAAAACAATGACGAAGACGACATCTATCCCTACAAATACCACATTTGCAGGCGGCGGTCCTAGAACGCAGGAAGTACCGGCAGGCACGTTTTGTGTTAAATAGCCACCAATAATGCCGAGGAGTCTCTCGTTTATAAGAGGCTCCTCCATCTCTAAAAAATCTCAAAGATATGGAGGTGAAAATTACGTTTGATGTAACTCAAGACTACTACGTACTAACGTATCGAACAGGAACCGGAAGATTGGAAGTCGATTTTCTTTTTTATAATCTCAGAGGTAATCGCGGTTGGAGAATATATATCACTAGCCAGATCTTCTACGGGCGAAAAGCTAGCGGTTCCCATGCGGCTCATTGGCTTCAGGATACATATGAGGAATTCAGGTACATATGTTGGGATGGCAGAATTTCAGATTTAGACAGTGCGAAAACCATCGCCGCAATCTGGGCAGAATGCACTGACCGTTATATCAACGAAGCCGATGACTTCGATACTATTGCAAGCAGAATCATGCGACAAGTTAGTTGGCACGACATTGATGACTAACCATAGGAGGTAAATCTCATGAAAAACAAACATGATGCAATTAAACACAAATTCACACCGGAATTTATCCAATATTTAAGAAAAACTGTTGGATCAAGAACTCCGGAAACTGGACTTATTGGCGGAAGCTCAGATGGCTATCATACAGACAAGGCCTATTTCGATTCTACTGCTAACGTATCCGGTTCCACTTATACTCCAGATAAAGAAGCCGTGGATGCGGTACTTGCACTCTGGAATAACGAAAATACAAGTATTTCCGTTGTTGCCCATTCACACCCTCGAGGATGCATTTATCCTTCTAATCCGGATAACCTCATGTTTTCGAAGATCCTCGAAATAAACGAGCTCGAATACATATTCGCCCTCATTGTACAAGTTCATCCAAGCTTGAATGGTAAGAAAGCTAAAATTTATTGCTACGGATATAGGCAAGCCGAAGATGGTATTCGTTTTTACGATTTAGGATGTATCGACGAGAAGTACTCAGAGGTCGTGCTCCCAGCAATTAAACCTCAAGAATTGCATAATTCCGTCAATACCGAACAAGAACGTCTAATCTCTACAGGCATCAACCCGGAAATTATGAAACGCAAAACCATTGTTGCAATTGGAACTGGCGGGTTCGCCCCTGTTCTTGAACAAAAAGCACGAGATGGCGTTGGTAAAATTATTGCTATTGATGGCGATATTTATGAGAAAAAGAATCTGGTTAACCAGGCAGCATATTATTCAGACCTCGGCTTATTTAAAGTAGACGCCTTAAAGCGGAGATTATGCTCCATTAATCCAGATATCGAAGTCGTAAATTGTGCCAGATATCTCGATGATGGTTTTACCGATGAGGAGTTCGAAAGAATTGTCGGAGATCAGTTGTTTACCAATCCGAAAGATATCTTACTCTGCGCAAGTACGGATAGTTTCGAGGCTCAGGCTAGAATTGCAGGACTTGCAATGAAGTACGGTTTGCCGTTCATGTCTTCGCAAATGTACGCTGGAGGTGTTGGAGCTGAAGTTGTATTTACTTATCCAGGCGTTACGCCAAGTTGTCCCCGTTGTATCCTCAAAAGACGTTATGACGCCTATAAGAATGGATACCAGAACAGCGTCACATCGGCAGGCACTTCTGTTTCTTCCGTTGCTTACGCAAATGGGCTGGAGGGCCAGATATCTTCGATGTTACTCCTTTACGGCGAAGGAGACAACAGATATACGCATATGCTCGACCAAGTCAAAAACCGGAACTTGGCAATTATGAAGATATCACCAGATGCAGAACAAGAACTGGGATTAAACCTCTTCCATAATGCTATGAATGAAGCATACTCTTTCTTCGGTGAAGTAGTTTGGGTTCCGCAGACGCCCGTAAGTATTGCGAATGGCTTTGATGAAAATTGCATCCTTTGCCACGGACTTGAAAACTTGTCACTATTGAAAGATTCTATTCCAGATACAAGGAAGGTGATCGAATGGAAAGAATATCACTAAATGTTTTTAGCACTCTATCTGACCTTGCAATGTTCCAGATTAAGAAGCTGGTTGATCAGACTTGCGTAGATAATGACCGTCAATCATATATGTTTAAAACCCTATTTCCACCAAGCTGTACTCCTCGGGAAATTAACCTGCATATGTATAAATCTGACGGAAAGTACTATATGCGAGTTGATCCTCATTTTAGATATGACGGGACTAATTCTAACTTAAACCTTCTTGCAGACTGTGGCGACGCTTACTGGCATAACTGGCAGGCTTTCGAGAGTGCGCTTAGATCTTTGACGGCGGAGGAACCTCCTCCGTCGCTCGAAGATTCGTCGACTCCTAGTGTTCCCGACACGACTGAAATTACGAACTGGGATGAGATTACCGTCTCGGATGCTACGGACATTAAGATACCAAATTATGAAGATATCCGGAGCAAGTTATCTCAGGTAATTATTGGCCAGGACGAGTGCATCGAAACCATTGCCTATACCGTAACGCAGCACTTACTGAAGAAAAAACCAACAAAACCGGTTTCTATTCTGGCCGCCGGACCTCCGGGTGTTGGTAAATCCGAGACCGCTAAATCTTTGGCGAAGATATTAACGGAAGAGACCGGACGAGAATATTCCACCGTCTGGATAGACCTGAATAACTTTACCGAGAAACATAGCGTCTACCGCCTTATTGGCGCACCGGCTGGTTATGTCGGCTATGAGGATGAGTGCGCATTTGAAGCCATAGCTAAGAATCCCTATACGGTTGCAGTGTTTGATGAAACTGACAAGGCACACCCAGAGGTAATAAAAGCCTTCATGCCCCTCTTGGACGAAGGGCGTTGCTCATCGAGTAAACCACTCTCGGACGGCTCTCGTGAATTCGACTTTAAACAGTGCATCCTCTTTTTTACATCAAATTATAATTTGAGCCTAGATAAATCCGAGAAACCTAAGATTGGCTTTGCAGCTCCAAAACAAATCGACACCGTCGAAATGGAGAACGATGAAGTCCGTATTAGCTATCGGGAAAATCATTCCGATGCAAACGAAGAACCACTACCACTTCGTATTTTTAGACAAACTGAACAGGCCAGAAAAGCTTTTGTGGAAGTAGGCGTACTTCGGGAAATCGCATCAAGATTTCAATGCTTCGTGAATTTTAAACCTTTATCTTCAAAAGCCAAGACTCGTATCCTTGCAAAACAGATTATCGTAGCAGGACTCGAATATTCCCACGCTATCTCATACATTGCGCCGAGTATTATGCAAGGGATCATCAACGCCGCAATGTCTGGAGACAGTCTAACCGTTAGATCATTTCGAGCAATTATCGAGGGATACTTAGCTCCGGTTTTTGCTAGCACGGAAATATTAGAAAACCAAACCTATCGTCTTGAAGGTACCTTGGATGCTCCTCAGATGATACCGCAATAATAACCATGTTTTTCTAAAAATCATCAACTGTTGTAAATATTACAACACCGTAAAAACTGTTATTTTTCGTACTTCTGACCTCTGTTAAGAAGTGACGAATCGCTTTAAAAGTCAGAAAAAATTACTATATTTTTTGCTTGCAGTACATGTTTTACTCAGCTCAAAGGCAACAAGCCTTAGAACATTAACAGCTACAGGACACTTATATGTAAAGTGTTCGGAAAGGAGACCTTATGCCAAACCAAAGACATCCTATAAAACAGCCAATCATTCCTCCGCTCATGTTAGAATGGCCGGAATTCTACAAAAAGTTCGGAACCATCGTCGCAGATCCACCGTGGAATATCAACCAAAAAGGTAAGCGGGGTGCTATTATGCACTACCCATTAATGCCCATAGAGGATATTAAAAATATGCCCGTCGCCGATCTGGCGGAGGAAAATGCACATCTATGGTTATGGATACCAAATGGATTGCTCCAAGAGGGTCTGGACGTTATGAAAGCCTGGGGCTTTACATATCGTGACCCCTTTCACTGGATCAAACCTCGTCTCGGACTTGGGAATTATTTGAGAAACGCTAGTGAAACAATTCTGTTTGGAACGCGCGGCAAAGCTCCCGTAAAATACCGAGCACAGCCGAACTGGCTCTTTGCGCCGCTTCAAGATCATTCCCATAAACCAGAAGAAATGTTCCCCATTATTGAACGAGTGTCGCCAGGACCATATCTTGAACTCTTTGCTCGTAGACATCCAAGCAGCAAGGAAGACTGGAGTATCTGGGGTGACCAAGTCGAATCCGACATATTCATTCCCGGCTATCCGGTTCCTAAATACAGCTCAAAAGCTACCGGCATAAAGGAGGGAGCGTGATGAATAATGAACTCTCCAGAAAGCCTGATTTCAAGAATCCTGAAAATTGCAGTCTCGCTTCTCATATCGGCATACCTCATCAAGATGAGTGTTTGCATTATAGCGAGTGTTTGGGAAATCATCGTACTCATCGCCGTCATTGGCATTGGCCTTTACGTCGCTATCCGCATCTGGCGGAATCGGCATGGCGGTCAATGGTAGAAGGAGGTTCGCATTATGGCTAAGAATGAACTTACGAACATTACTTGGAAAGAAATTGTTTGGCATCGACCATTCAAAATTGAACAAGTGATAGATATGCTTAATCACCTAGCCGCAATGAAGAATCGCGGCGCAATCATCTGGGAGATTCGAGCCAACAATGGTAAGATTACTCACCTCATAGGTACGCAGACCCGATTCTGGAATAGAATCGCCGAGACCATAAAAGTACATGGAGATATTGAATTCTACAACTTCGAAAACGAGCACCGGGCGGTAATCACGACCGCCCGGAAGCTCAAAATATCTCGCTCGATCTTGTCGCTCAGGACGGATATAACCGAGTCGACAATTCGAGCAGGACTTGCAGCCTTAGCTGCTACAGCTCCAAACGAAGAAGCTGTACTTCAAATTATACTCGGAAAAGCATTTTCTCCAAATGTTCTACCTAAGAACATTGCAGATCCTTCCATGACATGGTTGGATGCCGCCCTCGGGCATGCCACACAAGCAAGTGCTGAGACCAGAAAATCCATGAAGGAAAAAGCTGAACAGTATAATTTCGAGTCAGTTATTCGTATAGGCGTTACTAATAGAGCCGCAAGCAGTCGTATTAATAATATTGCGTGTGCATTTAGGACATTGGAATCTGCTGGCGTAAGAATTGTCGAAGAAAAAGAAAAGCTAAATTGAAATTTTAAATTCCGGTGAAGAGGTAAATTCCACCATACTTTATTT
>OGYS01001442.1_pt1 | contig 13871 bp, 7 predicted proteins | sample 1576611 | NCBI WGS metagenome assembly OGYS01 (sample SAMEA3541571, study PRJEB24748) | human gut metagenome | biome: human gut; feature: human-associated habitat; material: faeces | place: China | collected 2012
TATTCTTGACTTTGAGGCAATTGTATCATCCATCAGTCCGGAAACCGGTCTCAGGGTCAATGATATTGAACAGATCGGGGAGAGAAGCCGGAGTGAGGATCCAATTCTGATTGCAGAGGATTCTCCGTTGCTGAGCAATCTGATTACGGACTGCCTGAAAAAAGCAGGATACGAAAAACTGATTGTTACATGTAATGGACAGGAAGCATGGGACAAGATTCAGGAATTTGAAAAGGCGGGGACATTGGACGAGAACGTTCATTGTGTCATTACCGATATTGAAATGCCCCAGATGGACGGACATCGTCTTACGAAGCTGATCAAATCAGATGACAAACTGAAACATCTTCCGGTTATCATTTTCTCCTCTCTTGTAAATGAGGAAATGAGAAGAAAAGGGGAGTCGCTTGGTGCAGATGCACAGCTGACCAAACCTGAAATCGGAAGTCTTGTAGATGCCATTGATGAATTACTTGCAAAGAGAAACAAATAAATTCCGGCAAAACAGTAAGGGGTGTGATGGCTTCATCACATCCCTTTGCAGGTTTATGGAATAAACAGATGGAATGGAGAAAAACACATGGGAGACCACTCATCGGAAAATTATCTGGATCAATTATTAAATTCCATGCATGGAGAAGAAATGGAACATCCGAAGGAACAGCCGGCAGCAAAACAGGTTCTGAGAGATGATTTTGAAAAGCAATTGTTTGGAGAAGAAGAAACGAAGGAAAAGGCAAAAGCGAAAAATGAAGAAGATTTTTTGAGGGAGTTTGAGGAAGAACTGCTCAAGGAAGATATTCCGGAGTATACCGAGAGCCTGAATCAAAAAAAACAGGAAGAAAAAGCCACACAGATTGACGCTTCCCTGGATGATCTGCTCGATAATATTCCACAGGATGATTTTTCGACAGGGGATGCAGCAAAGGAAGAAGAAACCGGTTTTCAGGGGAAAAGTCCGTTGGAAACTGCAATACCACCCGATGAGGATGATTTCGAGGTGAATACACTTGATGATGCAGTCGGAACGTTTGACAGCAATCTGCCAAAAGAAGAGGATGGAGAACTGGATCTGTCAGGGCTTTCGGATTCGGATCTTATGGATATGCTTTCCGGAGATCAGGATTTATCGGATCTGGGGGATATGCTTTCTTCTGATCAAGATGGAAAACCTTTGGAAGAAACTGATTCCATCGGTGATTTTGCAAGATCGGAAATGAATCCGCAGGAAGAAGTGGCAGATAAGATTCCAGAACTTACAGAGCAGGAAGACATACCGGCACAGGCAGAAGAAACCGCTTCCAATGGGAAAAATAAAAAAAAGAAAAAGAATAAGAAAGAGAAAAAAGAGAAAGAAGGCGGCTTCTGGCAGAAACTTTCCCGGATTATTTTCGGAGAGGATGATGAGGAAGAAAAGCAGGCGGTTGACATCGGAAATACACAGGGAGCGGATGTCAGTGAACTTTCGGAGGAAAACCAGCAGATCTTAAAGGAACTTGAAGGTACAGGCGGTGATGCCGGAAGGGAACCGGAAAAGAAAAAGGAAAAACCGAAAAAAGAGAAAAAACCGAAGAAAGAAAAGAAGCCAAAACAGCCAAAACCGCCGAAACCGAAAAAGGAGAAAAAACCTAAGGAAGTGGATAACACACCGCCGCTGCCAAAGGGACCGGTGATTGCGATTGTTCTTATGGCAGTGTCATTGTTTGCATTTGTCATGATTGTGACAAATCTTTTGGGGTATCAGGCAAACTTAAGTCAGGCAAAGGAAAAATATGAGCAGGGTTCTTATGTGGAGGCATACCGTAAGCTGCAGGGGCTTTCGATCAAGGAGCGCGATGAAAAGCTTTATCATCAGCTGGCAACTCTTGCTGCTGTCTCGGAAAAGTATCAGGCATATCTCGTATTTGATAATTACGGTTCAAAAATTGATGCACTTGATGCACTGGTATGTGCATATGGGCGTTATGACCTGAACCAGAAAAATGCCAAAGAGTATGGTTGTGAAGATCAGCTGGAGAAGATCGGAGGAAAGATTATCAAAGCACTGCTGAAAGATTATGATATGACAGGGGATGAGGCACTGGATATCTACCAGACCAGAAAGCGGGATGATTATACGGTAAAACTGCATCAGAAGCTGAAAGAACTTGGGCTGGGATAAAAAAATAGCAGAAAGTAAGGCAGGAGACTGTTAATTTAGGAGTAAGACCTATATGATTGCAATAATAGACTACAACGCTGGAAATTTAAAAAGCGTGGAAAAAGCATTGCATTTTCTCGGAGAAGACTGTGTGATCACACGTAATTTTCACGAGATTAAGACCGCAGACAAAGTGATTCTTCCGGGAGTCGGTGCATTTGGCGATGCGATGGAACAATTGAAAAAATACGAGCTGGACAAGGTGATTCATCAGGTGACAGCGGAAAATAAGCCATTTCTTGGCATCTGTCTGGGACTGCAGCTTCTCTTTGAGGGAAGCGATGAGAGTCAGGGTGTAGAGGGACTCCATGTGCTGGACGGACAGATTCTGCGGATTCCGGATCAGTCGGGACTTAAGATTCCGCACATCGGGTGGAATTCTCTGCATTTACAGAATGACGGAAGACTTTTTGCTGGGCTGGAGGAAAATCCGTATGTATATTTTGTACATTCCTATTATCTGAAAGCAGCGGATGAACAGATTGTGAAAGCAACCACACAGTACAGTACGACAATTCATGCATCGGTAGAATCCGGAAATACATTTGCATGTCAGTTCCATCCGGAAAAGAGCGGTACGGTTGGACTTTCGATTTTGAAAAATTTTGCAAAGCTGCAGGGAGGAAATGCATAGTGTTTACGAAGAGAATTATTCCTTGTCTGGATGTGAATGACGGACGCGTGGTAAAAGGCATTAACTTTGTGAATTTAAGAGATGCCGGAGATCCGGTAGAGGTCGCAGCAGCTTACGACAAGGCGGGCGCAGATGAAGTAGTCTTTCTGGATATTACCGCATCTTCCGATCACCGTGCAACGGTGGTAGACATGGTGCGTAAGGTTGCAGAGAAGGTGTTTATCCCGTTTACGGTAGGCGGTGGTATCCGTACGGTGGAGGATTTTAAGGTACTGCTTCGGGAAGGTGCCGACAAGATTTCCATTAATTCTTCCGCAATCAATACACCGGAGCTGATTGGAAATGCAGCGGACAAGTTTGGCAGCCAGTGTGTGGTAGTCGCCATTGATGCCAGACGAAGAGAGGATGGAAGCGGCTGGAATGTTTACAAAAACGGCGGTCGTATTGATACCGGGCTTGACGCTGTAGAATGGGCAATGAAAGCTAACAGACTTGGTGCGGGAGAAATTCTTCTGACCAGCATGGACTGCGATGGAACAAAGGCAGGGTATGATATTGAACTGACCAGACAGATTGCAGACAATGTTTCCATTCCAGTGATTGCATCCGGTGGTGCGGGCACAAAAGAACATTTTTATGAGGCCCTGACAGAGGGACATGCAGATGCAGCACTGGCAGCGTCCCTGTTTCATTATAAGGAGCTGGAGATCATGGATCTGAAAAACTATCTGGCAGACCGTGGTGTCTCCGTGCGTAGATAGGAGTGAATGAAATTATGGCAATGATAACAAACGACTGGCTTCCGGCAGTCCGTGAGGAATTCGCCAAACCATATTACCGGCAGCTGTATCAGTTTGTGAAAGAAGAGTATAGCCGCACGGTTGTGTATCCGCCGGCAGAGGATATTTTTAATGCACTGCATTTTACACCGCTTAGTGAGGTAAAAGTACTGATTCTGGGACAGGATCCGTATCACAATGAACATCAGGCACATGGTCTTTCATTTTCTGTCCTTCCGGATCAGAAAGAAATTCCGCCGTCTCTGCAGAATATTTATAAAGAACTGCAGGATGATCTGGGGTGTAAAATTCCAAACAACGGCTATCTGAAAAAATGGGCAGATCAGGGTGTACTGCTTTTGAATACCGTGCTTACGGTGCGGGCGCATCAGGCAAATTCGCATCAGGGAAGAGGATGGGAGCAGTTTACGGATGCGATCATTCAGGCAGTGAATGCGCAGGATCGTCCGATTGTGTATATGTTGTGGGGACGTCCGGCGCAGAGCAAAATACCGATGCTTACAAATCCAAGGCACCTGATCTTAAAGGCACCACATCCGAGTCCACTTTCCGCATATCGCGGGTTCTTTGGATGCAGACATTTCAGTCAGGCAAATCAGTTTCTAAAAGAGCATGGAATCGAGCCAATTGACTGGCAGATAGAAGACATATAAGAAATTTCTTAAATAAAAAGAGGAGTGCCCCATTGTCCAATGGACAATGGGGCGAATTATGAAAAAATAACAAGTTAGTAACTTTGCTTTCTTTTATGTTCTTATAATAGCATCTGATTGTGAATAAAATATGAACAAAACGAAAAGAAATTGTTATCTTTTCGTGGTTATAACTAAAATACGGAAAAATACCACAAAAGTATTGTAAAAACAGTGAAAAAGCGATAGGATAAAAGAAAGAATTGTGTGAAAGAGGTGATACTATGAGAGGAATTTCAATGTATGATTCATCATCAGTAAGTACTTTATTTTCCAGTCTGGGTTCTTCAAAAAGCACAGGAAGCGGCCTGTTTGGAATCAATTTAAGTGAGTATGCAAGTATTCGCAGTGGTTCTTATGGCAAATTAATGCGCTCTTATTTTTCAATGGATTCCACGAAGAGCACCTCGAAGTCGGATGACAGCACCAAAAATACGATCGAGGATCTGACCACGACCACATCGACGTCAAAAGACAGTACCAAGACGCTGGCTGCGATTGAGTCCGATGCCAAGGAACTGACAGACTCTGCCAGGGCATTGTATACCCGCAGTAACAACAAGGTGTTTACAAAGGATTCCGGGGGCAGCTACGATACGGACAAGATCTACAAAGCAGTAAAGAGTTTTGCGGATGATTACAACTCCATGCTGGATACAGCCGGCAAGTCATCGACGAACCGCATTTCCCGGTCGGTAAGTTCTATGAAAAATGAGACTTCTTACAATGAGAAACCCTTAAAGGAAATAGGAATTACGGTTGATGAAAAGACCGGCAGGCTGTCGGTGGATGAGACAACGTTTAAGGGTGCAGACACAGAAAAAGTAAAGAGCCTGTTCAATGGAACCGGTTCCTACGCATACAGTGTGGCAACAAAGGCGGCCATGACAGAGTCCTATGCAAAGTCAGAAGCCGCAAAATCCAATACATATACGAAGAATGGCACGTATAATTACAATTATAACAGCGGAAATATTTTTATGGATATGTTTTAAAATAGTTGAAAATGAGTTTTCAAAATGCAGGAAACCCTCTTTGCTGGACAGACCAGCAGAGAGGGTTTCCTGTTTTTACCAAACAGACAGAGGGTAACAGATTAATCATCTGCCTCCTCATCTGCAGTTGTATTGTATACCTGACGTTTTCTTGCCATAACATCACTTTCGAGATATTCGTCATAAGTAGAAACCTTGTCTACCATGCTTCCATCCGGAAGAAACTCGATGATGCGGTTCGCAGTTGTCTGTACGACCTGATGGTCACGGCAGGCAAACAGGATGACACCAGGGAATTTGATCATACCATTATTCAATGCGGTGATGGATTCCATATCCAGGTGGTCTGTCGGCTCATCAAAGATCAAAACGTTGCTTCCCATGATCATCATGCGGGAGAGAAGGACACGGACTTTTTCTCCACCGGAGAGGACACGCATCTTTTTTACACCATCTTCACCGGCAAAAAGCATACGGCCGAGGAAACCGCGGACATAAGTTGCGTCTTTGATCTCGGAGTATTGGGTCAGCCAGTCAACGATCAGCTCATCGGAATCAAAGATGGCGGTATTATCCTTCGGGAAATAAGACTGGCTTGTTGTAACTCCCCATTTGTAAGATCCTTCATCCGGTTCCATTTCCCCGGCGAGAATTTTAAACAATGTTGTCTTTGCAAGCTCATTTCCACCGACAAAGGCGATTTTGTCATCGTGTCCGACAATAAAGGAAATGTTGTCAAGAACTTTTACACCGTCAATGGTTTTACTGATTCCGTCTACGGTCAGAACTTCATTTCCGATTTCACGGTTTGGACGGAAATCAATGTACGGATATTTACGGCTGGAAGGACGGATGTCATCCAGCTGGATTTTTTCAAGGGCACGCTTACGGGAAGTTGCCTGCTTGGATTTGGAAGCATTTGCGGAGAAGCGGGAGATGAACTCCTGCAGCTCTTTGATTTTTTCTTCCTTCTTCTTGTTGGCTTCTTTCATCTGACGGACAAGAAGCTGGCTGGATTCATACCAGAAATCGTAGTTTCCGGCATACAGCTGGATTTTGCCGTAATCCATGTCTGCAATGTTGGTGCAGACTTTGTTTAAGAAATAACGGTCATGGGAAACCACGATAACCGTGTTTTCAAAGTTGATCAGAAATTCTTCTAACCATGCGATGGCATCAAGATCCAGGTGGTTGGTCGGCTCATCGAGAAGAAGAATGTCCGGGTTGCCAAACAGTGCCTGTGCAAGAAGTACTTTGACTTTTGCGGCACCCGGCAGGTCTGCCATCTGTGTGTAGTGATCCTCGGTCGGAATTCCAAGACCGTTTAACAGGGTGGCAGCATCGGATTCGGCATTCCAGCCGTCCATGTCTGCAAATTCTGCTTCGAGTTCACTGGCGCGGATACCATCCTCATCGGAAAAATCTTCTTTCATGTAGATGGCATCTTTTTCTTTCATGATGTCATACAGACGTTTATTTCCCATGATAACCGTGTCGAGTACGGTATACTCATCATACTTGAAGTGATCCTGCTGCAGGAATGACAGACGCTGTCCCGGTGTGATGACAATGTCACCGCTGGTTGGCTCTAACTGCCCGGATAAAATTTTTAAAAAGGTGGATTTGCCGGCACCGTTTGCACCGATCAAACCGTAACAATTCCCCTCGGTAAACTTTACGTTTACATCTTCGAAAAGGGCTTTTTTACCTAATCTTAAAGTAATGTTATTTGCACTAATCATACGAAAACCTCATTGCTTTACTTAATTTGTCTATGATAAAATCACAAATTCTATTATAAACATGACATGGGAAATATTTCAAGAAGAAAAACGCTTTCTTGTTGGAAATGTATAGAAATAATGATATAATGAAGAAAGAATTGAACGAAATTGGGGCAAAGCTATGGATTATAGGGGATTTATACAGTTGGATCTGCCTGTCGCAGTTGCAATTGTCAGTTGTGGGGCAGACTGGAGAGTGGAAGAGGCAAACGCAGAGTTTACGGATGTACTTGGATACACGGAAAAGGAACTGCGGGAAACCAGGCCACAAAAAATGGTATATGACGAAGATTATGCAAATCTGGTCAGTGTATTGGAAAATGTTGTCCGGACACATGACAACGGAAAAATGCAGCTTCGTATCGTACGCCCCGATGGGAAAACCCGGTGGGTGGAGATGCGGTGCAGTGTTCTGGCACATTACGATGTAAAACCATATGTGGTTTTATTTTTATGGGATATTGATGAGGAAAAAAGACGGGAAGAACATCAGAAACTGTTGAACCAGAAATATGAGCTGATGGAACAGCTGTCTTTGGAATATCCGTTTGATCTGGATGTGGAAAACTGGACGATGCTGCGCTCGTACCGGCTGATGGAACTGAGGGGACAATACGATTATTCCGAACAATATTTTCCGGTGGATGAAGAAGTTCTGACACTCTGTCCACCGGATCAGGAGCTTTTTCTGAAGGCTATGAAAGAAGCTGCCACAGAGGAAAAAACCGGAAGTATGGATACAAGGTTTAATATCCATACGGAAAATGAGACACCGAAATATCTCTGGTTTAGAACTTATTACAAGAGCATTGCAGACCATAATGGACGGATCACCCGGATTATCGGAAGAAGTTTTAATATTGATGAAGATAAGAATCTTCAGGAAGAAGTGCGGAGAGATCCGCTGACAAAACTGCTCAACAAGCTGGAAATCCAAAGGGAGACCGATGCATTTCTGGAAGGAGCAGAAGACGGAACCCATGTATTGTTTCTGATTGATATTGATAATTTTAAAGGTGTCAATGATAATTTCGGGCATACATTCGGTGATACCGTAATCGTAGATGTTGCAAATATTATCAAATCTTTTTTCCGCAACAATGATCTGACCGGAAGGGTCGGTGGGGATGAATTCCTTGTGCTGATGAAGAACACAACACTCGAGAAGGCAAAGGAACGTGCCGGAAATCTTGGAGAAGCACTCTGCAAAGTTTATACGGGGGGCTCCATTCACTACAGGATCTCGGCAAGTATTGGTCTGGCCGCCTGTAACGGTGGGGATGGAAATACATACAGTTCCCTGTTTGAAAAAGCGGATCATGCCATGTACCGTACCAAGCAGGGGGGCAAAAATGGATATGAGATTGCCGGTGCAAAAGATGTGGGAATGATCAGAAACGGAATCAAAAACATTGAGCGGCGGGAAAACATGGGCGCAGAAGACCGTGAATTCCTTGCATTTTCCATCAGTCTTATGGCGCACGCCAAAAATATAGACGGGTCGCTGAATATGCTTTTAAACAGGATTACGGAAAGATACCAGCTGGATCTTGTTATGGTATTTGAGGATAACACCGAAAATGACGGAATGGTCATGACCAATTATTTTGGAAATAATTTCTCTTTTTATGGGAAAAGTGCGTTTCCAAAGAAAAGTCCTTCACTAAAGGAACTACAGCCAGGGGAGTATATGATAGTTAAAAATTCGCGGAGCAATTTTGCAACGGGGATGGGAAAGTATCTTAAGTCAACGGATACATACAACGAAAACGCTCCGTTTTCTGCTGTGGTTGGAAAATTTGAATATGTTGGGGGCTGTACAGGGGAAGTAATTTATGTGTCACTGGACGAAGAACGGCAGTGGCAGCCGGGAGAGTTGGAAATTTTTCAGGAACTGACCCGTATGATGGCTATTTTTGTGTCCCTGCGCTATCGGGTCACAGAAAGCCGGGAACAGATCAGTTCCATCCAGAAAAAAGATCCGCTGACAGGGCTGTACAATCAGGAGGCATTCCGTGAAGCGGTGATTGAAATTCTGGCACATTCCAAGCCGGATGAAGTATATGCCATTGAGTATATGGATATCAATAATTTTGGATATATCAATGAAAATTATGGCTATAAAGTAGGGGACAGTGTCCTTAAAATGTTTGCACAGGATATCTTTATGCAGGAGTATTTCCGTGCAGGCTGCCGTTTGTATTCGGATTTTTTTCTGCTTCTGATTGCAGATGAAAGTCAGGAAAAAATGATCGATCGTCTGCACAGTAGAAATAAAAGATTTACCAATATGCAGAATCACAGGTATCCAAACAGTGGAATGGGGGTATCGGCAGGGGTATATATTCTGGAAGACAATAAAATGGACATCGAGTTTGCAATCGAAAATGCCAATCTTGCATGGAAAAATGCAAAAAATACCGGGAAGAGGGATATTACCCTGTATAATCCTTCCCTGCGTATCCAGCGTACCGAGGAGCAGAAAATAGTCGGGGAATTTTATGAGGCATTATACCGGGATGATTTCCAGATGTATCTGCAGCCAAAGTTTATTTTAGGTGACCGGAGTGTTTACGGGGCAGAAGCACTGGCACGATGGAAACGTCCGGATGGAAAGATTCTTCCACCGGGAGTGTTTATTGATTCTCTCGAAAAAATAGGATATATCACAGAACTTGATTTTTATATTTATGAGGAAGTGTTAAAAACTCTCGAAAAATGGGACAAGCAGCACCGGAGAAAAATTGTGATTTCAACCAATTTTTCCGGGCGTCATTTTGAGTCGGACGGAGAGGAATTTTTAAACCGTATCCAGCATGTGCTTTCCAAATACAGTGTCCGTCCGGAGTATATAGAAATTGAGGTGACAGAGGGCGTACTTGTAAAAAATGTAGCAGTCCTTGAAAAGTGTATGAACCGGCTGCACGAGATTGGATTCCGTGTGGCAATTGATGATTTCGGAACAGGATATTCTTCACTTTCCGTACTTGCAGACATGCCTGCAGACGTCATAAAAATTGACAAAAGTTTTATTAATAAAGGCATGACGGAACAAAAGAAAAATCTTCTTTACGAAATCGGCCGTATGGTAAAGATTTTACATAAAGATATTATTATAGAGGGGGTGGAAACGGAGGAACAGGAGCAGTTCCTCAAAGAAGGTGGATTCACCTGCGGACAGGGATATTTATGCAATTGTCCGGTTCCGATTGGCGACTTTGAAAAGATGTATTTGTAAAAAAACAAGAAATGCTGTCGCTATCGCTTGATTTTTGGGTGCATTCATCCTATATTATTTAGTTAGAAGACATTCTGATTCAATGTTTTTTATGTTTGAACTTTAATTAAAAATAGGAGGACTAATTCATGAAACGTTCAATGAAAACCATGGATGGAAACCATGCAGCAGCACACGCTTCTTATGCGTTTACTGATGTTGCAGCAATCTATCCTATTACTCCTTCATCTGTTATGGCTGAGGCTACAGATGAGTGGGCAACCGCTGGTCGTAAGAACATTTTCGGACAGACCGTTCAGGTTACAGAAATGCAGTCTGAGGCTGGTGCAGCCGGTACTGTACACGGATCTCTTGCAGCTGGTGCATTAACAACTACTTACACAGCATCCCAGGGTCTGTTACTTATGATCCCGAACCTGTACAAAGTAGCTGGTGAGAGACTTCCGGGCGTATTCAACGTATCCGCTCGTTGTGTTGCTACACATGCACTGAACATCTTCGGTGATCACTCTGATGTATATGCTTGCCGTCAGACAGGTGTTGCAATGCTTTGTGAGTCATCCGTACAGGAAGTTATGGACTTAACTCCGGTTGCTCATTGCGCAGCAATCAAGGGAAGAATTCCATTCATCAACTTCTTCGATGGATTCCGTACATCTCACGAAATTCAGAAGATCGAGACATGGGATTATGAAGATCTGAAAGATATGGTAGATATGGATGCAGTTGATGCTTTCCGTAAGAATGCATTAAATCCAAATCATCCGGTAGAAATGGGATCTGCACAGAACCCTGACATCTTCTTCCAGTCAAGAGAAGCTTGCAACTCTACATACGACGAGCTGCCTGCAATCGTACAGGAATATATGGACAAGGTAAATGCCAAGATCGGCACAGACTACAAGCTGTTCAACTACTACGGAGCTGCTGATGCTGACCGTGTTATCATTGCTATGGGTTCTGTATGTGAGACCATCGATGAGACCATCGATTACTTAATGGCAAAGGGCGAGAAGGTCGGTGTTGTTAAGGTTCGTCTTTACAGACCATTCGTAAAGGAAGCTTTAATCGAGGCTATTCCGGATACTGTTAAGAGAATTGCAGTATTAGACAGAACAAAAGAGCCAGGTTCTCTTGGTGAGCCATTATACTTAGATGTAGTTGCTGCATTAAAGGGATCTAAGTTCGATCAGGTTACAATTACAAGCGGACGTTACGGATTAGGATCTAAGGATACTACTCCTGGACAGATCATCGCTGTATACAACAACACAGAGAAAGAGAGATTTACCATCGGTATCATCGATGATGTTACAAATCTTTCCCTGGATGTTAAGGAAAATCCTGTTACTACTCCGGAAGGAACTACAAACTGTAAGTTCTGGGGTCTTGGTGCAGATGGTACAGTAGGTGCCAACAAGAACTCCATCAAGATCATTGGTGACAACACAGATATGTACGCTCAGGCATACTTTGATTATGACTCCAAGAAGTCCGGTGGTGTTACAATTTCCCACTTACGTTTTGGACATTCTCCAATCCGTTCCACATACCTGATCTCTCAGGCAAACTTCGTAGCATGTCACTGTACAGCATACATCTACAAGTACAACATGGTTCAGGATCTGGTACCGGGCGGTACATTCCTGTTCAATACACAGTGGACAGTTGATGAACTGGATGAGAAGTTACCGGGTCAGGTAAAGAGATACATCGCAGAGAACAACATCAACTTCTACATCATCGATGGTGTAAAGATCGGTAAAGAGATCGGTCTTGGAAACCGTATCAACACTGTACTTCAGTCAGCATTCTTCTCTCTGACAAAGCTGATTCCGGAAGAGGAAGTTATCAAGCTTATGAAGGACGCAGCTACAAGATCTTATGCTAAGAAGGGTGACGATGTCGTTAAGATGAACCACGACGCAATCGATGCCGGTGCTACAGCATACGTTAAGGTAGATGTTCCAGAGAGCTGGAAGAACTGCACAGATGATGATTACTCTGTAGAAGTTAAGGGAGACAACAAGGAAGTTGTTGACTTCGTTAAGGATATTCAGCAGAAAGTCAACGGACAGCAGGGTAACACAATTCCTGTATCTGTTGTTAAGAAATACGAGACAGGCTGGACTCCATCCGGTACAGCAGCATACGAGAAGCGTGGTGTTGCAACAGACGTTCCTGTATGGGATGCTACCAAGTGTATCGAGTGTAACCAGTGTTCTTATGTATGTCCTCATGCAGCAATCCGTCCAGTCGCTATGACAGAGGCTGAGGCAGCTAAGGCTCCGGAAGGAATGCAGATGAAGGATCTCAACCAGATGCCAGGTTACAAGTTCGCAATCGTTGTTTCCGCATTCGACTGTACAGGATGTGGTTCTTGTGTAAACGTATGTCCTGATAAGGTACAGGCTATCACAATGACCGGATTCGAGGCACATGAGGATGAGCAGAAGTACTTCGATTACGCAGTATCTCTTGAGGATAAGGAAGATGTTATCGAGAAATTCAAACTTAACTCTGTTAAGGGATCTCAGTTCCGTCAGCCATTACTTGAGTTCTCCGGAGCTTGTGGTGGATGTGGTGAGACACCTTACGCTAAGTTAATTACCCAGTTATTTGGTGACAGAATGTACATTGCAAATGCAACTGGATGTTCTTCTATCTGGGCAAACTCTTCACCTTCTACACCTTATACAACAAACAAGAAGGGTCATGGTCCTGCATGGTCTAACTCACTGTTCGAAGATGCAGCAGAGTTTGGTTATGGTATGTTACTTGCTCAGAGAGCAATCCGTGACAGATTAAAGAACGAGCTGGATGAGATCGCAGCTAACACAGATAAGGCTGATGTTAAGGATGCCATCAAGGAGTGGAATGATACATTCGCTTCCGGTATCGAGAACGGACCAGCTACAGAGAAGTTAGTAGCAGCATTAGAGGCTTGCGGATGCGATGCTTCCAAGAATATATTAAAAGAGAAAGATTTCCTCGCTAAGAAGTCTCAGTGGATCTTCGGTGGTGATGGATGGGCATACGACATCGGATTCGGTGGTGTAGACCATGTATTAGCATCCGGTAAGGATATCAACGTAATGGTATTCGATACTGAGGTTTACTCAAATACAGGTGGACAGTCTTCTAAGTCTACTCCTACAGGTGCGATCGCACAGTTCGCTGCCGGTGGTAAAGAGACAAAGAAGAAGGATCTTGCCGGTATCGCAATGAGCTATGGTTATGTATATGTAGCACACATCTCTATGGGTGCTGATATGAATCAGTGTGTTAAGGCTCTTGCAGAGGCAGAGGCTTATCCGGGACCATCACTGATCATTGCTTACGCTCCATGTATCAACCATGGTATCAAGAAGGGTATGAGCAAGGCTCAGACCGAGGAGAAGTTAGCTGTTGAGTCCGGATACTGGTTCAACTTCCGTTACAACCCAACACTTGCTGCAGAAGGCAAAGATGCATTCTCATTAGACAGCAAGGAGCCTACAGGCGATTATCAGGCATTCTTAAAGGGTG
>OGYS01001445.1_pt1 | contig 13845 bp, 12 predicted proteins | sample 1576611 | NCBI WGS metagenome assembly OGYS01 (sample SAMEA3541571, study PRJEB24748) | human gut metagenome | biome: human gut; feature: human-associated habitat; material: faeces | place: China | collected 2012
TGTGTCCCTTCCACAGCGAGAAGACCCCCTCGTTCTAAGTTTTACATTTGCCTATGAGAATGCAGCTCCGGGAGAGGGACATTTTATCCATACATATATGCATGACGGCAATCCTCTGCCAAGTTTTGAAGGTGAACCGAAGCTGATCGGGATTCCGGATGATATGGATGCTTTTGCAGAAAGTCTCTGGAGCAGTCTGAATGAGGAAAATAAGGTCTCCTTATTTGTGCGTTATATTGATATAGAAACGGGAAAGTGGCAGACACGTATCATCAATAAAAATCAGTAGTTTTTTGAAGAGAAAAAACAAAAGAAAGGAACGGATAAAAATGAAAGAATTACAGTTGAAATATGGATGCAACCCTAATCAGAAACCATCCAGGATCTATGTGGCAGACGGAAGTGATCTCCCGATCCAGGTGCTGAACGGGAAACCGGGATATATCAATTTTATGGATGCCTTCAATGGATGGCAGCTTGTAAAAGAACTGAAGAAAGCCACCGGATATCCGGCAGCCACTTCCTTTAAGCATGTATCCCCGGCAGGGGCTGCAATCGGCCTTCCATTAAGCGAAACCCTTGCCAAGATTTACTGGGTAGATGACCTGGGAGAGCTTTCTTTGCTTGCCAGCGCTTACGCAAGAGCCAGGGGAGCCGACAGAATGTCTTCCTTCGGAGATTTCATTGCTCTGTCTGATGTTTGTGATACAGATACAGCAAGACTGATCAAGAGGGAAGTATCCGACGGAGTGATCGCGCCGGGTTATGAGCCGGAAGCGCTGGAAATCCTGAAGCAGAAGAAAAAAGGAAACTACAATATCATTCAGATCGATGAGGATTATACTCCGGCAGCTCTGGAGCATAAAGAGGTTTATGGAATCACATTTGAGCAGGGAAGAAATGAGCTGAATATCGGTGAAGATTTCTTCGACAATATCGTGACAGAGAACAAGGAACTGACAAAAGAGGCTAAGATCGATCTTGCTATTTCCATGATCACGCTGAAATATACCCAGTCTAATTCCGTGTGCTATGTGAAAGGCGGACAGGCAATCGGAATCGGAGCAGGACAGCAGTCCAGGATCCACTGTACAAGGCTGGCAGGTCAGAAGGCAGACAATTGGTACCTTCGCCAGTCACCCAAGGTAATGGGACTTGAGTTCCTTCCGTCTATCGGAAGAGCAGACAGGGACAATGCTATTGACCTGTATATCGGAGAAGACTACATGGATGTGCTGGCAGAAGGAGAATGGCAGAAAATTTTTGTAAGGAAGCCGGAAGTCTTTACAAGAGAAGAAAAAAGAGCATGGCTGGATCAGATGACAGACGTTGCTCTTGGCTCTGATGCTTTCTTCCCCTTTGGGGACAATATTGAGCGCGCCCACAGAAGCGGAGTGAAATATATCGCTCAGCCGGGCGGTTCTGTGAGAGACGATAATGTCATCGAAGTGTGCAATAAATACGGCATAGTGATGTCATTTACGGGAATCCGCCTTTTCCATCATTAAAATTTGTTGTATATTTGACGCAAAACGATTATAATAGTTTTGTGTGAGACTGATTGTGCAAAAAAAACGGACAATCGGTCAAAAATATGCGGTAAAAGGAGAATTAGTAAGATGGGAAAATATTTCGGTACAGATGGCTTTCGGGGAGAAGCCAATGAAGTATTGACAGTAGAACATGCTTTTAAGGTAGGCCGGTTTCTGGGATGGTATTATGGACAGGAACACAAGGCGAGAGTAGTCATCGGAAAGGACACAAGAAGAAGCAGCTATATGTTTGAGTATGCGCTTGTTGCAGGTCTGACTGCATCAGGTGCCGACGCATTCCTTCTTCACGTAACAACAACTCCCAGCGTGTCCTATGTGACAAGAACAGAAAACTTTGACTGTGGTATTATGATCTCTGCAAGTCACAATCCATTTTATGACAATGGAATTAAGGTGATCAATGGAAAGGGACATAAACTGGAGGCAGAGGTAGAAGAGAAAATCGAGGCCTATATTGACGGCGAGATAGGAGAACTGCCCCTTGCAAAGAAAGACAATATCGGGCGGACAACAGACTATGTGGCAGGAAGAAACCGGTATGTAGGATATTTGATTTCTCTTGCGACCCGTTCTTTTGAAGGAATTAAAGTAGGACTTGACTGTTCCAACGGAAGCGCGTTTATGATCGCTAAAAGCGTGTATGATGCTCTTGGAGCTAAAACATACGTCATCAATAACGAGCCAAATGGTACAAATATTAACTTAAACTGCGGCTCCACTCATATAGAAGTACTGCAGCAGTATGTCAAAGAAGAGGGCCTGGATATTGCGTTCGCCTACGATGGTGATGCAGACCGCTGCATCGCAGTAGATGAAAACGGAAATGTAGTGGACGGCGATATGATCATGTATGTCTGCGGAAAATACATGAAAGAAAACGGACGTCTCAATGGAGATACCATTGTTACAACGATCATGTCCAATCTGGGACTTTACAAAGCCTGTGATAAAGTGGGACTGAAGTATGAAAAGACGGCAGTTGGAGATAAATATGTCTATGAAAACATGGTGAAAAACAATTTCTCCCTGGGCGGGGAACAGTCCGGACATATTATTTTCAGCAAACATGCTACAACCGGAGACGGCATCTTGACCTCCCTTATGGTTATGGAAGTTATGCTGGAGAAGAAGTTAAGCCTTGGCAAACTGACAGAGGAAGTCAAGATTTATCCGCAGCTTCTGAAAAATGTGCGTGTAACTGACAAAAAGACAGCAAGAGAAAATCCGGCTGTTGTAAAAGCAGTAGAGGAAGTAACAGCGGCCCTTGGTGATGACGGACGTATTCTGGTAAGAGAAAGCGGAACAGAACCTGTGATCCGTGTTATGGTGGAGGCTGCTACTGACGAGCTGTGCAGCAAATATGTGGATCAGGTAGTCGAGGTTATATATAAGGAAAATCTGGTTGCCGAAGCATAAGAACATAGAGTGAAAAATCATTGCCCCGCAGGATACTGCGGGGTATTTTGATGGGGAAAAGGGACATACTAATTCCTGGAGCCGGCAAAACGGTTTAAGAAGGAGGAGTCAGTATGTATCAGTATTTACCAATTACAGATGTATACGCAAGAGAAATCATTGATTCCCGGGGAAATCCAACGATAGAAGTAGAAGTGCTTGCGGCAGATAAATACCTTGGAAGAGCCAGCGTTCCGTCCGGCGCCTCCACCGGCCGGTATGAGGCGGTGGAATTAAGAGACGGAGAGGAACGTTACGGCGGGAAAGGAGTACAGCAGGCGGCGGAAAATGTCAATACGAAGATTGCTTCGGAGATCATTGGGAAAAATGTGCTGGATCAGATTGCTTTAGACGAACTGCTCATAAGGATGGACGGAACGCCCAATAAGAGGAAAATGGGCGCTAATGCAACGCTGGGGGTTTCCATGGCGGCGGCCAGGGCAGCAGCAGCGGCGTTAAGGCTTCCGCTCTATTCCTATCTGGGAGGAGTCAATGCGAAGACAATGCCCATTCCAATGATGAATATTATGAACGGCGGACAGCATGCAGACAATACCATTGATATCCAGGAATTTATGATCATGCCGTCCGGAGCGTGCTGTTTCAGGGAAGGATTGCGCATGTGTTCAGAAATATACCATCATCTGAAAGCGCTGCTGAAAAAACAGGGATACAGCACGGGAGTAGGAGATGAAGGAGGCTTCGCTCCAAATCTGAAAGATGCAAAGGAAGCCCTTTCCTTCATTATGGAAGCAGTACAGGCGGCCGGATATGAACCGGGAGAGGATATACGGATCGCCCTAGATGTGGCGGCGTCGGAGCTATATGACAGTAAACTGAAAAAGTATGTGTTTGCGGGGGAGAGCAGTATGCATGGATTCAAGGTGACGCGTACAGTGGAGGAACTGATAGACTACTATGAAGAACTTGCATCCGAGTTTCCTGTTGTTTCCATTGAAGACCCTCTCGACGAAGAGGACTGGGAGGGATGGGAACTTCTGACAGCCAGACTGGAACGGGATATCCAGCTTGTAGGAGATGACCTTTTTGTGACAAATGTAAGAAGGCTGCGAAAAGGTATTGAACGAAGTGTGGCAAATGCAATTCTTATTAAAGTTAACCAGATCGGAACGTTGACAGAGGCGTTTGACGCCATAGAGACAGCAAAAAAGGCAGGATACCAGGCGATCATTTCCCATCGGTCCGGAGAGACGGAAGACGCGGTTATAGCGGATATTGCAGTGGCCTTTAACGCCGGACAGATAAAAACAGGCGCACCCTGCAGAGCAGAGCGCACCTCAAAATATAATCAGCTTCTTCGGATAGAAGAACGATTGGGCGATACCGCCCGTTATGGATTTTAAAAGGTTTACCAGATACCAAGCACATGCTGGAGGATCAGGCTGACGGCAGTAATGCCAACCCAGCAGCAAAGGCCGAGGATAATAGGTTTGCCTCCTGTTTTTACCAGTTTCACAATGTTGGTATTCAGTCCGATGGCAGCCATGGCAACAACAATGAAAAATTTGCTCAGTTCTTTGATGGGAGCAAAAAATTCTGAAGATACACCGAACACATTTGTCGCCACTGTTGTGATGATGGAAGCGACAATAAAATAGATAATAAAGAAGGGGAAAATCTTTTTCAGGCTGACGGAGCTTCCGGAAGAAGATTTTTCCTTTTTTGTGCGATAAAGAGCAAGCACCAGCGTGATCGGGATGATGGCCAGCGTCCGGGTGAGTTTTACGGTGACGGCTTTGTCCAGGGTGGCAGATCCAAGCGCAAACATGTTGTCCCAGGTAGAAGCTGCAGCTGTAACGGATGAAGTGTCATTGATGGCTGTACCGGCAAAAATACCGAAAGCTTCGCCGCTTGTCTGGTCAAATCCCAGGAAATTTCCAAAATGTGGGAAGATTACTGCAGCCAGCACATTGAAGAAGAAAATAACGGAAATAGCCTGGGCGACTTCTTCGTCATCCGCATCAATAACAGGAGCCGTGGCAGCAATGGCGGAACCGCCGCATATGGAGGAGCCGACGCCCACTAAAGTGGCAATACGTGCCGGAATATGCATAACTTTGCTTAAAAAGTATGCCAGGATAAGTGAAGTGGCAATGGTGCAGATAATGATAGGAAGGGATTGCTTTCCTGTATCCAGGATAACGGAAAGATTCAGTCCGAATCCAAGGAGAATAACCGCGTACTGCAGAATTTTCTTGGCGGAATAATTAATACCGTCCTGAACAGAAGATTTATCTTTTATAAATAGTGTAACGATCATTCCAAGAATGATGGCGATCACAGGACCTCCGATGATAGGGAATGCTGTTCCGAGAAACCATGCGGGAACTGCAATGAGAAGGCACAGCAGAAGCCCTTTCATATTTTTAGTGACAACTTCCATAGTTTACCTCTTTTCTTTCTCTTGTGAGTTTCAACAGTAGTTTCGGCCTGAACCGATGCTTTTAATTTATCACAGAAAAATAATAATGTAAAATTATAATAAATTATGATATGATAAAAATAATTTATATAAGGAGGGGAAATATGCTGGATTTTCGGATGGAGACATTTGTTACTGTATGCAAATATATGAATTATACAAAGGCTGCCAACGCCCTGCATATTACACAGCCGGCTGTGTCCCAGCACATGCGCCATATAGAAGAAGAATATGGGGTGAAACTGTTTGAATTTCAGGGGAAAAAACTGTTTTTGACAAAGGATGGGAGAGCGCTTCTGAATATGGCTGTGACCTGGCAGCATGATGACCAGGCTCTTCGGAGAAAATTTCAGGAAAACGCTGCCGGGCAGCGCCATCTGATCTTTGGGGTGACTCTGACGATCGGAGAATATGTGATAGGTGATTATCTTGCCGGATATATGAAAAAGCACCCTCATACGCAGATCAGGCTTACCATTGCCAATACGGAGGGGCTTTTGAAGAAGCTGGATGAAGGAGAAATTGATTTTGCTGTAGTAGAAGGATATTTTGAAAAAAGCGACTATGATTTTCAGCTTTTCCGAAAAGAACGTTACATAGGAGTAGCGAGTCCCTACGGCGCCAAGGTAAAAATGAGCGGGGAAAAATGCGGGTGGCCCCGGATTTTCGGAGAGACATTGATCGTCCGGGAGCAGGGTTCCGGCACGAGGGAAGTGTTGGAGAGGGCGCTTAGGGAAGACGGCTATCAGATCGGTGATTTTGACAATGTGGTGGAAATCAGCAATATGAACGCTATCAAATCTATTGTAATGGGCGGAGGAGGAATATCTTTCCTGTATGAAGCGGCGGTGAAGAAGGAGATTGGAGAAGGAAGTCTTGTGGAACTTCCTGTGGAAGGCTTTCCCAAATACCATGATTTTACTTTTATCTGGCGGAAGAACAGCATTTTTTCACAGCAGTATAAAGAACTGCTCTTCCAGATGACAAATGCTACATAAAAAAACCTTGCTATCCGGGGAACAGTATGATAGAATATATTTGGTTTATCCACAGGAGGTGTGAAAAAGTGGAAATTTTGAAGATGGTATTAATGATTATATTTGCTATAGACTGTATCGCATTGACAATTATCGTATTGATGCAGGAAGGAAAACAGGCAGGCCTTGGAACGATCGGAGGCATGGCGGATACTTACTGGGGACAGAATAAAGGACGTTCTATGGAAGGAGCGCTTGTCAAGATCACCAGAGTTCTTGCTGTACTTTTCATTGTACTGGCAGCAGTGCTGAATATGAAAATATTTGCCTGATCATTAAGATAAAAATGTCGAGACACTCTTGTTTGCGGATAAGAGTGTCTTTTTACGTATACAGTATAGAAGGTGACAGAAAATGGATGATAATTTTGAAAAAAGAAAAAAGGTTATCTATGATTTTATCTGCGATGACCTGTATGTGCCAATGAAATTAAAAGAGATTGCCGTTATCCTTCAGGTACCCAAAGAACAGCGCACAGAGCTGAAGGAGGTGTTGGACAGCCTGATCACAGACGGCAAGATCCGTCTCTCTCAAAAGGGGAAATACTTGCGGGGAGAAGCGGGCAGGCTTACCGGAGTATATCAGGCCCATCCAAAAGGCTTTGGGTTTGTGAGTGTAGAAGGTGAGGAGGAAGATATTTTCATCGGCGAGGCAGAGCGGTGCGGAGCCATGCAGGGAGACACCGTTGCGGTTGTGCTTCTTCGGACGCCGGAAGGAAAAAGAAAAGAAGGAAAAATCGTGGAAATCCTCTCCCGTGGGACAACCCGTATTGTAGGGTTGTATGAGAAGAGGAAAAATAAGGGGTATGGTTTTGTACGCCCGGACAATGCCAGGTTCCTTCAGGATATTTTTGTGGCAGAAGAAAACAGCAAAGGGGCAATGGACGGACACAAGGTTGTGGTGCGTCTTTTAAGCTATGGAGATGAAAACAGAAAACCGGAGGGGAAAATAGAAGAGATCCTCGGACATAAAAATGATCCGGGAACCGATATTTTATCCATTGTAAAAGGATATGATCTGCCGGTGGAATTTCCGGAGAAAGTGCTGAATCAGGCGGGAAAAGTGCCGGAGGAGATCAGCGAGGCGGATATGCAGGGCAGAAAAGATATCCGTGAATGGCAGATGGTTACCATTGACGGGGAAGACGCCAAAGATCTGGATGACGCAGTTTCTCTTACCTGGACTGACGATCACTTTACGCTGGGAGTCCACATTGCGGATGTGTCCAACTATGTGCAGGAAAGAAGCGCTTTGGACCGGGAGGCACTGAAGAGAGGAACCAGCGTCTATCTTGCAGACCGGGTGATCCCCATGCTGCCTCACCGGCTGTCTAATGGGATATGTTCTTTGAATGAAGGTGTGGACCGCCTTGCGTTGAGCTGTATTATGACGATTGACAGGCAGGGAAATGTGATCGATCATGAGATTGCTGAAACGGTGATCCGCGTAGATAAAAGGATGTCCTATACGGGAGTTAAGCAGATCCTTTCCGATCCTGACGGCGAGGAGGCAAAGGAGCAGGAAACTCTGGTACCTATGCTGAGACGGATGGCAGTGCTTTCGGAAATTTTGAGGAAAAAACGTCATAAAAGAGGAGCCATTGACTTTGATTTTCCGGAGGCAAAGATCCGGCTGGATGAGCAGGGAAAACCGATAGAGATCCAGCCCTATGACCGGAATGCGGCCACAAAGATGATCGAGGACTTTATGCTTCTTGCCAATGAGACAGTGGCGGAGGATTACTATTGGCAGGAGCTGCCGTTTGTATATCGGACCCACGAGGCTCCTGATGAGGAAAAAATCCGGAAATTTGCCATATTTATCAATAATTTCGGTTATTCCATGCATGTGGGGCAAGGGGAGGTCCATCCGAAAGAGATGCAGAAACTTTTCGAGAGGCTGGAAGGAAAACCGGAGGAGGATCTGATCAGCCGGCTTGCCCTAAGATCTATGAGACAGGCAAGATATTCACCGGAAAATACCGGACATTTCGGTCTGGCAGCGCCCTATTACACGCATTTTACTTCACCGATCCGCCGTTATCCGGATCTTCAGATCCACCGGATCATTAAGGATAACTTGAGAGGGCGGATGAACGACAAGAAAATAGAACATTACGAGTCGATCCTTCCGGAAGTGGCGAAACACTCCAGCGAAACGGAGAGAAAGGCAGAGGAGGCGGAGCGGGAGACTGTGAAGCTGAAAAAGGCGGAATATATGCAGGCCCATATTGGAGAGATATACGAGGGCATTATTTCGGGAATGACAAAATGGGGCATGTATGTGGAGCTTGAGAATACAATAGAAGGACTGATCCATGTAGCCTCCATGCGTGACGACCATTATGAGTATTATGAAGAGCGCAGTGAGATGGCGGGGCTTCATACGGGCAGAACATATCGTTTGGGAGAAAAAGTATATGTCCGTGTGTCTGCGGCGGATCGTCTTACAAGAACAGTAGATTTTGAGATTGCAGAAAAAGGAGACTTTGAAAATGGCAAAGACCAGTGAAAAAATGATAGCCAATAATAAAAAAGCATATCATGATTATTTTATACTGGAAAAATATGAGGCTGGAATTTCTCTGGCTGGAACGGAAGTGAAATCTCTGCGTATGGGAAAATGCAGCATTAAAGAATCATTTATCCGTATCGAGAATGGAGAGGTTTATATTTATGGCATGCATATCAGCCCATATGAAAAAGGAAATATTTTCAACAAAGATCCCCTTCGCATAAGAAAGCTTCTTCTTCATAAATCCGAGATCAATAAAATGGCCGGGAAAATGAAGGAAAAAGGGATTGCAATTGTACCGCTAAAGGTATATTTTAAAGGTAGTCTTGTCAAAGTGGAGATCGGCCTTGCGAAGGGTAAAAAACTGTATGACAAGAGGCAGGATATCGCAAAAAAAGATCAGCAAAGAGAAGCAAGCAGAGAATTTAAAGTAAGGAATTTCGGATAAGGAGAAACGGGTATGGTTCCGACCAATAAAAAACAGCTAAGAGATCTGGTATCACAGACAACCATAGAAACTTACGAAGAGCTGACCCCACAGCTGGTTCAGCTGATCCAGGAGACTAACAGAAAAGAAGATCTGACAGAAGCGCAGAAACAGGACGAGATTTCTCTTCATATGATGGGGTATATCAAATCATGTACTAATGAGATTATTATAGAAGTTCTGGCGGAAATTCTTGGGCTGGAAGACGAGAAACAACCGGTACACATAGGAGGGAGATAAAATGGCTTACTGTGTAAAATGCGGAGCGAAAGTACAGGATGGAGCAAAGTTCTGCCCGGAATGCGGAGCAAGTATTCCAGAGGGGCAGGCGGAAAATAAAGATAGAGAGCAGTATACTTATACAAACCAGGATACCTGGAATTACAGTTACCAGGGCGGAGGATATCAAAAGGAACAGCAAAACGGATATCAGAACAGCGGCCCGGGCGGAAATCAGCAGTATTATCAATATAAGGAAGAAAAATTTGAAAAAGAAGATGTACAGAGAAATAAAGTGATGGGAGTGCTGTCTTATATCGGGATTCTGGTTCTTGTGCCCCTTCTGGCCGGAAATAAATCTTCGCCATATCTCCGTCATCATCTGAATCAGGGGATTGTGCTTTGGATCACCTCCCTGATCCTGAATCTGATCACCAATGGTTCCTTGCTGGGTTATCAGATATTTTATCATTATTCATGGGGACTTTCTCTTGTGGGCGGCGTGCTTTCTCTGGCCCTTTTTATCCTTGCGATTGCAGGGATCGTGAGTGCATGTAAAGGAACGAAAAATCCTTTGCCGGTGGTGGGAAGCATCCGCATATTCCAGTAAACATAATTTTTCATCAGTTTTAAGATATAAAAGGGAGAGAAAAAAGTGACAGCAGAAAGGGTAAAGCATATCGAACCTTCCAAAACAGTGGAGCTGACAGCACGCATTGCAGAGCTGAAACGGCAAGGGGAAAAAGTGATCGGCCTGAATGTGGGGGAGCCGGATTTTGTCACTCCGCCCCATATCTGTGCAGCGGCAAATCAGGCGCTGAAAGAGGGGTTCACGAAATACACGCCGGTAATGGGTATCCTGCCTCTTAGGGAGGCAATCTGCCGGAAACTGGAAAGGGAAAATCATGTCTGTTATACTCCGGATCAGATTACCATTGGAGCAGGGGCAAAGCAATGCATTTATGCTGCTCTGATGGCGGTCTGTAATCCCGGCGAGGAGATCATCATTCCATACCCGTGCTGGGTCAGCTATACTGAAATGGTAAAGATGGCCGGAGGAACTCCGGTTCTTGTGCCCTGCAGAGAAGATTTCAGCCTTGATGCGGAAGCGATCAGAAACGCTGTTACAGATAAGACAAGAGGAATCCTGATCAACACTCCCAATAATCCTACAGGAGCAGTCTATTCCGGAGAGGCGCTGAAGGAACTGGGACAGCTTGCGGTGCAAAAAGATTTCTATATCCTGGCGGATGAAGTGTATGAGGCCATGGTATATGACGGAGCAGAGCATGTGAGTATCGCTTCCCTGTCGGAATCAGAAGAGTGGAAAGACCATATTATTTTGATCAACAGTTTTTCCAAGACCTACGCAATGACAGGATGGCGTCTCGGGTATCTGGCGGCCTCTCTGGAAGTGATCGGGGCGGTCAATAAGCTTCAGAGCCAGATGGTGTCCTCCATCCATTCCCTTTCACAGAAAGCGGGAATTGCGGCATTGAACGGAAGCCAGGATTCAGTGGCTGATATGGTGGCGGAATATGAAAAAAGGCGCAGATATGTGTATAGCCGCCTTGAGAGCATGGAAGGAGTAAACTGTCGTCTGGGAGAGGGGGCTTTTTACCTTTTGCCTGATATACGCGCTTATTATGGAGCTTCCTATGGAGAATGGGAAATAAAGGATGATATTGTCATGGCGGAATACCTTCTGCAGGAGGCGCATATTGCTGTTGTTCCGGGGAGTGCGTTCTATGCGCCGGGACACCTGAGGATCACCTATGCGGCCTCGCAAGCAGAACTGAAACAGGCGATGGATCAGATGGAGGAAGCGTTGGAAAAACTGCACAGAAAAAGCTGAAATACAGAGCAGTCCTTCCTTGACATTATGCAGCCGGTTTACTATAATAAATAAGCGCCAACAGAAGACGTCTGCGGACCAGAAAGGCAGCAATCAGGGCTTGTACTGGTTTCGACGGGGGTTTGGAAGTTGGGGAAGCCATCCGTAGCGGGACACTACGTTAAAAGTTCCAATTAAATATAAACGGAGCCAATAGAGAATTAGCGTACGCTGCCTAATTTCGGCGGCAGTCGGCCTTAGGTCATCCGCTGCTTAAGATCCCGGCTTCAACAAGGCGGAGCACTTCGTTTCCAAAGCTTTGAGGAAATGGAAGAATTTATGAAGCTACTGAAACCGGAAGCTTGTCATTAAGCGTCCGGCAGAGGGAATGAAAAAGTAATGACTGTGATGGGAGATGCCCTGATGGAAAGGCTTTCGGACGCGGGTTCGATTCCCGCCAGGTCCACCAAAAATTCGTTATTCAAACCCTTCCCAAAAAAATTTGAGTAGGATTTGAGTAACTTGGTGATAAAGGTCGCATGTGATTCGTCACATGCGACCTTTTTGGTGTTATGATTCGCAATCTCATTAATAACCGGCTGAGCGATATGCTTATAGACATTAGTAAATTCGGTAGTTACACGACCGTCTTCTTCGATCCATATTTTTTCGAATAAGGATTGATTCATAAGTCGTTTAATATTGTCGTTTGCTCTTCTGTAGGTACTACCGCAATCTTCAATGAGATCGAACGCCAGTGATATCTTCTCGATAACTTCTTCAAATGTCGCATCATAGGCTTTTATATCATGTTCTATGACGGCAAGCTGTTTGTCTAATTTTGCTTGTTCTTTCTTGAGTAGTGTAATTGGGATCGCATCGTTAAAATGCGCTTCAAGCAACTTTTCTTGGCGGCGTTCTATCTTTTCTTTCTCGCGAGTCAGTCGGTCTAATTCTACTTTGAATTTCTCTTTTTCTATATCCAGTTGCTCTTGAACTATCTCTTCCAGTTTCTCCCTTATACTAGGATCAAAGGAATAGTTATCGTAGATTTGTTCGATCTGACGCTCTACCTCTTCAATCAAAATCGCTTTAAGCACGCAGTCCTTTTGCGACTTTTTCTTATTATGACGTCCTGCACATATAAAATATGGATAGACATTTCCAGATTTACTTTTCGCATATGTTACTAACATTCTAGAGCCACAGCTTCGACAGAATAGAGAGCCTTTTAAGAAATGTGGATGTTCTCGGTTTCTTTCCCCATTAATACGTGCAGACAATACAGCTTGGACTTTACTAAAAGTGTCTTTATCTATGATTGCCTCATGATTTCCAGTATATTCCACCCCATTATAAGTAACAATTCCGGCATAATATGGGTTTTTTAATATTTTCTCAATAATAGTTTTCGTAGGCGCACTTGACGGAATTTTGGGAGTGGCTCTAGTAGTTAATCCGCGCGCTGCCATATATTCTGCTAAACTATTGAGCGACCATTCTCCTGTAGCATATTCTTCAAATACCATTTTAATGAGTGGAGCTCTTTCTTCATCGAGTACGACAGTTCTTTCTTCGCGCCCCTTATCATCAACCCTGCGAACATTCAAGTATCCGAGAGGTGCTCGTCCAATTGTTCCACCGTTTTTAACTTTCTCGCCCATTCCTTTTTTAACCTCCGTTGCAAGGTTCTGTGAATAAAATTCGGCAATGGAGCTCATGATGCCGTGTAGCAACATACCTGCCGGAGTGTCATCGATACTCTCCGAAGCAGACACTAATTGTACTCCGCACTCGCGAAGAGCACGCATAATGTCGATATCGTCACCTCGATTACGTGCGAGACGGTCGACTTTGTGTACGATTACATAATCAATACGGTCGGCATTTTCTCGTACATACTCGAGCATAGCCTGTAGTTGTGGGCGGTCTGCAGATTTTGCAGATGCGCCTCGGTCGACAAATTCCTTGCCGATAATTGCACCCATGGATAGGGCTTTCTTTTTGTTTGCTTCACGCTGTGCTGGAATGGAAAAACCTTCATCGTTTCCACCTCCACGTTCAGCTTGCCCCCGAGTAGATACACGAAGGTAAGATACTGCGAACTTCGGTGTCATTCCGGCCATAAATGTCTGAGCTGCATGTGTCATTGCGGTATTGCTCATAAGTACTACCTCCTTTCGTAGTTTGTCCCATGATACCTCTGAAGAGGCATCGCATCAAGTAAAATAAAGTGATTTATAGGATATATTTTGGAGTAGCCAGCCCATAATCGGGCTGGCTTAGGTAGGTATATATGTTCC
>OGYS01001475.1_pt1 | contig 13542 bp, 9 predicted proteins | sample 1576611 | NCBI WGS metagenome assembly OGYS01 (sample SAMEA3541571, study PRJEB24748) | human gut metagenome | biome: human gut; feature: human-associated habitat; material: faeces | place: China | collected 2012
TTTACTTGATGATTTTTTTACCAGTAGTTCTTTTTCATTGTATGAAGATTTTTCAAATGTTATACTATAAAAAAGCTAATTATTAGATATAGAATTACTATAATAATCAGGTGACTCTTGACAAATTATAAAGTAGTTGTTTGAGAAGGCTGGGGAGCAAAATGGATTGTGAATATCCGATAGGCTTCTTATATTTGGTATGTAAAGAGAGGGAAAGAAAGCATGAGAAAATGGAAAAAGTTTATGGCAATAGGTTTGGCAGCATCTATGATAATACCATCTGGTGTACCGCAGCAGATATTGTGGGCATCAGAGTTTTCGGCAGAAAGCAGTGAAACGGTAGCTGATGTGTTTGGAGATAATTCGGAAAGTGAATCGGGAAATAGAACAGGTGATAAGAATAACGAAAAATATGAATTTGATACAGGAGAATCTGAAAAAAAGAAGGAAATGGAGGATATATCAGACGGAGAGAATGGATCGAAAAATATTATTTTAAATGATACAAAAGAACAAACGCCAGAACAGTCTGAAAGGGAAAAAGAAGTAAATACCGGGCAGGCAGTCGAAGGATATACAATACAGCTTTACAGTGAAGGAAAAATCGAAAAAACGTATGTGATAGCATATGCAGATATTAATGACGCAAAAGCACCTGAAGCATTAAAAGGAAAAGCCGGATATGTTTTTAAAGAGTGGAATACAAAAGAAGATGGAAGCGGAGAAGCCTATAAACCGGGAGATTCCATCAGCAAGCTTTTGAAAAGTGAAAATCCGGCAATGCAAAATTTAGATCCGGCAAATACGGATTCAGCGGTACAAGATAAGAAAATGGGAGAAATGGAATCAGAAGGTCTGAATCCAACGGTAGAAAGTGCTGGAAATACAGCACAGATATTATCCGTTGAAGAAGAAAAAATGGAAAGTGCATCATTAGCTGAAGAACCTGAATGGACAGAAGAAACAGAAGAGTCGAAGACAGCAGGAATGGTAACATCTGAAACGACAACCGGAACAACCATAACATTATATGCAATCTGGGAAAAAGCAGCAGAGTATAAAATTACATATAAACTTAATAAGGGAAAAAACAGCACGTCTAACCCCAAAACGTATACTGGAGAGACTGAAATAAAACTAAAAAAGCCCACACGTTCAGGATATCATTTTGTGGGATGGTATACAGACAGTAAGTACAAACAAAAAATAGATGTGATTGAAAAGGGATCAAAGGGCGGGATTACTTTATATGCAAAGTGGATAAAGGAAGTTAATCCTTCAGCAAAGGCGGCGTCACTGACTGCACTGAAAGGAACAAAAGCAAAGACAATCACTGCATCTGCAAATATTGCCAATTATGTAAAAAGTGTGGATGATTATTATTATCTGTTATATGTAGATTCCAATTCCGGCAAGGTGAAGAAAGCGGCAGCTAAGGTTAAGAAACCTGAGATGTCAAATGGAAAAGTTACATTTAAACTGGATATTTCCGGACATCCGGAATATACGCAGGGTAAATTTGCAGTGGGAGTAAAGAAATCCAAGACTGCTTATACAGTAATCAGTTCTAAAAGTTATGTCAGCAATCCAGAGAAACTTAGCTCAAATACAGCAGCATATTTTGTACCAAAAACAAAAAAAGGAATTCAGGCTACGAATTTTAGCGAAGTGACTGATACAAAGTCCAAGAACGTATTTTTTAATCTGTATATATCAGATCTGATGCGAAAAGACAGTGGGGTAGAAACCTATAAGTATAACGGAAAGACATACCATTTTAATGGGCTGTATGGATATGAATATCTGGTTCAGCAGTGTAATGCAAAAGGAATCCAGGTGACGGCACAGATCAGTATTGACAAGAATGCAAGTACACAGAGTCTGACAACCGGAAGCAGCCCATATGCAGAGACTGCTTACTATGGATGGAATACAGACAACGCTGTGACAAGACAGACAATGGAGGCAATGTTTGCATATCTGGGAGAGAAATTCGGCAGAAATAATTGCTATATAAGTAACTGGATTCTGGGAAATGAAGTGAATAGTGCAAGTGGTTATTATTATGTAGGAAATGTAAGCTTCTCTAAATTTATTTCCATGTACAGTGAAGCATTCCGCTGTCTGTATAATGCAGTTCGCAGCAGCCGCGGAAGTTCTAAAGTATTTATCTGCCTTGATAACTGCTGGAACCAGAAAAATGCATTCAGTGTCTGCTACAGCGCAAAATCAACTTTAGATAATTTTGCAACCAAAATTTCTGAGATGCAGAAGAATGTTAACTGGAATCTGGCATATCATGCTTATAATCAACCGCTTTCAGATCCTCGGTTCTGGTCTGGGGCAAATGCATCTATGTTTACCAGCGATGCCAATTCCACAACATTCATTACAATGAGAAATATTGACACATTGACTAGTTATGTGAAGAGCAGATATGGTTCCAATACGAGAGTGATTCTTTCTGAACAGGGATTTTCTTCTACAGGTGGACAGGCAAATCAGGCAGCAGCATTGGCGCTGGCATATTATAAGGCGGCTTGCAATCCGATGATTGATGTATTTATTGTAAGAAGCTATAAAGATGAGGCTCATGAAGTAGCTCAGGGTCTGGCGATGGGATTAAAAGATGCCAACGGTAAGAAGAAAACAGCATTTAATGTCTTTAGTAATATGGATAGTTCCAATTCACTGAAGTATACGGAAAAGGTATTAAGCAGTCAGGTGGGGAACTGGAAAGCACAGATTCCGGGATATAATGTAAAAAGAATTTCCAGTATGTATCGGAAGTAAAGCGGAAATATATGAAATCGTCACAAATTAAACACATTTTTCCCACACAAAGAACACAAATGATTTCTATACTTAGAAGCATCAAAAGGAAACAGAGAGAAATAAAAGTAAAACAAAAAAATACATATTGTTTTATGGAATTGATATAGATTCAGGGAGGGACTTTATTATGATGAATAAAGACAATAGAAATGATAAAATCAGAAAGATCGTTAAGAAAGGTCTTACATTTAGCTTTTGTGCAGTGCTTGTAGGAGGACTTGCAGCAGGAAGCTTTGAGGGAGTAAATAAACTTGCAGGATGGGATGGAGCAGCAACAGTAGAGGCTGCATCAAATAAAAATGAGACAACTTTAACATTTGCTAAATCTGAAAAAGAAGCAGATTCAGATGAGAGCGATTCTAAAGCAGATGACAGTAAAGATACAAGCAGCAAGACAACAGGAAGCCTGGATGTATCTGATATCGCAGCGGAGGCACTTCCATCTATCGTATCTATCACAACTAAATCAGTTCAGGAAGTACAGAGCTATTATGGAATGTACGGAATGTATGGATATGCTCCACAGCAGCAGGAACAGGAAGTAGAGGGCAGCGGTTCAGGTATTATCGTAGGTAAGAATGATGATGAACTTCTGATTGCTACAAACTACCATGTAGTAGAGAATGCAGATACATTGTCTGTTGCATTTGCAGATGGAAATGCTGTAGAGGCATCTGTAAAAGGTTTTGATGAAGAGAGAGACCTTGCGGTTGTATCTGTAGCACTGGATGATATTAAGGATGATACAATGGATGCTATTTCTGTTGCAAAGATCGGCAGTTCCGATGACCTTAAAGTTGGTGAGCAGGTAGTTACAATTGGTAATGCTCTTGGATATGGACAGTCTGTTACTACTGGTATTGTAAGTGCTAAGAACCGTAGAATGGATTCTGAAAACAGTACAGTAACTGATGGCAGCGATGACAGCAGTGACGGTGTAAACCTGATCCAGACAGATGCGGCAATTAACCCTGGTAACAGTGGTGGTGCTCTTTTAAATATGGAAGGTGAAGTTGTAGGTATCAACTCTGCAAAACTTGCATCTACAGAAGTTGAAGGTATGGGATATGCGATTGCAATTTCTGATGTAACCGATATTCTTCAGAATCTGATGAATGAGACTTCCAGAGATAAACTGGATGACTCTGAACATGGTGTGCTTGGAATTGTGGGTTCATCTGTAAGTTCAGAGGCAGTTCAGATGTACGGAATTCCGGCAGGTGTATTTGTATCAAAAGTAACAGAAGGCGGAGCTGCTGATAAAGCAGGGCTGAAATCAAACAGCGTTATCACTGAGTTTAATGGAAAAACAGTTTCCAGCATTAACCAGCTCATTGAATATCTTTCCTATTATGAGCCAGGTGAAGAAGTAGAGCTGACTGTACAGGTTCCGGACGGTACAAGTTATAAAGAAGATACTGTTAAAGTAACTTTGGATGAGAACACTGATGCCGGAAAAGACAGCGACAGTAAAGATAGTAAGGAAAAAGACAAAAAGGATTCTAAAGACGATTCCGATGAAGATACAATGGAAGATTTCGGAAACGAGGATGATCAGGAATCAGATGATTCAGATGAGAGCGATAATCCATTTATCCAATATTTCCAGAGTCAGGGATTCTTCAGATAAAACTAATCCGAAAGATAGAACAATAGAGGAATAATTAATTCATTGGAAACTTAAAATATTAAATGGGCACTTTTGTATGTGACAGATGATTACATATGGAAGTGCCTTTTTTGGAAGAATACTTGAGAATGGCTACATGGTGTGATAAAATAGTGCTATTGCAGAAACTGGCGGATTATAGAGTCGCGGGTTTGAAATTCAGAAATCTTATTACATATGAATGAGAAATATGTTTGTGTTTTTTGAATAGTAGTGTATAGATTTATTCTTACAGAAGGATGTTAATAGAAATAAAGAGGAGAAAAATATGACTGTAAAAGAGTGTTATGAACAGATGGGTGCTGATTACGAAGGCGTTCTTGGAAGATTAAGAAGTGAGGGACTTATTAAAAAATTTGCGAAGAAATTTCTGGATGATGGAAGTTTCCAGAGCCTGAAGGATAATCTGGCACAGGGAAATGGTGAGGAAGCTTTTCGCGCCGCCCATACATTAAAAGGTGTATGCCAGAACCTTGGATTTGACAATCTCTATCAGGTTAGCTTTGATATTACAGAAAAGCTCAGAGGAAGAGAAACAGATGGTTGTGAAGAACTTTTTGCAAAAGTGGAAGAGCAGTATAAGAAAACGACAGATGCAATCCATATGATGGAGGACTGATATTGTGAATTGCAGAAAAGAGGACATGGTTCTGTATGCGATTACAGACAGGCATTGGCTTAACGGTGAATCTCTTTATCAACAGGTTGAGAAAGCTTTGCAGGGCGGGGTAACTTTTCTGCAGCTGCGAGAGAAGAATCTGGATAAAGAACTCTTTATGAAAGAGGCCAGAGAGATTAAGGAGTTATGCAGAAAGTATAAAGTCCCGTTTATTATTAATGATAATGTAGAAATTGCGAAGGCAATCGATGCAGATGGTGTCCATGTGGGGCAGAGCGATATGGAAGCCGGAGATGTACGTAAGAGACTGGGCGCAGATAAGATTATTGGTGTATCTGCCAAGACGGTTGAGCAGGCTCTTCTTGCAGAGAAGCATGGTGCAGATTATCTGGGTGTGGGAGCTGTTTTTTCTACCAGTACTAAGACAGATGCAACTGGTGTTTCACATGAAACATTGAGAGATATCTGCCAGGCGGTTAAAATTCCGGTAGTAGCGATTGGTGGTATCACTAAGGACAATGTGAACGAACTCTCCGGATATGGTGCAGATGGAATTGCAGTGATCAGTGCGATTTTCGCGCAGGAGAATATCACAGAAGCTGCGAAAGATCTGAAGCAGCGTTCGATGCAGATGGTTAGCAGTAATGGAAAATAAAAATCATATGACTGGTACTATAAATGCTATAGAGAATAATATTAATCATAATATTCAGGGTGCGATTTTTGATGTAGATGGAACGTTGCTAGATTCCATGTCTGTATGGGAGGATATTGGAGAACGATATCTTATAAGTCTGGGAATTATGGCGAAAGACGGGCTTGGAGATGCGTTACATACAATGAGTCTGGAGCAGGGAGCTGTTTATCTGAAGGAAGAATACCGACTTGAGAAAACTGTACCGCAGATCGTAAAAGAAGTTCTGAAAATAGTAAGTGATTTTTATCGCTTTGAAGCACCTTTAAAGCCTGGTGTGAAGGAAACACTGGAGTGGATGAGTAAACAACAGATAAGAATGGTGGTTGCGACTTCAGGAAACAAAGAGCTTGTGGAAGCTGCGCTGGATAGAAATGGAATTCTGAAATATTTTGAGTGGATTTATACCTGTACAGAAGTAGGAGCCGGAAAAGATGAGCCTGAAATTTATCTGAAAGCAGCAGAGACTCTGCAGGCAGAACCTGAAAATATAGTAGCATTTGAAGATGCGTTTCATGCAGCTGAAACTGCGAAAAAAGCTGGATTTAGGGTGATTGGTGTTTATGACGTCAGTAATGAAGAAAATATTTCTAATATGAAAGAAATATGTGACTGTTATTGTACCAGAATGGATGAGAGCATAGAATTGTTAAAAATAGAAAGCTAAAATATTAAGATAAAGAAAAGAGATTCTGTCAGATTTAAATGTTAAATGACTGATAGAATCTCTTTTCTTTATTTATGCAATCAAGTTTAAGAATAGTAAAAGGTATAATTATAAAAAACAGTATGAGGATGTGACGTCTTGTATTTTGAGTAATCTGCGTAGTTATTTATTGGAGAACTACGTAGCGAAAGTGTATTACGAATATTTACTTGATTATTCAGAGAAGAGTGTTGATTATATTTTGAATTAATGTACTGGCCTCTTCTGGGGAGTAGTAACTTTCCTTATCCATCTGCTCCAGATAATCTTTGAACATCTGAAAAAACTGAGATTCGCAAACGATAAGGAAAATAGTTTTTCCATTACTTGTATGATAAGTTAATTCACAATCTGAGTCTCTTACACACAAATGTAAATTTGCCGGAAGGTATTGAAGTGGACCTTTTAAAATACGATAATAATCTTTCTGACAGCAGGCTTTAATTTCTTCTAAAAGTGGCAATCGTTGTTTGGGTGTAAAAGCATGATAAAAAGCATCGGGAAATTCTTCAATTAACCCGGTTTCAGCGAAGTGCTTCATACCTGCTTCTGTAAAATAAATTAAAAATCTACCAGATTTTACTCGCCTTTTGTTGGTTAAAAATATCTTTTCAATCATAGAAAGCATAATATCTGCCTGAGGAAGATCATGGTTAAATACATCTTCCAATAGTTTTCCAGTGATAAAAGGTGTCATGCAAGCTTCAGGCTGAAGTCCGATGATTTTTTTGTCAGGACTATCTTTGGCGTCATCAATGTTATGAAAAACGGACAGATAATTTTCCGGGGATATCGGTATTGGTTTAAAAAGTGGCTGACACTGGCTACGGTTTTTCTCAAATATTTTCCAAAGAGTGCGGACAGTTTCCTGATCCCGATAATACAAACCAGTCTGGTAATCAGTAGTACACATAACTGCGGAATCAGAAGTGAGAATCAGGTATGGCATGATTGAAGGGCAGTAAAAATTATGCTGGGTATTGTTGTAGAAATACCAAGTCTCGTAATCAAGTCCATTAGTATAAATTGGAAATATTTCTTTTAAATATTGCAAATTACATAGTTGCTTTTGCGGATTGTTATTTAAAGACAAGATATGTTCAATAACTAAATTGCCAGTGGGATTAAGGCTGGCGAGAAGTCGGAATGGGAATGGATAATCTGGCTGAAGAAACATACCTATTTTGCCATTTTGCTTTCCTGCTTCTGACAAAATCATCTGATGGACATAACTGTCAATATATTGTTGAGATGAGAGCACAACAAATATATTATCAGACATCTGGGATGATGAAGGTAACGGAGCTGTAGGAGGTAAAGGTTTATCTGGTCTGGAAGGAAAATGACATATAAAGTCCTCTACACTTTTCCGGGAATGATATTGCTCACCCATTTGAGATTCTTTCCAGGCATTCACAAGAAGCTCAGATTCGGAAGGGGTAAGTTGCATGAATTGTGCGATTTTTTTTACAATGTCAATACTTCCCGGAAGTCTTTTTCCGTTCAGAAATTTATATATAGTCGAACGCTCAACCTCACAATAGCGGGCAAGTGGCTGGACTTTTATATTTTTTTCTTCCTTAAGATTATTCAGGATTTCTGAAAATGTTGACATAACTGGAACGTCCTTTCGGTTTTATGAGATTATAATATCACTTTTTGTAGTTTAAGTCATTACAAAAATCTTAAAGTGCTGTATTACATGAAAAGTTGTTATTGCGTGTTTGGCTTGTGGAATGTTTTTGAAAAAGCTTATAGTGTAATAGTTATACATAAAATTCTGTCCACAAAAGGTGCCCCATATTGTGAGAAAAAATAAAAAATGATAATATAAATTTATATAACTCAGATATATTACAATAAATGCAAGGAATATTAAACTGCGTTTTGGAAAAATAGTTAATAATCTGATTGCATTTAAGATGGAGGGAGGCGTGAGAAGAAAATTGAGAATCTGAGAGAGAACGAAAGAAGGTTTATCATGGGAAGGAGAAACTTAGAATGAAGTATTTAAGGAAAAAATTGAAAAGTGTAATAGCAGTTGTTTGTGCGTTTCTAATGGTATCTATGGTATTAAATATACCAACATATGCTGCATATACGAGAAAATGTTATCTGATTCGCAATGCCAATACAACCGTATATAGTAACTCTGGATTAACTTGGCGTTACGGAACGATTTATGGTTCGGATGAAATCACAGTATTGAGTGTTACAGATCGTTATTGCAGAGTTTCTTATCCGATATCCAGGTCAAGATCAAAGACAGGATATATTCCAACAAATGCGATCTTGACAGGAACATCAGGAAATACATATACTGTAAGTGCACAGGTAACGACATACCGCAGACCATATGGATATTCATACGGATATATTTCAAGAGGAGATAAGGTTACGATTCTGGGAACGTATGGAGATTATACACAGGTGAAATATCCTGTATCAAATGGATATAAATATGGTTTTGTTACGAATGCAAATGCCAATTCTTATATTAAAAACACAAATAGTGGAAACGGTAGTGCAAATATTGCAAACGGAACATATAAAATTGCAACAGCATTAAATACGAATTATGTTCTGGATGTAAATAACTATGCGACATTTAATGGCGGTAATGTTGAGATCTATCCTTATCATAATACCAATAATGAAAAATGGAATGTTATAAGTCTGGGAAATGGATACTACAGAATAAAAGATGTTAATTCCGGCAAATCATTGGACGTAAACGGCGGTGGAAGTGCAAGTGGAACAAATGTCCAGATTTGGGAGCAGAATAATACAAATGCACAGAAATGGCGCTTTGTTGATGCTGGAAACGGATACTATTATATTATTAATGCAAATGGATGCTATCTTGATGTGCAAAATGGACAGGTAAAAAATGGAAATAATGTATGGGTATATACCGGAAACCGTACAAACGCACAGAAGTGGAAACTGACATCCGTATCTACAACATCATCTTCCAATACACCATCTGGGAATAGCCAATTTCAGAATAAAGTAGGACAAACTGTAGCAAATATTTCTTCATATTATTATACGAATGGAAATCTTTCTTATAGAGGCGGATATAAAGGACAATGCACCTGGTATGCTTATGGAAGATTTTATGAAGTAAATGGAATTGCTCTTAAAACTGCCAGACATGCGAAATATTGGCTTTCTGATAATCAAAATGATGGAAGAGTAAAAATTAGCTATACTATTCAGCCAAAGAGTATTGCAGTCAGGACATCTGGAAGTTATGGACATGTTATGTTTGTTGAGGATGTTACATTTGAGAATGGAATACAATATGTCTATTATACAGAATGCAATTCGGATGGAAATGGAATATACAATGCTGGAAAAGATTGCATTGTAAAGAAGCTAAGCTACTCGGAATTTAAAAGAACTAAAAATCCGGCAGGCTATATTGTAAAGAGATAAATTAATTAAAAAGCAGAAAATAATTATTTGTTTAATTTAGAATAATTGTTTGGAAACTGGATAGGGTTTAAAAGATGTATAAACAGGAGGCGGGTCTTTTATAGGAATATATTAGACCTGCTTCCTGTTTATATTCAGAGTATTTTAGTACCAACGTGTCATTGGCAAATCATTATTAATGCCTTTGGTCATGAGAATCTGGTGAAGATCTATGATTCCATTATGGAATGTTGCGGCACATGCTGACAGATAGAGATCCCACATACGCAGGAATGATTCGTCAAACATTGTTTTTTCTTTTTCGATATTGTCGCGGAAATTTTTTTCCCAATGGAGTAAAGTTTTATTGTAATGCAAGCGGAGATTCTCAATATCCAGTGTATGGAAATTATCTTCTGCCATATAATTCAGGATTTCTCTGAGACTTGGAACAGTTCCGCCTGGGAAAATATATTTCTTGATCCATGGATCACCCGGATGTTCTTTGAGTGCGCTGATAAAGTGAAGCAGGAATAATCCGCCCGGTTTCAGAACTTTCTCTACACAGTCAAGGAAGAGCTGATAATTATCACGTCCGACATGTTCCAGCATACCAACACTGACAACGCGGTCAAATTGATAATTATGTTTCGGAAGATCACGATAGTCCATCAATTCGACAGTAAGATAATCTTCCAGTCCTTGTTCCTTAATACGATTCTGGAATTCAGCATATTGTTCATGGCTTAATGTGATTCCTGTGCCATGAATTTTGTATTTCTTAGCGGCTTCGATTAACAGAAAGCCCCATCCACAGCCGATATCCAGAAGACTCATACCTTCTTCAAGATGTAATTTCTTAAGAATATAATCTACTTTATTTACCTGTGCCTGATATAGCGTATCATCTTCATGAATGAAGTAACCACAGGAATAACTCATTGTTTCGTCCAGCCATAATTTATAAAAATCATTTCCAATGTCGTAGTGGCTGGTTACTTCTTTTTCCTGGTTCTTTTTTGATGTGGAGCTGAACATGATCTTTTTTAAGGCTGATTCGTTGGTTGAAAATTTACCCATCTGTCCAAGAAAATGATCAAGTGATTCGTAAAGATTTCCTTCGATGTCAAGATCTCCACGCATATAAGCTTCGCCTAATGCAAGAGAAGTACTCTTGACTAGATCTGCGAGAGGAATTACTTTTTTAAAATTTACTGTAAATGTAGGTTCCCCCTCTCCGATGTGATACTCGGAATTCTTGAACTTTACCAGAAATGGATAGTCCGTAAAGCGTTCAAGGAACTGCACCATTGCTTTTTCTTCGGTCTTTTCTTCTAATGTCTCAAACATAATAGTTTACCTCCTTTAACACAGGCTTATGATACACCTTAGGAGGGCGTTTTCGTCAAGGGGCGAAATATACAAAGATGAATGAGAAATCAAGAAATCTTGTGGCAGGATTTTCGCATGAAAATATGTGGACAGATAATAAACCAATACTGTCCACAAAATATGCCCCATATTGTGTGGATAAACACAGAATGTTAAAATTATTTTGTGGAAAGGGATCAAAATTAGTGAAAAACAAAAGAATATACGGAAACTATCAAATTATTTTGAAAAGGAAAAAGTTTTTATGAGAAGACAACTGCTAAAAAAGATATGTACATTAATACTGACAGCTACATTGATTGTGCCACAACAGAGTAGTTGTATATTGGCAAGCAATGTAACGAACACATATGCCAGTATTAAGCAAAGTGTGGAAACTCCAGACTATGATTATTGGATGGCACAAACACTTATGCATGGTATAGATAATAAAGGGAATTCATTATATTCAACATTTCAAAGTCTTTCAGAACCGGTGTACCAACAGTTAGGCGGATATTTATTGGATGATAAACCGTTGGTAAGCATATCAACAGCATGGAGTATATATTTTAACAGCGAATATAGAAATCAACTTACAAATGTGCAGAAATATATATATGAAATATTGCTCATGGACTATATAAAGTATGATATTTTAGGTGAAGATAAAGACAAAGAATTGACGAATAATAAAACGGATTTTGCATTAGAAATTTATGAGGCAATTGGAAAGGAAATTTCTAATAATAAAAAAGGTTATATTGACAAGATGCCGTTAAAGGAAAGCCTGGAGGTGTGCCGTCGAATTAAGGAAATTGATAGTATGCAGTATGCATTAAAAAGTGTCAAGGGTAGTATTAAAACAACGAAGGAATTAATAGATGCATTATCTGAATATCTTGCTGTTTTGAAGGTAAAAGATGATTGTGTTGCACTGCTGAATACGGTTCGATTACAAGTGCCAATAGATGGGGATTTAAAAAAGGCGATAACGGAAATTCATAATACAATAAATGGAACACCTGTTGAGTATATTAAAAAGAAATCCAGAAGGTATCTTTTAAATAAGGCTTTAGATAAAGTGTGGTCAGAAATGGAAGATATTAATCCGGTTTTAAAGGCAATTGATTGGGGAACAAGTGGATTAGATATTTGTTTTAATTCCGAAAAGAGGGCATCTAATGATTTGAAACTGGCGTTATTATATACAACTGATTGCTATATGAGACAGGGAATGCTGAAAGCGGCTGATGATTTTAGAAATAATTCTAATTCGAAAACAGGAGAAAATTTTGTTTATTGTTTTAATGCGTACATTAAATTTCAAATGTATGCAAATAGTTATGCAACAACATGGCTTAAGGATTATCTTAAAGGTGGGGAAATCTCAGATATAGCTAATTGGATTTATCACAAAGAAAATGTATCAACAGCTACAGAGTTGATCAATGTCTGTAAAAGACAAAACAAGTATCGGCAATCACTTATGGACAATGAATCAAAATATGTAGGTATTTATTTTTCAAAATATGAAATTGACGATGAAGAAGTGATTCCAACTGGCAGACAAAGCAGCATCACGATTAATAAGGGAAAGACCAAAAAATTTGTGATTGATAACGTGCTTACAGGGGCTAAGGTTATATATAGTTCTTCCAACAATAAAGTAGCATATGCAGATTCTAAAGGTGTTATAAAGGGAGTAAAAAGTGGAACGGCGACCATAACGGCTCAAATTATGCAAGATAAAAAAACTTATTACGTGAAACTAAAGGTAAAAATATATGATTCAAAAACAGAATGGTATAAGGCATTTTTGAAATTGAATAAAAATAGATACAGGTATTATATTATCAAAAATATAACAAATAATAAGTATCCTGTTTTGATTACTGCTAAAAATTTATATGATCCTTATTTTAAAGGAGCTAAAACAGCTGATGAATGTTATGTATATACATATGATGGGAGAAACGTTATATATATAGGGAAACTTACATGTAGAAGCGGTTTTTGTATTATGTATGCAGATAATAAGTTTTATAGCGCAAGATTTAGGAATACAGAAAGTTATAGAGTGATTAATAATAAATTTAAAGTAGATATAGATAGCAAATTGCCGTCTAAGGCAGTAAATATTCTTTTCAAGGAAAATAAATTCTAAAATATTTTTAGTAATGATGGTCTAGTACAGCGAATATTAAGTAACTGCTATATTGACTTGT
>OGYS01001486.1_pt1 | contig 13487 bp, 12 predicted proteins | sample 1576611 | NCBI WGS metagenome assembly OGYS01 (sample SAMEA3541571, study PRJEB24748) | human gut metagenome | biome: human gut; feature: human-associated habitat; material: faeces | place: China | collected 2012
GGCAGGTTTCATACAGTTCCTGTCTCTCCTTGTCCATGTTCACCAGCGGCTTCTCATAACTTTTCTCATCCCACAGAGTTTCTATATCCTCGCTGGCCGGCTGAAGATCATAGCACGGATTAATACTGAACATCAGCACGTCAATCAAAGAACTTTCCACCGCTTTTTGCGCTGCCTGCGGGTTATGGCTTGACAGGCCAATGCATCCGATGGCGCCGGAGGCTTTCAATTCCTGCGCATATTTCATAACCGGGCCGTCTTTCACCTGCTCCCAATCTGCAAGCGAGTCTACATAATGAATCATGCCGATCTCTACATGATCCGTTTCCAGACGCTTCAGCTGGTCTTCGAAGGATGCCTTCACCTGTTCGATATTGCGCGTACGTTTATATTGTCCGTCATCCCAGACTGTGCACAGATGAGCCTGAAGGACGAATCGCTCCCTCCGTCCCCGAAGCGCGCGTCCCAGATTGGACCGCATATCCGGGTTGGGCGCGTACAGATCAATACAGTTAACGCCGCCCTCTTCCATGACATCTACGAATTCTTTTACCTGCTCATAGGACTTGTCTACAAACCCTTCGCACCCCATGCCGATCTCGCTGACCTTAAGTCCCGTGCGTCCCAGTTCTCTATATTTCATGACTCTCTTCCTCCTTCATACACTCCGAAAGGACCAGCTGATAAACCTCCTGGAATGATCTATCATGCTCCTTGCAAAGTCTGACAACACTCTGGTATTCCGGATATTTCCTTTTCTGCGGGCCCAGAGCGCATACTTTTACCTGCGCATCCCCGAGGCTTGTGCGAACCGTCTCCATGCTGCGCGCAAGGACGCTCCGCTCCATCTGCTGCCTGCGGATGCCGATGGTTGTCGTCTCTTCAAATATGATCTCCTCCATCTGTCTTACATTTTCGTCCGTACAGATGACGTTCAGCTGATAAGCCGGACGGTTCTTCTTCATATAGACAGGCGTATAGCTTACATCTCTGGCTCCGGCCTCAAAGAGGCGGTCCATTACATACCCCAGCGCCTCTCCCGTGCAGTCATCCATATTGGTTTCCAGCTTCCAGATGCAGTCTCTGCCATAAGATGCCTGCCCTTCAATCAGCATGGCTCTTAGGATTCCGGGCCTGTCGTACTCTCTTTTTCCGGCTCCCATGCCTATTTTCCTTACGGAAAATACTTCCGGCAGCACCTTCGAGGTTCTGATCGCCGCTACGATCGCCGCTCCGGTAGGCGTCACGAATTCGCCCTTGGATTCAGTGATGCTAAGATCCAGATTGTGTTCGGACACGATATTCGCAACCGCCGGCACCGGCACCGGAAGAATGCCATGCTGGCACCGGATGGTGCCGCACCCTTCATACAGGACAGGGACGATGCATTCTGTAATCCCCAGATTATCCAGACATACGGCGACGCTGATAATATCCACGATAGAATCCACTGCGCCCACTTCATGGAAATGGACTTCTTCCAAAGGAACGCCGTGGGCTTTGGCTTCTGCCTGGGCCAATATACCAAAGATACGCTTTGCGATTGCTTTTGCTCCCTGCGTCATTGCGCCATTCTCTATGATATGCAGGATTTCCTTCATCCCACGGTGCTCATGGCTCCCTTTATGACTGTGGCTATGTACCGCTCCATGTCCATGCAGATACTCCATATCATGATCATGGTTTTCATGAGCGCTGTCCAGGATCACCGCAAAGTCGCAGGCATCAAGCCCGGATTTCTTTACCCTGCCGATTTCGATCTGGAAGCCTTCCACCGGCAAGCTCTCAAGCGCATCCTTTAACGCCTGCTGATCCGCTCCAAGGTCCAGAAGCGCTGCAGCCATCATATCGCCGCTGATGCCGGAATAGCATTCCAGATATAAGGTTCTATTTACAATCTCGTTCATTTCATACCCCCTGCGGCCAGACTTTATTTTCCATATGATCAGCCGCTGCTCCCTTCATTTTAGAACATATCTTCTCTGCCTGCAAATGTCTTTTTATCATTATGAATCATTCCCCGGAGGAATGATCCATAATGATACCGCATGAGTCGCTTTATTCCCGGCCCTGTGGATTTTTCCCAATATGATACTCTCTTTTCATGACTCTCATGATTGTCCTTGATATAATATCCACAATATTAAAGCCAAAAGCAATTGCAAGGCAGGTAGCCAGCAATACAATCGTCTCGCCAAGTGCCATTCCATAATCGCGGCTCACGCAGCCATACATCATATAATACAAATTCGGTCCAGGAATCAGCGGGAATACGGATGCCGTCAAAAAGATCGTGGATGGCGCCTTATTGATTCTGGACATGATAAATGCATAAAAAGCCACAAACACTGCCGCAACCAGCGTGGCCAAAAAATTGCTAGGCCAGAAATGATAGATCATACATCTTGGGAAAGTATAAACTTCACGAGGAATATATTATTTTCGGCAAACCTACTGTTTTCAACGGACGTATCAATGTGGCGCATCCTGATGTAGACAAACCGGATGATTTGAAACTTTCCTCGGTGGGGCTGCAACCTTATTATAGTACGACGGAGAAGATGAAACGCAGTTTCCTCAACTCTCACGCGATTGAGAAGATGATGGCAACGGTGATTCAGCAGATACAGGAGCCTCTACCTGAAACACTTTCTCCCAAGTTGCTGACGGAGCATCATTTGATGCCTTTGACGGAAGCGCTCCGGAATATCCACTTCCCAACCAATCCTGACGTCCTCCGTCGGGCACAATACCGTCTTAAATTTGAAGAACTGTTTTATGTTCAGTTAAACATTCTCCGATATGCCAAAGACAGGCAGAAAAGGTATCGTGGATACATCTTTGAAAAAGTGGGAGATGTGTTCAATACATTTTATGCAAAGAATCTTCCTTTCCAACTGACGGGTGCGCAGAAACGGGTGTTGAAAGAGATACGGAACGATGTCGGCAGTGGCAGACAGATGAATCGCCTTTTGCAGGGAGATGTAGGAAGCGGAAAAACACTGGTTGCCTTGATGAGTATGTTGCTGGCATTGGATAATGGCTATCAGGCTTGTATGATGGCACCTACCGAAATCCTGGCAAACCAGCACTACGAAACCATTAAGGAACTGCTTTTTGGCATGGATATTCGTGTTGAGCTACTGACAGGTTCTATTAAAGGAAAAAGGAGAGAAGCGATTCTGGCCGGATTGCTGACAGGAGATGTGCAGATATTAATAGGAACACATGCCGTTATTGAAGATACTGTCAATTTCTCTTCTTTAGGCTTCGTTGTGATTGACGAACAACATCGTTTTGGCGTGGCTCAACGTGCCCGTCTTTGGAGTAAGAATGTTCAACCTCCGCATGTACTTGTAATGACTGCCACTCCCATTCCCCGTACGTTGGCGATGACTTTGTACGGTGACTTGGACGTGTCTGTTATCGATGAACTTCCACCCGGAAGAAAACCGATTACTACCATCCATCAATTCGACAATCGCCGGGAAAGCATGTATCGTTCGGTACGTAAGCAGATTGACGAAGGACGCCAGGTTTATATTGTCTATCCGCTGATTAAAGAGAGCGAAAAAATTGATTTGAAGAATCTTGAAGAAGGGTATCAGCATATTCTGGAAGAGTTTCCGAAGTGTACGGTTTGTAAAGTGCATGGTAAAATGAAACCAGCCGAGAAAGATGAGCAAATGCAGCTTTTTGTCTCGGGGAAAGCGCAGATCATGGTAGCTACCACCGTCATTGAAGTGGGAGTGAACGTTCCGAATGCTTCGGTTATGATTATTGAAAATGCAGAACGTTTCGGGTTATCACAGTTACATCAGTTGCGCGGTCGGGTAGGGCGTGGAGCAGAACAGTCTTATTGTATTCTGGTGACGAATTACAAGTTGACGGAGGATACCCGGAAACGATTGGAAATCATGGTGCGCACCAATGATGGTTTTGAAATAGCGGAGGCCGATTTGAAACTGCGTGGTCCCGGTGATCTTGAAGGTACACAGCAAAGCGGTATCGCTTTCGATTTGAAGATCGCGGATATTGTCCGCGACGGTCAACTGTTGCAATACGTTCGTGCTATAGCTGAAAGTATTGTAGAACAAGACCCTGCAGCACAAAGTCCGGAGAACGAAATCTTATGGCGACAGCTTAAAGCCTTACGGAAAACGAATGTTAACTGGGCTGCCATAAGCTGAAAAACGGTTAAACATGCAGTTTATTTGCGTAAATGTGTTGCAAAACATATTTCGGCTCTATTCTCCCTATTTATAGGAGTTTAACGACCTGATTCCTCTTCCTTTTCGTTCTAAGCTTCTGAAAAATAGTTAATAACTTCCTTGCCATTTCGTAGGAAAACACTATCTTTGGAAGAATTTTTTTAGTAAATGTATTGTTTAACCATTTGCAAAGTCGAGTATTATGCTTGAAAAAACGCTGGTCATTTTAAAACCGTGTACCCTTCAACGGGGATTGGTTGGTGAGATTACTCATCGCTTTGAGCGTAAAGGATTACGGTTGGCTGGCATGAAGATGATGCAACTGACTGATGAATTGTTGAGCGAACATTATGCCCACCTTAGCGGCAAATCCTTCTTTCAGCGTGTGAAAGATTCGATGATGACAGCTCCTGTCATTGTTTGTTGTTTCGAAGGTGTGGATGCTATTCAAACAGTCCGTACGTTGGCGGGACCAACTAATGGACGTCTGGCTGCCCCGGGTACCATTCGTGGGGATTACAGCATGAGCTTTCAGGAAAATATAGTTCATGCTTCTGATTCTCCGGAGACTGCGGCTATTGAATTAAAGAGATTTTTTAAACCGGAAGAAATATTCGATTACAAGCAGGCGACATTTAACTACCTGTATGCAAATGACGAATATTAAATAGAATTGATAAAAAAGGAATGAATTTCAATTGCATTATTAAAACAGGATTGGTCGCTGTTGCGGCTATGGTCAGCTTGAGCTCTTTCTCACAAGACCTGATTGCCCGCCAGGCACCGATAGACAAAAAATTAAAATCAGTAGATTCTTTGGCATTGCAGAAGCAAATCCGTGCCGAACAATCCGAATATCCCGCTTTAAGTCTTTATCCGAATTGGAATAATCAATATGCGCATTCTTATGGAAATGCGATTATTCCGGAAACATATACAATTGACCTGACGGGTTTTCGTATGCCGACTCCGAGTACAAAAATAACTTCGCCTTTTGGCCCGCGTTGGAGAAGAATGCATAATGGCCTTGATTTAAAAGTTAATATCGGTGATACGATTGTTTCTGCTTTTGATGGTAAGGTACGTATTGTGAAATATGAACGCAGAGGGTACGGTAAATATGTAGTCATTCGTCACGATAATGGATTGGAAACTATATATGGACACTTGTCTAAGCAGTTGGTTGAAGAAAATCAGTTGGTAAAAGCTGGTGAACCGATCGGGTTGGGTGGTAACACCGGACGTTCTACAGGTTCGCATCTTCATTTCGAAACCCGCTTCCTGGGAATTGCAATTAATCCGATTTATATGTTTGACTTTCCAAAACAGGATATCGTTGCCGATACTTATACGTTCCGCAAAACAAAAGGTGTGAAACGTGCAGGCTCTCATGATACCCAAGTGGCTGACGGTACTATCCGTTATCATAAGGTGAAGAGTGGCGATACATTGTCCCGCATTGCTAAATTGCGTGGCGTATCAGTCAGCACGCTTTGCAAACTGAACCGTATCAAACCGACCACTACTTTGCGTATCGGACAGGTTTTGCGTTGTTCATAAAAAATATAGCTTATAAAACAGTAATACAATATCTTTAGGAGAGGGCACTTTAATATAATTTAGAGTGCCCTCTTTCTGTTTTTACTTAATTATTGTTACCTTTGCGCACTATTTGGAAGAAGATGAAAGATACCAAGCAACAATTTGAACATGTCATCGCTTTGTGCCGTGACTTATTTTCCAAGAAGCTGCACGATTACGGGCCTGCATGGCGTATCCTGCGTCCGGCTTCGGTGACTGACCAGATTTTTATTAAAGCCAATCGGATTCGTAGTATTGAAACCAAAGGAGTGACCTTGATTGATGAGGGAATCCGTGCTGAATTTATTGCGATTGTCAATTATGGCATTGTCGGGCTCATCCAGTTGGAACTGGGGTATGCCGAGTCTGCCGACATCAGCAATGAAGAAGCGATGGCTTTGTACGATAAGTATGCAAAAGAGGCATTAGAACTGATGCTTGCCAAGAATCATGATTATGATGAAGCCTGGCGGAGCATGCGTGTCAGCTCTTACACGGACTTGATCCTGATGAAAATTTACCGTACCAAGCAGATTGAGAGCCTGGCCGGCAATACATTGGTGTCAGAAGGAATTGATGCCAATTATATGGATATGATTAATTACTCTGTTTTCGGACTGATTAAGATAGAATTTGAAGGATAAGAACTTACATATCATTCAGGAGGTAGTGGCGAATATGTGTCGCTTTCTTTTGGCGGCATCGTTCATCTTTTCCGGATTTGTAAAGGCAGTTGATCCGCTGGGTTTCCAGTATAAGATACAGGATTATCTGACTGCATTCGGAATGGCTTCCTGGTTCCCTTCATTCTTTCCTTTATTGGGAGGTATCACTTTATCCGCCGTTGAGTTTTTTATAGGCATCTCTTTGTTCTTTGCAACAAGAAGAACATTGGCTACTTCATTGGCTTTGATGCTGATGATTTTCATGACGCCACTGACCTTGTATCTTGCCATCTTTGATCCGGTTTCAGACTGCGGTTGTTTTGGTGATGCCTGGGTATTGACGAATTGGGAAACATTTGGAAAGAATATCATTCTGCTGTTTGCGGCAATAATGGCTTTCCGTCACAGGAGGATGCTGATTCGTTTTATCAGTGTGAAGATGGAGTGGCTGGTTTCTCTCTATACGCTGTTTTTTGTGTTTACTTTATCGTTCTATTGCCTGGACCGTTTGCCTGTTTTAGACTTTCGCCCTTACAAGATCGGAAAGAATATCCTGGAAGGAATGACAATGCCCGAAGGAGCCAAACCAAGCGTATATGAAAGCATCTTTATCCTGGAGAAGAACGGAGAGCAGAAAGAATTTACGTTGGATAACTATCCGGATAGTACCTGGACATTTGTCGATACGCGTACCATCCTTAAGGAAAAAGGATATGAACCGGCTATTCATGATTTTTCTATGATAGATCTGAATACGGGGGAAGATATAACAGACGATGTATTGACAGATATAGGATATACTTTCCTATTGGTTGCCCATCGCATTGAAGAGGCGGATGATAGTAACATTGATTTGATTAATGAGATATATGACTATTCGGTGGAGCATGGCTACAAATTCTATTGCCTCACTTCTTCACCGGAGGAACAGATAGAATTGTGGAAGGACAAGACAGGAGCCGAATATCCTTTCTGCCAAATGGATGATATTACTTTGAAGACGATGGTTCGTTCCAACCCGGGGTTGATGTTGATTAAGAACGGAACCATTCTGAATAAATGGAGCGATGAGGATATACCGGATGAATACGTACTGACGGACAAGTTGGAGAATCTGCCGCTAGGAAAGCAGAAAGTGAGCAGTGACGCTCATACGGTAGGACGCACGAAGGGCTCCCGATCGCACTGCTCGAACCTCCTGCCTTTACGGGAGTTTTACCGGGTAGCCATTTCAAGCCACCCCACATACGAGGGTTCTTACCATATTTTTCGATATACTTCAGATAACGATCAGTAAAATAACGATATTGCTCCGCTTCCTTCTTGTTATATTCATCCGTACCGATATGTACGTCAGGACCAATGAATATAGGATGCTCACCAGAAAGATACTCATCAAACAGCGTATCAAGAAAATGATAAGTCTCATCCTTATAAAGATCCAAATGATCCATTCCGTATTCCTTACTGCCGATCTCCGGTTTGTAATGCGTAAAAGCAAGAGAGTGTGCAGGAATATCTATTTCAGGAATAACGTTTACTCCATAGCTCATTCCCATACGTTGTAAATTAGAAAATTCCTGTTTAGTATACGAACCATCCTTAGCCGTCAATCCAGGAAAACGTTCACTTTCCAGGCGGAAAGCAGCGTAGGTCATCTTCCAATCATTGTTAAAGAATTGTGGAAAACCATTGTCATTCAAATGGATCTGGAACTCATTCATTTTATAGAATGAAAGTATTTTGACATATTGTTTCAAATAATCCAACGTGAAAAATTTACGAGCTACATCCAACATAAACCCACGACTCGAAAATTTCGGAAAGTCACGTGCTGTTCCTTTCGGCAATTTACCTTGCTGATTATACAAGATTTGCAAAAGGCTGCGTGTCCCCCAAAAGAGTCCCTTCACAGTAGGTGCCTCAATACTGACATAATGGGTTGTAGCCAACACATACCCCTCGTCACCTAACTGTTTGTCTGGTTTTATCAACGATAGATAAATATCATTCCTTTGTGGTTTTCCTGTTTTTATGATGTAATGCCAATTCATTAAATCTCTCAAGTCATCGACCAATATACGAGCAGTGGATAAAAGTTCTGCTTCATTGGCTGGATTTACAACGATACTTCCTTCAGCAGGCAGGAGCAATTTTCCATTTCCTCCCTTCCATTGCTGCAAAGCAGGAATAACACAAGGACACGGTTCTTGCGCAGAAGTACCCAAGCATACCACAAACAGATAATATAATGTAAGTAACAGTTTTCTCATAATTTCAAATTTATCTATACTTTTGATAGAACATCTCTCTATTTCCACTCTGATCATTACGATTATCTACCTCACTGAACATCCAGATATCATTTTCTTCAGCCAGTTGAATTAATTGAGTAAGCAGTTGTTTGCGTTCTTCTCTCGTGCCATATTCCAAACGAATTTGAGCATACATTATAGCCATTCGCTCTTTCCGAACCCGTTTCAATACATCCGGTTGGTTTATTACAGCTTTTTCAGCTAAATCAAACCAATGTTTGTAACGCTCTATACATTCTTTTGACAGATAACCTTCACGATGAGCTTCAAGATCACCATCCATAGAAAGTATGGCTTTTGATTTTTTTAATGCTTGTTCCATGTCAGCGATATATCGCTTGATATAAACTCCTGCCTTACCATAATACCCTGTTAAAAAATCATCCATCTCCTGTTTCATATCACATTGTGGATTCCATAATAATTTAGCTAGCAAATAACCACGTAGCTCGGCAAACTCACCCCCTTTTTCCCTATTTCCTTGACAAAAAACAGCTGAAACATTATTAGCTATATAGAAATTAATATTGTCCTGCATAGTACTGAAATTGGGAAATGGTGAAACTAAGTTTTGAAATTGGATAACATAGTCCCAAACCAATATTTCATTACAAATCTTTCCCCAGTCTACCAAATCCTTTCTAAATGTAGCATGAATATTTGAAGTAGCGATAGGAAAATTAATACCTTGCCGGGCTGTTTCTATAGCACACATTTGAATTACAACATTAGATGCCGGTTTAGTATATAGCGGAGCCTTTCTAGTGTAAGTATAAGCTAAAGTCGCTATTTTTTTGTGCGGAAAGTGCTCAGCTATTTGATTAACGAATTTCAACATCGTTCCACTGGGGCTTCCATCATACAAATCTGATGTTTGACATTGCTGACAAGTACAGTTCCCTCTTCCGTCCATTTGACTCACACTCCAATAATGTGCTAATGAATCAGCCCATACAGGAACTTCTGCCTGTGTTTTTTGAATCAGTCGATTTAAAGAATTGATAGCATGATAAGGAAGTTCTGGATTAGTCAAACATAATTGTGTTCCTTCCGAACGTGGTTGAATTCTTTTTCCCTCAATTTCAGAAAAATATTCAGGATGAGTATCATAAAGACTGGGAGAAACCACATCATAGAGTGAATGACACCACAGCCCCCAATCAGCATGACGACCACCTTTTATAGCCCACCTATTAGGAGCTGTCAGTCCTTTTCGAAGCATATTCCCATTCAGTTTCAGTTGTGCAGCAATAACAGGATCACACAAATCATAATAATAAACTTCCCGCCATTTCACAACAGGTGTATAGCTTTCTTCTATAAAAGGTAATTGCTTTTTATTTAATAAGGGAATAAAAGAAACTTCAGAGCTATACCAGCGACATCCTATATATTTTTCTAAAAAAGAATATACTCCATATAGAACACCTCTACCATTTTGTCCACTGATGACAACTGCATTTTTTTGTATGTTTAAGTAATAACCATCTTCACCAAGTGCAATATTCGCCGGGAGTACGTATCCTGTACTATCTTTCTCTTTAGTAAATACTAACATTTCAGGTCGATCCAATGAAGCAGAATGTCGAACACATGAAACTTTAAATACTTGAGTGATGTATTTGCTTAATTCATCGGCTGCATGAGTTACGACTTTGGGGGCGTCAGGGCAAGTATAAACATAATAGGTTCTACCACTTTCTAAAACCATTTTTTTGTTTTGGGCCTGCAAAGATACTGCTACCAATAGAATATACGTAACAAATATATATTTCATGGAAACTTTATCATTTATAAAATTTAGAATAAAAAAGAGGGGACAGGACATTCAGAATAATGCTTATCCCCTCTGTTAATTATATATACTGATTATCTATTGGAGCTATTTTATCAACGTACATTGTATAATCCATTCTTTGGTTGTTTTACCATCGGCTGCAACAACCTTGTATTTGGAAACTTTGGAAAAATCGCCCCATTTGCCTAAGGCAGGTGCACCTTCTAGCGGATAAATAGTAGATGCGGTAGAAATTGTAGCAATACCTACAATCTTTTCCAACTTTACATTATTGCGTACCTCCTCAGTGAAAAAACTGGGATTTCCAGCTTCAGGAACAGTGATTGTGCAATAAACAGTATTTCCTTCTATTTTTACATTAGTAGGTAGTGAAACCACACCCAATTGAGTGTTATTTCCCCCATTTATAGTTTGTTCCCAACGATGTTCAAACTTAAATCCTCTGATCTCTGCGTCATTATAAGATTCCAGTTCATCCAGCCCTGCTTCCAAACAAGAAGATAAAGTCAATAACATGAAGAACGTAAAGGCACTTAGCCAAGAGATATCTATAACTTTTTTCATATTCATTACCAATGATTATTTTGTTGTAAATTAGGATTAGACATGAGTTCTGATTCAGGCAACGGGAAATACATGCGTCTAGGCCAAGAGAACACTCGGTCGCTTCCTGTCGAACTTCCATGACTGGTATCAATTAAAGTAAATGTATCATCGTCCCCATCAATAATAATACAGTGGGTACGTTTGTTAAACTCAGATACGGAGGTTGCATTTTCCACTTTTGCCCAACGAATGACAGAAAAATAGCGGTCACCCTCCAAAGCTAATTCAACCCGACGTTCTATCTTATAATATTTCCAGAAATCTGCTTCTGAAGAACTTTCCGGCAAAGCGGGTAATCCACCATGTTGAGTACGAGTCATGTTCATCATTCTAATAGCCTTGTCTATTTCTCCCTTGCGGCCAAGCGCCTCAGCATAGTTAAGACAAGCTTCCCCCAATCTAAATAGGATATAACGAAAATCATAAAGGATCTGGTATCCCGGAAGTGCATCTGTACCGTCCAATTCATAAATGTATTTACGCCACATATATCCACTTTGAGTCATAAAACCATGATTCTGTGTATTTTCCCAGTAGCAATTACCTTTAGTATCCATCTCAATAGGAGAAGTGAAATAAGTAGTACCATCATAACAAATAGTAGCATCCAAACGTTTATCTCTGTTACTATACATAATGGAAGCAGTCTTTACCGGAGCATTTTTCCATTTTGCTGTCTCTGTATAATGTTTTGCAGTTTGGTCTCCCTCTACATCAATTGCCAAATAGGCTTCTGTCAGTTCATGGGAGGGCCAGTTAGCACACCATGCATCCACTTTATCATTAAAAGCCGGCCCCATAATATTTCGTCCGGGTGCTAATGTACCGGCAACATACATAGGAAGTAAATTCTCACAATACTGTTTTTTATCACCTTGTGTAAAATAGAACTGAATTTCCGGACTCGTTTCCGGATAAGAAAAACTACCGAACATTTTACGATATTCAGGGTCTATACTCCAGTTAGCAGCTTCCTCTCCTTCAAACAGTTGTTTTCCAGCAGCAATAGTTTCATCATAGAGACCGCCTTCCAATGATACACGCGTTAGTAACGTGAGTGCTGCTCCTTTTGTAAAACGCTCTTTATTGGCAGTTGAGGGTAGATCGGGAATCGCAAGTTTCAACTCATTGACCATAAATCTATACATTTCTTCTTCTGTACTACGAGACATTAACATTTCATCACTAGGAGTCATCAGTTTATCAACAAGCATTACTCCTCCCCAGCGACGTACCATCCAACTATACACCATTACGCGCAGACAACGAGCTTCGGCAATAAACTGTTTACAACTTTGTCCGTCAATATCAGGATTGTTAGTCAATTCTTCTATGATAAGACTCGTTCTACGGATATAAGAGTATTTATTAAAACCTCCTATATTATTTTCAATATTTGTAGGAGAAATAGCTTCCGCTGCTACAGAGTTGTTATCCTTATTCCAAACATTATCTGTCCACGAATCTGTACGCAAACATTCTGTATTATTATCTCCCGAACAATACAAATCCTTAAGAATTGTCCAATAAGCTTCTCTCAGCACATTTTCGGCCAAATCTTTATTACGCCATATTAAAAGTTCGTTGTACGAGTCCATTGGTTCTGTATCAAGCACATCACAAGATGCCAGTCCACACACCATTATCAATGCTATATATAAATATTTTTTCATATATTTTCCCTTTTATTTAAAATGTTAGGTTAACTCCAAACTGAATAATCTTCTGCACCGGATAACCTACTTGTCCCATAGACTCATCATCTCTACCGTCTTCCGGGTCAATGTGATACTTTTTAACCGGAGAGAAAGTCAACAAGTTGTTACCACTTACATAAAGCTCAAATTGAGAAATAAAGCTCAAATTTTTCAACAAGCTGTATTTCAGGTCATAGCTAAATTTGACATTCTTTAGTCTAAGATAAGAAGCATCCAGCAACCAATAAGTTGAAGCCATATCATTGTTCCCCCCGTTTTCTTGTGCATTATTAGTTAAGCGAGGGTAGAGTATTTCTCCGGTATTACCCGGATAATAGAATTTTTCACTACCTGCCAAACCAATCTGATTTGTATTAAACTTCCGGTTGAATGATTCCAACAACATATTTCGGGCACCTGTACCTTGTAACAATACGTCAAGTGTAAATCCTTTATAAGATGCTCCCAAAGTGATGCCATAAGTCAAATGCGGGAATCGTGGAGCACCTTGACGTATCCGGTCATTAGTATCTATCACACCATCACCGTTGATATCCTGATAAGCGACGTCGAGTGGTGTCATACCGGCTATCGGGCATCATCGAGGTGCCGGC
>OGYS01001493.1_pt1 | contig 13451 bp, 10 predicted proteins | sample 1576611 | NCBI WGS metagenome assembly OGYS01 (sample SAMEA3541571, study PRJEB24748) | human gut metagenome | biome: human gut; feature: human-associated habitat; material: faeces | place: China | collected 2012
GGGCGAGAAAATATTGATTATTTGTTTTCAGGTTTAAAGAATGTAACATTGGTGGGGTATGTTCCGGAGGCGGAACTAAAGCATTATATGAATGATTCTGATATTTCATTAAATGTGATGAAGGATACTATTGGAAGTAATGTAATTTGTACTTCAATGGCAACAGGATTGGCGATGGTGGTTAGTGATGTTGGGTCTATACGGGACTATTGCGATGAGACCAATGCATGTTTTTGTTCTTCTCCCGATGATTTTATAGAGAAAATTATGATCTTAGCAAATGATCGAGAGTTGCTCAATTCGTTAAAAAAAATGTCTTTGAAAAAAGCACAGCAGTTTTCTATCGATAATTATTGTGCTAGCTTGTCATCTTTATTGAAATAATTGGAGAGTATAGTCGTTTACAGTTTCTTCCAAACATGATGAACTAAAACTTGCAAAGACACATTTAGTGTGAGTTTTCTTAGAGCATTGCATAAACGTAAAAGGTCGTGTAAGCTAAAGTCGTTCTTTAGCGAATGCTGTAAGAATTTATATATATAACGTTTGATCGCTTTTTTGAATTTTCTTTCATTAAGGTGAGAATGGTAGTTTATGCCAATCCATTCTATGAAAAGTATTGTTGCTCTAATCTTTTCTTTATTGAAATGAGTGGAGTTTGATATATTCTCTCCTTCGGCATTTCTCCAACTGACGGGATTGCCTGGTAAAGATATGATTCCTCCTGTAAAATCTGCAAATTTAGCCCATGTCGCATCATCGGTGCACCAAGCCAAAGGGAACTTTATAAATCCTCCCGTTTGTTCCCATACTGCTCGGCTAAATACATACTCACAGGCGGCAGAACTAATTTTTCCAGATAATTTGTCCAATAGGAATTCATATCCAGAAGTTAAATTGGTTTTAAAAGGAGGGTTTTTATACTTTAGTTTACCATGCTCGTCAACAACTTCTAAAGGGAAACGGAATATATATTTTCCTTCAGAATGTTTTTGTGCGGCTTGAATTATACGTGCTACTCCGTCAAAGGGCATTAAGTCGTCATCTGAAAAAAGCCATATAAGTTCTTCTTCTGACAATGATATGCATCGTTCCCAATGACCGGGTAGGTCTTTTTTGCCCATGTTTTGCTCAAAACGATGATATATAATGTCAAACTTGTTCTTGTAATGATCTACTATGGTCTTTAATGGGTAGGGACTTGCGTCATCACCAATGTATACGGTAAACTCGTGGCTGTTTTGTTTAGCGATAGAATCAAGTGTTTCTTGTAAAAAACGTGCTTTATAAGCTGGTATGATAATTGCTAATTTTTTCATTTTATTGCTATCAATTAGGTTTTGCAAATATACACATTCGGTTTGTTTAAATATTGTATTTGCAAACTTTTGTGATGGAAAACTATACTAGCAAGTTGCTGATTGCAAAATAATCCATAGAATTTTCTCTTTTGATTTTTCAGATTACATGTATGTATTGTTAATAATAACTAATTGCAAGCGTGAAATTCTGCTCTATTTGTAAACAATCTCTTTTTAGATACTTCCTATGGATATTATTCCTTACTTTTGCAAGTAGAAAATGAATATTCAAATATGGAATCTCAATACTCGGTTAGCGTTATCATCCCTGTTCATAATACAGCTCCGTATTTGCGACGTTGTATAGAGTCTGTACGTAATCAGACGTTGAAAGATATAGAAATTATATTAGTGGATAATTTGTCGACCGACGATTCTCCTTCTATTTGTAATGAATATGCTAATATTGATTCTAGAGTAAAAGTGCTGCATCTTGATGAGGCAGGTTTGTCCATAGCTCGTAATGCAGGAATTGAAATAGCGACTGCTCCATATATTGGGTTTATAGATAGCGATGATTATATTGAACCGACAATGTATGAAAACATGTTGTCAGCCATGCTACAGAACAAAGTTTATATGGTATATTGCAACTTTTGCTTTGAGTATGAAGATGGCCGTATAGAACAAATGTATCCTAATACAGATAATGTGTATGTACGTACTAGTCAAGATGTTCAGCGGGATATTATTTTTGAGAAGGTAAGTAGTTCAGCTTGTACCAAACTTTTTGATAAGATTTTTTTTGATTCTTATCGCTTTCCTATAGGTATGTTTTTTGAGGATCATGCGACTATTTATCGCTGGATAAGTATTTGTGATAAAATAGTTTGGATTGATGCTGCTTATTATCATTATATACAGAGAGGTGATAGTATTTGCCATACAATCAATTCTATAAAACGTTATCATTATTTCTTGGCTGAATATTCAAGATTGGAGTTTGCAAAGGAGCGGCGATTGTTTGAAGGTAGAGATTGGTGTGATGCCGTCAATGTGATTGTGGAAAATTGCTTTAATCATTTTCAAGAGTTTATGACGGATCCTAATCATCAATTGTATCCTGTTGAAATTAAAGATATGAGGAATAAGTTGAGTAGATGGCGTTTTTTATCAAGAAAAGAATTGTCTTCTAAATATTATAAACGATTACGTAAGATAACTTATTTTTGGTCGATTTATTATTGGACTCACTTTGCCAAGAAAAAGAATTAAAAAATGACATGATGGAAAAAGAATCCCCTTTAGTTTCGGTTATTATTCCTGTTTATAATGCGCACAATTCGATAGCTAAAACGTTGCAGAGTGTTATTAATCAAACGTATACTAATCTTGAAATTGTTGTAGTGAATGATGGAAGTACAGATGAAAGTTTAGATATAATAAAGACGTATGCGGTTGAAGATCCCCGGATTGTTGTATTTGATAAACAAAACGAGGGATTAGTGCAGGCGCGTAAATCGGGTATAGATATTGCTACTGGCAAATATATCCAATATTTAGATAGTGATGATATTATGCATGAGGATGCAATAACTAGACTGGTTAATAAAGCAGAGGAAACGCAAGCGGATATGGTAGTGGCCCCTTTTATGTTTTGCTATGATGGAGAGTCTCATAAATCAACTTTTTTTAATTTTGTAGAGTTGTCAGGCGTGGAGTTTTTGAAAAATATTCTTTTAAAAAAGGCTTATTGGTGTGTATGGTCAAAATTTCATCTTCGATCATTATATCAGAATGAGATAGAAAGACCGGATATATCATTTGGTGAAGATGTCGTTCTTTCCACACAATTATTGTTATACTTACAAAAAGTCGTTTCAGTTGATTATATAATCATTGACTATAATTTTACCAATACGTCAATGTCACATCCTGCGAATTTTGATGATAAAAAGTATGGAGACTTTGTGAATTATACAATATGGATTGAAAATTATATTGATAAAAAAGGGTTGGGGGAAGAGATGAAGGAAGCACTTGCTCATTTCCATCTTGAAAATGCTTTTAGAAGAATTTATTGGAAACGTTTTGCTGGTATTAGGAAGGATATGAAACGGCTTGTTAATGAAATGGAATCCTATCCTTGTTTAATAAATAACTTGTCAAAAAGAGAACGTAAGATTGTGAATGCTTATAGAGTATCAGGTTTCTGGGGAGATTTGAAACTTAGATATTATAATATGCGCCATAAACTGTAATGTGTTCAGATAAATTAAGACGTTGAGAGCGGTATAGTTGATAAAATAAGATATAAAGAAATGAGTATTATTAGAAAGTGGCAAAGAAGTTGTTACAAAAGAATGTTGAAGGCTCACTTAGTTACTCCTAAGGTTGTAGTGTTGATGGATGGTGGTATTTGTTCTCAAATGCTCCAATATTTGTTGGGAGAATTTTTTAGAAAGCGTGGATGTAAGGTTGTGTATGATCTATCCTTTTATAAGGAATGGGGAAGTGACATGGATTATAAATTTGCTCGCAATTTTGATTTGTTGAAAGTGTTTCCTTATTTGGGGTTAACAATTGCAACAGAGTTCGAAATCTCCTATTATAAGAGACATTTTTACTATGTTGGGAATAATACATCGGAATGGATAGATGATTTTTCATTTTTGGAAAAAAATCCCCCTATTTATCTAGGTGGATATTATCATTTGCCGATAAATATTTGGGTACCCGCATTTATGTCTACTTATAGAATCTCATCTGAAATATTTGATGAGGGTAGCAAAATGTTAATGTCAGAAATAAAACAGAATATCAATCCTGTAGCAGTGCATGTTCGACGGGGTGATTTAAGTGTTGAAGTTCGAGCGTATGGGAAGCCTGCTTCTTTGAGCTATTTTAAAAGGGCTGTTGATTATATGGAAAAAGAGACTGTTACGCCTTTTTTTTACTTCTTCTCAGATGAGCCGGAATGGGTGGCATCAGAACTTATTCCCTATCTTGAATTTGCAAATGAGAATTATAAGGTGGTGGATATAAATGGTTCAGATAAGGGGTATATGGATTTGTTTTTGATAGCTTATTGCAAACATCAGATAACAAGTAAAGGTACTTTGGGAAAGTATGGTGCTTTATTGAGAGATAGTTCAGATAAAATAGTGATTCTTTGTGATGATAAAGTTGAATATCAGTGGAAAGGAGTTTTCTATAATTCTATATTTCTATAATATAGAGGCAAATTGACCGACTAATCGGCTAATTTAATTTTTTGGCAGATTAGCTTAATCTTTACCCATAAAGAATTTTTTCTTCGCAAGAATTCGTGTCCGCCATATTCAGGCTTGTTTTTGTCTCGAATGAGAATAATTGGTTTAAAGGGAAGGGACCAGCCTTCGGGGTATAGATATGCGGGCGGCAATGTAATGGCTGGTGGATTATCTAAGAAATATTTATTGATAAGGGATTCATCGTGCCAAATTGGTATTATATGGTTTGCGGCATCCTTGTCAACCCATGAACAAATTGTTGTACAGAGCTGCAGATAGGATTCTGTACATCCACCCGAAAGGCCTCCTGCATAATAATATAGACCTTTCCCTTCTGGAATATAGGCGGTAGAAGCAACTCTTCGTTCGTATGTAAATTCTGAGTTGGGTTTATTGTAGAATCCAGGATGTATAGTTCCTAGTAATCCATTGCTATTCGAGGATGGTAGCATTTCTTTACCAATTGGACAGGTGAATAACAGATTAGCATTGAAGAAAAATAGATAGTCGGTTTCTCGCTCCAATTGTTCCTTGATGCGAAGGAATGTATGGAAACGTTTTAATGTATTGTCAGGCCATCCTAAATTCTTTTGTTTGATCCGGTGAATATGCTCATTATTCTCTTCGTCGTATAGTTGCGGACTATCAGTAAATACATAATACTCGATAATGAAAGATTGGTCTTGCATAAAATAACGTTCTGCGCTTAGATAAAAGTCTTTCCAAAAAATGTCATATTTGCCAGTACAGATATATAATATACCAATTCTCATTTTATTTATTGTTTTGATTCATATTATTGGCAAATATATAAAGATTTATTTTATATTATTTGTTTGAGGTGTTTTTATTTTCTGTGAATTACCGGTAGCAGGAGCTTTTAGACCTTCGGTTTTGTCTATTTGAGAGTGTTATTTATATTGATTATACTAAAAATAAAGCAGTAAGTAGTAGAATTGCTAATAGTATAGAGATACTTACGAATATTGAGTATAAACGTTTGTATTTTCTGTATTTGGGTTTATAGTTTGGTTTTTGTGCAAGGGCTATTAAAGGTTTTTTATATAGGTCAAGGATGTATTGTAAATGATAGCATAACCATTGGTCTTGCTTTTGACCTAGGTAATTAAAAAAGAGAATAAAATAGTATATATACCCTGCATAGCCTTGACTGTTATTGTCAAATATAGTCCGAAAGAATGATTCTCTGGTGTCAAATCCTGCTTCTTCGAGGTTGCTGCATGGTTTCATTCCATGAAAATGGATAAGCTTAGCATTCCCATTAATTCCCCAGTACGGTTTCCAGTTATATTCAATAGGTAAAATTTCCATGTCATTAAAACACAGCTCGTTTAAGTACCCTTGATCAAAAAGTCCTGAAGTAGATCTTTGTCTTTTTTTCATCATCTCTACAAATTGCTGATATTTGATTCTCATACCTTGGATATTCATGACTAATATTCCAGCATTGAAATAACTCATTCTTTTTGTATCGCGTTCAAATTCGGGAGCAGCAGCTAAATAAGCAGGATGAGGTAGATCTTTCAGTAATATATCATCATTAAAGATTATGTCCATATCGGTGTATAATACATATTCGTCTTCTTTTTCTATTATAGGAATCTCCATTCTCATGAATGTGCCGAATATTCGACTATATTCTATATCTTTTCCTAGTTCTGTTTCCATCCATTCGTGAGAATATATTTCCATTAGTTCCTTTTTATATGGTAATTCATGGATGATGATCTCAACTTTAAAATCTTTTAGTAAGTTGTAAACAGGATCGCCAATTTTACCATCATATAGGCAAATTAATCGAAGAGATGTGTTTTTACGAGCACTAATTAAGGTTACCTTTAACATGTTAAAGTAATCTTTTCTGTTGACAATAGAGTCTGTCAAACAAATATAGCATTTCATAATTTATAGAATATATAAAATAATTTATACTAATATATTTCGCAAAGCTATCATAACTGTAAGTTATACAATAGTCCTTGCCAAACTGTTAGAATTGTATTGTACCTTACAAAAATAAGCAAAAAAAACTTTTACTAAGACGTTTTGATAAATAATTGTGATATGTTAGGATTTTCTTTCCTGAAGAATTGAATTCGAAGAGTTAAAGGTGGATGATCTATATTTATCTGTTAGCTTTGGAAGTCTGGAGTTTTTCATTTTTTTTAATCTAAGTTTGTCCTTACAGGATTTTATCCTTAGTTTTGTGAACTATTTTTTTATGAATTAGAGATATTCGTATAAAAGTATCTTAGTATATAAAATTGATTTGAATAAATATGATTTCTATTATAATATGCAGTAGGTTTCAATCCATCTCTAAGGAATTGAAGGATAATATTGAGAATACGGTTGGGGTTGTTCATGAGATTATATGTATTGATAACAGTAAAAGTCAATATGATATATTTAGTGCTTATAACGAAGGGGTCAAAAGGAGCCAATATCCACTTCTCTGTTTTATGCATGAAGATATTTTACATTACACTAATGATTGGGGAAAGCTTCTGATAAATCATTTCAGAGATTTGAAAGTAGGGCTTATTGGAATTTCTGGACCACGTTTTATTAGTCAAATACCGGGTATTTGGTGGGGACCCGGAAGTACAGATGCAGGAAAGGATGCAATTTGCCAGTATTCTATTGATACTAATAGAGCTGATCCAACCATTACTTATAATACTTGCTTTAAACCCATTGCAGATGCGAATGCCATAGAAGTGGTAGCAGTGGATGGATGTTTTTTTTGCATGAGGAAATCTGTTTTTGATAAAATAAGATTTGATGAAATAAATTACAAAGGATTTCATTTTTACGATCTTGATATCTCATTGCAGGTTTATATGCTGGGGTTGAAATCATTATGTGTGTATGATATTCTAATAGAGCATGTTAGTAATTCAAAATTGGATAATGAATGGTTGACTAATGCACGAATATTTTTCACAAAATGGAAAGACTGTCTGCCGATAGTAAATTATCCAGTGTCAGCAAAAGAAAGAAGAGTGTTAGAGAAGAACAATCTTCAAACTATGAATTATATTATTAATGAGAATAATCGAAAACCTAGTCGTTATTATAAATTCTCAGAGAAGCTATATTTATTGCGATACTGCTGTGATAAAAAAATGCTTCAGTCACTAATCTATTAGGTAAAATGTGTCACTATATGTTGAGTGGAGCACGGCTTTTTCATTTAAGAAATATTGTTTATCGCTTGTTATTGTGGTAAAAATCCTTATATTCGTGTGCAGCGATGCGAAAGCACCGTCTTAGGTGTTTCTTTTTGTCGTTCATTTTTGATTTTTTTTCTACTTTGCGAGTTGTTTGTCTATGGTTGAATATTAAAAATGAGTAAATACTAGGGGGTAACTAAGTAATGCAAGACTAAAATACTACTATGGAAGATGTCACGAGGATGATATTATCAGCCTAATGGATATCGCTGTTTTTAGTGGGTGGAAATAAATAGGAAATGGGTAGTTGTCAGAGATTCATTGATAACTAGTCGTTTGAGGTCTCTCTCAGCCATTTTGTATGCAATCATTCTTTTTAAATAATCACTTGATCCCTTATTGGGAATTCTTTTCTGCTTATATGTAAATGTTCAATGTTAAATAATCGCTCCTATTTCTTTTTTGCATATACTATTCCAATTCTGATAAGGAATAGCTGCATCATATAAATATCCAGATCACTCATTTTCCTTCTATTGTCATTTCTGGAGGTGAAAGCGCATAAAAAAGTTTCCATGTCCTTTAAATTGCCATTAAGTCTGATTGAAAAACTGCTTCTATCCATGTTCTTTGCGATCACTTTCATATACAAATCACGTGGTTGGGTCTTCTTGCCAATTTTAAAGTCAAAATCATAACTGTCATGTTTTTCCAGTTCATCTTCCATGTCGATGACAGACCAGAAGTAGTCGTTACCGGCATTAAACAAATCCAAAGGAAACCATCTTTTTTGAAAGTTCTCATCTAAGGAAGCGATTTGTACATTTTTTAGTAAATCTTTGTTCATTCTATAATATTTACTAAATGTATTAACCTGTTTTTCATCTAGTGTATTAGTAAAATCCAGTATAATATCGGAATGGATGGGTTTAGTAAAATTGTAGGAGACAATATGTCCTTTCTCTGTTTTAACAGTTAACAACAAAGATAGGTCGTCGCTGGATAGAGCATATGGTATCTTGATAAAAGACAGGCAGTTCCCGATATCTCCATTTTTTTCTGCGACATAGTAAAAGCTGATAGGATATTCTGTAAAATTAACGAATTCACGTCGGACGGTACAGAATGGGGGAGTAAGCAAATGAATGTCGGACAATTTCAGTTTCTGTCCGGAGGGACTGTTTAGCCCGAACATGATGCCGTCAGCTATGGGATTTGTTTCCTTTCTTGATCCTTTGACGATTTGAGAGTGCATTGTTGACTGTAAAACTCTTACATCCCCATTCCATTGAGGAACGAAAGGTTTCAGGAATTCTCCGTAAGTAAGCTTGTGTACGGGTTTATTGTTGAATCGTTTCATTATAAAGAGTGCCAATCCTCCTAATATTAAAGAAATGATCGTACTCGTTAAATCAATTTGAGTATAATTTGTCAATAAGAAAAGCAAAGTCAGTATAATAGTAGAGTCCACTAACCATATTATGGGTATAGACGCCTCGGCGTTTCTTAAAATAGCTCGTTGATATAACAATGTCGTAAAACTTTGCCACTGCATACAGAATTTTTCGTTGCCTGTCGTTTTATAAAAATAATCTTCATAAGCGGATGGAGACCATTTGAAAGGCGGATAAGGTACTATCAGGATATCAGCAAGTTCAAGATACTTGTCTTGTCCCGGATATAATCTCGCTTCTTCCAGCGGCATGACAAAAGAAAAGTCGACGTAACATCCTAAGCCAATCTCTCCTTCATCGGATACAATGGCAAAGTCATGGAACGATACAGATGTTTTTTTGCAGATTTCTTCCGGAATTCCTAACTCTTCCTTAATGCCGCGAAGTACGCAATGATAAGGACTATAATATTGGTCGTGTTCAACCAAATCTGTCCGGGAAAAGGATTCATTGACAGGGACGTGCAAAGTGGACCTGTTGTCGCTCTCTATATTTCCGCTTCTTGCTGCTACCAACATTTTTTTAGCTCCGCTGGCATCTCTGCCTCCGATAATTATATCAATCCCGAAAGAAGAAAACAAGAAGGCTAGCGATTCTACCAACAAAAGTTTTATGTTATCATTTGCTTTGTTGGTTCTGCATATAATTTCTTGAAAGATTCTCTTGAATCTGCGGTCCTTGAATATTTTTTTGAAAACTTTAAATGTAAAATGATCCGTTTCGTATATATCTAATAAAAGTTCGCCTTTTTCCAGTTTATAACCTCTAATTCCCACTTTATCACCAATAAAGCGGATGGAACCATCTTTTGTGATATCTGACTGGACTTGTATAATGGCATTATAAACGTTTTCCAGAGAATATATATCCTTTAATATATCACATATAAATTCTTTGTGCCCATTTTCATTTTCTAGATAGAAAAATTGACTCCGGTCATATCCTTTTTCCCTGATTTTTTCTGTCAGACTATCATAATAGGCAACAATCTCGTTCTTTATGATTCTTTCAATGATAGATTTATCTGTTATCACCTGGCGGGTTTCGTATGATTCGTCAGTAGTGGCAAAATGAATCTTCATCATTCTGGGATTGGCAGGTATGTCTTTTACTTCCTTTAATGTGGTGGACAATATACCGACTAATCCTTTGGGGATAATTAGTGCAGCTTGTTCATATTTAAGATAGGGAAATTCTTTTATTCGTTTGAACGGTATCCGTTGTAGTATATGCTTGTAATTGGCGCAGCATTCGGTGATTACTATCCCTCCGACTGGTATCATTGCATACCACCTGTATTGGCCATCGGTTATAAAGAAAATGATTATTGTTATAACAAACAGGGTAATGTCAAATATGGCTCTTATCTTATATCGTGCCAGATCGACTTGTGACACTAACATCCAATTCAAAACTCTTAATATTACAATTTTTCTGATCCTTACAATTCTTTTGTAGATATTGAACAATGGAATGATTACTGGTATCGCGATAGATAAGAGAAAGAGAAGTTTGTTTGAAGTAATATTTGTGAAGATATCACTCCAGTCCAGATTATGAACATAGTCCACTGTCGCTTGAATTAGATTGTTTTCCATAATATGGATGTTTTGATAGGTGTTTGTTCAAAGATCAGAAATTTACAGGTCCTACAATTTTTGCAGGATTTCCAGCTACCAAGGTATATGCTGGGACGTCTTTGGTGACAACGGCACCAGCAGCAACCATGCACCATTCTCCTAAAGTTACCCCACACAAAATTGTAGCGTTGGCTCCGATAGAAGCGCCATATTTAACCACAGTCTCGCTGACGTCCCAATCTTCGGATGATTTTAATGTTCCGTCAGGATTTATGGAACGTGGATATTTGTCATTTGTGAAAGATGCCGATGGCCTGACAAAGACTCCGTCTTCCAATGTCACGCCATGAGGAATCATAACATTATCTTGTATTTTGACTCTGTTTCCGATTATTACGTTTGAATCAATAAATATATTACGATGAATTTTGCATTCGTCTCCAATTTTAGCATTGGGAGCGATGACTGTAAATTCTTCAATAATAGTTCCTTTTCCTATTTGTGCGTTTGCAGCTATCTTAGCCGTTGTGTCAATCATGCTTTTCGTTTTTGTACTTCAGTCTACAAAAATAAGAATATAGAAGGACAAATGCAAGTTATCATTTAGCTCTTTGTTATTTCTTGATTATCAAGGTAAAACGTATGATCTGATTACAGATATGTCTGATTCTTATATTTTAGCTGATGGAATAGAAACACCTTACAGGTGTAAATTGCCGATTTGGATTGTCGGCTTCCTGTATTAGCGAGGAACCTGTAGAAAATATTCATTTCTCATAATGTCTGTGGGACGTAAATAAGCGTGGATAAGCGGTTGATGGTAAGGCTCGAGTGAAATTGCCGAATGAAACCTGCAGTTTTTCTAGAAAATGCTAGTTTTATTCGGCAAATTACTCTATATTTGTCTGTATAACTCCAAAACAAGAAATGATGGATACACTTTATAGGTCATACCGGATGTTGCTTAGCAACATATCTACTGATTTTATCCGTTATCTCCATGATGAGATAGAGTGGAGTAGTAGGCTTATTGCTATTTTAGGTTCACGTGGTGTTGGCAAAACAACTATGCTCTTGCAACATATCAAGTTGTATGATAATATTAACGAGACCCTGTTTGTGACAGCTGATGATTTATATTTTGCAGAACATAAACTGTTTGATCTGGCGATGGACTTCTATCAGCATGGAGGAAAAAAACTCTATATTGACGAAATACATAAGTATGCTGGTTGGGCTCGGGAGATAAAGAATATATATGATCTGATTCCCAAACTGCAAGTCGTGTATACTGGTTCCTCTATATTGGATTTGGAAGTCGGAGAGGCTGATTTGAGTCGTAGAAAGCTGGAATATCGTATGGTGGGGTTGTCTTTCCGTGAATACCTTGCCATTTCGTATGGGTATCATTTACCAGTTTATTCTTTAGAAGATATACTGAAACATAAAATAGATTTTCCTTATGCCGAGGCGCGTCCTATTTTGTTGTTTAAGGAGTATCTACAACATGGCTATTACCCTTTCTTTCAGGAAAAGGGATATTTGCTTCGTTTACAAAGTATCATTAAGCAGACTTTGGAAAATGATATACCGACTTTTGCGAATATGAATATAGCAACAGCATTGAAATTGAAAAGACTGTTGTATATCATAGCGAAAAGTGTTCCGTTTAAACCAAATTTTACCAAGTTGGCGACTTTGCTTGATATGATGCAAAAGTTCCATTTTCTGCCTTTTTTAAGAACTCTATGCTCATTTCTGTTTTGGCTACGCTGGGAACAATTATGTCTTCTGCGCTTGTAGCATACGGATTTGCACGTTTTAAGTTTTTTGGACATAATATTTTGTTTGCAGCTATGCTGGTTACCATGATGCTTCCGGCTCAGGTGCTTATGATACCCCAGTATCTGTGGTACCAGAAATTAGGCTGGGTAGGAACCTATCTTCCGTTGATTGTACCCTACTTCTTTGCAACACAGGGATTCTTCGTATATATGATATCCAATTTTATCGATCTGAATCAGATCATACGCAAGGCCAATGCGGCCGCCGCCCAGTTTTCCGACAGCCAGTACATCCTCTGCACCGGGAACAGCCGCATCTATGTGCCAGAAGCATTTTCCAGAGAAGAAATAGAAAAGATTGTCTCCTCCTCTCTGGAAAAATACCAGACTCTGACGCTGGATTCCCACTCCTATTTCACAGTACGCAACACCATCCCTGACTATGGGCTGGATTATTACAGTCTGGTATCCTATGATGAGATTACCCGCACTCTCCATTCCTCCATGGCTTTTATCTTTTTTATGCTGTTCGCGGGCGTAATCCTGATCGTTGTAATATCCTACTGCCTGATCCGCTCGATTTTAAAGCACTTCAATATCCTGATCGGAAAAATGGATACGTTCAGCCGGAACGAAGCTGCCCTTTTAAGCACAAAATACGATTCTGACTACGCCTACCGCAAAGATGAAATCGGCCGCCTCCATCAATGCTTTGAACGCATGACCGAGAGAATTCAGCACCTTGTAAACACCAATTATATCAATGAAATCCTGGCACGCGAGGCTCAGATCAAGGCGCTGGAATCACAGATCAATCCCCATTTCCTCTACAACACCCTGGAATCCATCAACTGGCGGGCAAA
>OGYS01001501.1_pt1 | contig 13424 bp, 9 predicted proteins | sample 1576611 | NCBI WGS metagenome assembly OGYS01 (sample SAMEA3541571, study PRJEB24748) | human gut metagenome | biome: human gut; feature: human-associated habitat; material: faeces | place: China | collected 2012
TGACCTCATCTTTCGCTAATTGGGCCTTGATATCATACAGTTGGGAAAGTGGCACCTTTCCGGCGTTCACCATGGCCTCTGTTTTATTCACCTGCTCCTTGTCTAGTTCCACTTGTAGTTGCGCTATTTTCAGTAACTCTTTATTATAAAGTACTTGCAGGTAGTAGGAAGCTATATTGATGGATAGGTCTTCTCTCGCCTTATTCAAGTTCTCGATAGACGCTTTTAGATCAAGTTTGCGGGCGGCGATATCGTTCGGTATTTTTAACCCGTCAAATAAAGGCATTCTGGACATCCTGTGCAGGGAGCTTCCAAAGTGGGAACCCCTCAAAGACAGCATCATTCTTCTGGATGTTTTCCTGCGGAGAAGACCGTTGGAAAGAATACTATCCGCTGACAGGGCGGGTGGTTCATATTTCACTTTCTGAAAAAGGAATCAAGGCATACGAGCACCATAAGCATTTTCACGAACAGATGATACAGGGAGTAGTAGATACGCTGACAGACGAAGAGCTGAAGGCTCTTGTAAAAGCGCTGACAAAGCTGACCTCCTGGTTCCGTAGCTTTGAGAAGAATTAAAGGAGGCAGTTTTTAAATGAAAAAATGGTTATTGGGTATGATGGCGGCAGTTATGCAAACTCCACCGTGCGCGGATTGGCATTGATAGAGGCATCCCCTATAACTCGTCCTTCACCTTCTACAGTAAATACGATATTTTCTTTTGCCAGACGGCGCACATTACCGCTATCATCCGTCACTTCGGCCACTACTACGATAAAATCCGAACCGTCTGCCACCAATTGCTTTCCTTCCGTATCCACATACATACGCAACTTCGTGCTGCGGCGTGACGGCATCCGCTTATAGGTGCAAACCACTTTACCGTCTATAATTCCTTCTGCCACCATATTTACTTTCTGCCAGTTTTTTTGCTTATAACTATACTCGCGTGCTTCCCAGAAATCCCATACATCCTTGAATATCACCGGGGCATTAGGCATGTGTCCCTGCGCATGAACAACCGGAAGCGTCCGGCTCTCAGTACCGTCATAGACAGAGAGACGAACCGAGTCACAATTACTGAACACCACCACATCGGCATCCGAGAAAGGAGACATCTCATGGGCGATAAACACCATAGGGCCACATTCCGCCACAGGATGCTTCAATGTCGCGGCAGACTGGCTGCGAAAAGCATAATAAGCGTATTTAGGCTGACGGAACGCATCATAAATGCCCCCGAAATACGGATCGGGATGATACCCCCGCTGATGGTCAAAAGGATGCCATTGCGCCCCACCGACAAACTGCCCTGTAGTGCGGTACATTTCATCATAACTCTTTGATAATGACAACGCCTGCACCAGCAACGGGCGTTCCCCCCAGCTACGGCTGGCACGGTTATTATTATTATGTGCATACCAGTCATCCACATTCTCGCCAAACTCACGAGTAAAAATACATTGTTCCGGACGGTCTGCCTTCTCATCATCTCCCGGCCATCCGTACACCACATCATAGTTTTCCGCCACTCCTTTCGAATGAACATCGGCTGCCGCTACAGGACGTCCGGGATAAGGAAACTCCTCCCATGTAATCCGTAACGCCTCCAGTGCAAAATCGCGCGGATAAGGCGTTTCATTCAAAATAGGCTCCCACATCAGCACACTGGGATGATTGCGGTCCCGGCGTATCATCTCACGGGTATTCCGATGTACCAGCTTTGCGAACTCCGGATTTTTATTCCAATATTGCCATCCCGGAGTAGCCACAATAACAAACAGCCCCATTTCGTCGCAAGCATCCATGAATGCCGGATCTTGCGGATAATGAGCTACACGGATAATGGTACATCCTGCATCACGCAAGCGTTTGGCATCCCTCCATTGCTGGCTGTTGGGCAGCGCATTACCCACGTATGCAAAATCCTGATGACGGTTCGCGCCGACCAATTGACCAAAAGGCTTGCCATTCAACCAAAAGCCATCCTTACCTTTAAATTCCGCTTTGCGGATCCCCACACGTGTCACTCCCCCATCCAACACTTCATGTCCGGCTTTGACACGAGATTGTATCCTATACAAATAAGGCGAGTCAGGAGACCATAACTTAGGATTGCGAACTGCAAACCGTTGCCGCACCGTCTTCGATTCCCCTGCTTGCAGCTTCACCTGTTGCGAAACCCGTTTTACGGGAACATCGCCGGCATCCGCCAAAACCGTCTCCACGGCTACGGTACGCGTCTGCTTTCCACTGTTATGCACTTCCGTATCCACATACACTTCCGCTTTTTTCCCGCTTATATTGTCAAAATGCACAAAAACTCCACCTCCGGCCACCTTATCGGCCTCCAAGGCATCTGTAATAGCTACACTTGATTTTCCTATCATCCACACATCCCGGTAAATTCCTCCATGATAAGCGAAATCCAAGGTATATTGACGTTTTCCCGGAGGAAAATTCTTATCATCACTATTATCCGTCATCACTGCCAGCAAGCAACTGTCTCCGGGCTGTACCCCCTGTTCCGTCAGTTGCACAGTGAAAGGAAGGTATCCTCCCAAGTGCTCTTGCACCCTCTTGCCATTTAAATAAATCACCTGTTTTCCCATAGCTCCCTCAAAATGAAGCGACACCTCTTTTCCTTTCATATCTTGAGGAATCACAAAATGTTTCCGGTACCATGCCACACCCTGATAGTTACGGCAACCGCTTGCCTCGGCAGGCATCAGTTCCACAGTATGCGGAACAGACACTACCTGCCAGGATGTATCATCAAAACGTACGGCTTCCGCGCCTTTTATGTTTCCACGATGAAAGCGCCATCCGGGATTGAAATTATATACTATTCTTCCGCTACCGGATAAAGGGATGAATCCGGCTACAGAGGTTTCCATTTGAGCTTGTGCCAACACAGGCAACAGGCACACAAGTAAAATAAACAGTTTCTTCATAATTATTACACTATCTGGGAAAAGAGACGGACCGGCCGTCCGTTTGTACCCGTTCCTTTTGAAAAAAGGTCTTGTTGTTTTTGAAAAAGATCCAGACATTTAAAAAAAAGGTCCTGATGTTTGGCGTCAAAGACAAGGTTCTTTTAAAAAAACGTCAAGGTCTTTTTATACAAAGAACAGGTCTTTTGAAAGGAATGACAAGGTCTTTTCACCAAGCTTTCCAAGGCTCAGGGCTCAAAGGCTCACTTAGGCGGTATTTAAGCCCAAAACAAGCTTCAAGAAACCTAATAACGCACTGATTTTTAATTAATTACAATAGAAAGAAGGGGACAAGACTATATTCTGAAAAATAAAATGAATAATATAATGAGCCCCAGACATACACGAACGCATCCGACATTTACCGGAAAGAAAAATGTATAAATAAAAGAAACTTCTATTGACATCATCACTTGGTCATTCCGGGCATCGTGAAAAATCCGAATGTGCCCCATATCCATTGATCCGGCCATTATGAATAAAACCCGGCAAAAAACAAGCCTGGTCAAAGCAAACACAAATTCTATAAAACGACAGACAAAGTCAAGACAATCCTGAACTTTCCAAAGACCAAAGAATAATATTCATCCCGCACGTTTTGTCCCACCAAACAGACTGTAAAGCAAACACTTACACATCTACCAAGGTTTAAAATACCGCATAAGTGAGCCTTGAGCCTTGTGAGCCCTGGAAACGCATCGGAACGACTCTTTTTCTTTGCAGAAAGACACCCGATTTATTTATTCCAAATTTTAATCCCATTTATGTACTGTGAGTCAACACCAGAATAGGATACTAAATGTTCTTTTGAGGCCGATCCATATCTAGACACAACTTCGTTAGCTGCCCCGGATTGAGCTGCTAGATCTATTGACTTTTTTCTTTTTGTCGTAACACTTTCTCCTAAAAAAGAAGTGTGACACTGCCAATAACCACATTTTAAAGTGCAGGTCCTGAGAAAACCTAAATCAACAGATATGGTAAAGCAGCCCACGCTATAACGTGGGAACTACCATGCCTATTCTTGTTGATTTTGTGTTTAGTTTCTCAAGCTTCGCACTTACAAGAGTAGCATAACGCTTCTTTATTTTCAAATGCATGGAAATGGTTACCCAAATCCGAGTACAGAATTACGGAAAAACATTTGAAAAAGAAGCGGTAAGATAAAAATATCTGTTTGATATTTGCTCTATTGTTTGGTAGGTTAGAAATAATTAATTACCTTTGCACCAACAAATCCCGCTCGCTTCCCGTAAGATTAGCGTACCCAGCGGGACATTTTTATTTATGGGCGTCAGGTATACAAATCGAGCCATAACCACGGAACAACAAATTGATATTCTCAAAGAAAGAGGTTTGCTTATTGATGATGTTGAGCGAGCTGTTAAAGCCCTTGACATCATAAGCTATTTTCGTCTTGCTGGTTATTGGCGACATTTTGAAGCTGACCACACTACGCATCAATTTAGAGAAGGTTGTCGTTTTGCAGATATTATCGACCTGTATTCCTTTGATAAGCAACTTAGGGCTTTGCTCTTTACTGCCATTCAAACGATTGAAGTTGCTGTTCGCACAAAAATAATCAAGCACTTTGCTCTTGAATTTGGAGCATTTTGGTTTATGGACGAAAACTTTGCCACCAATGAGGCTCGTTTTGCTACCAATTTAGCTGTTATCCGTAAAGAGGTGGAACGCTCACACGATGATTTTATTACTGAGCATTTCCGCAAATACAACGAACCAGAGCTGCCTCCTGTATGGAAAACATTGGAGGCTATCTCAATGGGAACACTCTCTAAGCTCTATTCCAATTTTTCAAATGCCACGGCAAAACATGCTGTCGCAAGAGAGTTCGGTTTGAATCATCACAAATTTTTGAGAAGCTGGTTAGAGTGTCTTGCGGTGCTTCGTAATTGTTGTGCTCATCATTCACGACTGTCCAACCATGTCTTTCCAGTAAAAACAAAGATGCCAGAACGTATGCCAAATACATGGATTGCTGATTTCTCATTCCGAGAACAAACTCTTTATCCACAATTATGCTGTGTTGTGTATTGGCTCAACTCCATTGTTCTTGAAAATACATTCATTACCGATTTCAAGCAACTCTTGATAAGCCATCCATCAGTGAAAACTCGCTTGTTGGGCTTCCCTCGTAATTGGGAACAAGAGCCTTTGTGGAGGTAATAATATCTACAATAAAATTATTTCCAAAAAACAATAAGTAACAAACAATATCGGATAAAATATTGTACCTTTGTATTGGCTTAGACATTGAGCCCAAATAGAAGTGAAATATCGGAAACGAATTGCACCGAAAAAAAAGAATAAATCGCTCGTATTGACACCGTAGATGAGTTAATAATAACTAAAAGGGTTAAATATCCACCACTTAGAATATACCCTTAAAGGCTACGACCATATTTCCGGCTTACCACCAGTAAACTATTGATTAACTCTATCACCAAATAGCGGTGTAGGAAGGTATTGTACATCAATATGTCAATTATAGTAATCATCTCCTGACACCTCAATATGGTATTGTCGTCCCATGAAAGCAAAACCTGCACCCATTTCCACAAGGAATTTCTCTACATGTTTCACCAAACCGATTTCTACATCACGCTCATTGTATTGGTCGGTAAAGGTTAGCATATCGAATATATACGGGTCTTTGAGCATTGATTTCACATCGTTTGCTTCGGGAACAGGCAGGGTTTCAGTGAAATTGTTTGCCAACGCACCATGCTTGCCATAGTCATCAAGTTTGATAGCTTCTTGCAGATAGCGTGTATTCCAATGCGATGTAATACTTTGCACCATATACCAATACCGTGCGCGAATATCCTTGACTTGTTGTAAGAGTATCAGGTTATGAGTCCAGCCTAGATGTTTGATAGGGAAGGAAAAATTATATTCGCCTAATTGCGCAATCATTGATTGCGCAATTAGGCGAATCAGCACCTTTCACCATCGTAAGTTCTTGATTGTATTCGTTGAAGAACTGTATCATACACTGCATGTTGCGCACAGAAAAACCCTTTATTTCGGAATAATCGTTCTTCAAGTCCACGGACAAGCGTTGCAAGGTTTTCTTGCCCCAACCATCTGCATCTTGACTTTGCTGCAACATACCTCCAATATCCCAATACATTCGGAGCATTTCTTCGTTGGCGGCATAAATCGCTCGTTGTTGGGCAACCAATACCCGCTGCTTGATTTTACGAAGCAGTGCCGCATAACCATTGAAATTATCTGCCAAGTTATCAATTGCTTGTTTATCTGTATTTTTAGTCATAATCTTCTTTGACATTTCCACAAAGTTACGCTTTTTATTCGATTGTACATCAAATTCTTACAATATTATTAGTTATACCCATTATGGACTATTTTCTCATTGAGAAACCTCTTTTCTGCTGTTGGTCATAATGTTATCTTACAACCGGTCTTTTCTTTTAGCATTTCTATAAATTCGACCAAGTTATTTTCTTTTCCCATGATAAGTTGTCATCCAATAAACACAATGTCTCCATGACTTCCTGGATCGATGCAGTCATTTTAAAATCAAGAGAATACCGAGCGAACGGATAAGATACACTGTTTTCAACCTCAAATTATACGGAAAAACCCATACCTTTTTTATACCTTTGCCCCCAAAAGAAAACAACAGACATGGAACTATTCAATAAAATGATTGCCGCAGCCCTGAAGGTTTCCGTACATCAAGTAGACAATACATTATCTCTACTGGGCGGGGGAGCTACCATCCCTTTCATAAGCCGATACCGGAAAGAGGCAACCGGAGGACTGGACGAAGTACAAATAGGCGAAATTAAAGACAGAAATGACAAGTTGTGTGAACTGGCCAAGCGAAAAGAAACTATTCTTTCTACCATAGAAGAACAGGGCAAACTGACAGAAGAATTGCGCAAACGCATTGAACAGAGTTGGGATGCCACCGAAGTGGAAGACATATATCTGCCCTATAAGCCGAAACGTAAGACCCGCGCCGAAGCGGCACGGCAAAAAGGACTGGAACCGCTTGCCACCTTACTGTTATTGCAACGCGAAAACCATCTGGACAGCCGTCTCCCCGCTTTTGTGAAAGGAGATGTGAAAGACGAAGAGGATGCGCTGAAAGGCGCGCGCGACATCATAGCCGAACAAGTGAGCGAGGACGAGCGCGCCCGCAACCAACTGCGCAACCAATTTTCCCGACAAGCTGTCATCACCTCCAAAGTGGTGAAAGGCAAAGAGGAAGAAGCCGCCAAATACCGCGATTATTTCGACTTCAGCGAACCTTTGAAACGCTGTTCCTCCCACCGTCTGCTGGCTATCCGCCGGGGAGAGTCGGAAGGCCTGTTGAAAGTAAGTATAAGTCCTGATGACGAAGAGTGCGCCGGACGGCTGGAACAAATGTATGTCCGTGGCAACAATGAATGCAGCCGCCAGGTAGGCGAGGCAGTGCGTGATGCGTACAAGCGGCTTCTGAAGCCTTCCATCGAAACCGAATTTTCAGCCTTGAGCAAGGAGAAAGCCGACGAGGAGGCAATCCGCGTCTTCGCCGGAAACCTGAGACAGCTTCTGCTGGCTCCTCCTTTGGGACAGAAACGGGTCATGGGAGTTGATCCCGGCTACCGTACCGGATGTAAAATAGTCTGTCTGGACGCCCAAGGCTCTTTGCTGCACAATGAAACCATTTATCCGCATCCGCCCAAGAATGAATACTCACAGGCAGCCCGCAGCATCGTGAAATTGGTAGAACAATATCAGATAGAGGCAATCGCCATAGGCAATGGCACCGCCAGCCGTGAGACAGAACAATTCATCACTTCACAACGCTATGACCGTGAATTGCAAGTATTTGTAGTAAGCGAGGACGGAGCATCCATTTACTCGGCCTCGAAAACCGCCCGAGACGAGTTCCCTGAATACGACGTGACCGTGCGTGGAGCCGTATCCATAGGCCGCCGGTTGATGGACCCGCTGGCCGAACTGGTGAAAATAGATGCCAAATCTATCGGAGTGGGACAATACCAGCATAATGTGGACCAGACTTTATTGAAGAAATCATTGGACCAGACAGTGGAAAGTTGTGTGAACCTGGTAGGTGTGAACCTCAATACCGCCAGCCGCCATCTGCTGACTTATATATCGGGGCTAGGTCCTGCCTTGGCTCAAAACATTGTGGATTACCGCACCGAGAACGGGCCTTTCAGTTCACGCAAGGAGTTATTGAAAGTACCCCGGATGGGAGCGAAAGCGTTTGAGCAATGCGCAGGGTTCCTGCGTATCCCACAAGCGAAGAATCCGCTGGACAACTCGGCCGTGCATCCCGAAAGCTATCCCATAGTGGAGCAGATAGCCAAAGACCTGAACTGCACCGTAGACGAACTGATAAAAAGCAAAGAACTGCGCAGCCGGATTGATATCAAGAAGTATGTCACCCCGACAGTGGGGCTTCCCACCCTGACAGACATCATGCAGGAATTGGACAAGCCGGGACGCGACCCACGGCAACAAATCCAAGTTTTTGAATTTGACAAGAATGTAAAGACCATAGAGGATTTGACTGAAGGAATGGAACTGCCCGGCATTGTGAACAATATTACCAACTTCGGTTGCTTTGTAGATATAGGAATCAAAGAGAAGGGTCTGGTGCACGTATCACAACTGGCCGACAAATTTGTGAGCGACCCCACCACCGTAGTCAGCATCCATCAGCATGTACGGGTGAAAGTGATGAGCATAGACCTAGAGCGCAAGCGCATCCAGCTCACTATGAAAGGATTGAATCAATAATTGCAACAAGGTAAAAAAGAATATGGAAGAAGATATAGAAACCTGCGGCTGGTTCGTTTTTTATAAGGATCAGCTGCTGATAGAGAAAAAGAACGGAATGTACACCATACCTTTCGGAACAGAGCCTCCCATGCCTGTTCCGGTGGGAAGCACTATCCACACCATCGGAGAGATAGAGGGACGCACTGCCAAGACTTTCTCCGTACATGCCCCGGTGCCCGGCAGCGAAAATGACCGCCACCTGATGATGGATCTCCGGAGTTCATACGACGTATTGCCTTGGGAAGAGTACAATGTGGGTGGCAAAGCCTTCCAGATACTGAATTGGGACAAGAACAGCCGCTATTGCCCCATGTGCGGCGTACCTACCGTACAGATTTCTCCTATTGCTAAAAAATGCCCCCAATGTCGTCAGGAAATTTATCCGCGCATCTCTCCTGCCATCATTGTATTGATACGCCGGGAAGACAGCATACTGCTGGTCCACGCCCGCAACTTCCGGGGAACCTTCAACGGTTTGGTAGCCGGTTTTCTTGAACCGGGCGAAACTTTGGAGGAATGTGTGCACCGCGAGGTACTGGAAGAAACAGGACTCCATATCAAAAACCTGAAATATTTCGGCAGCCAGCCGTGGCCTTATCCCAGCGGAATCATGATAGGCTTCACCGCCGATTATGAAAGCGGAAACATCAAACTACAACAAGAAGAACTGAGTGCCGGCGCTTTCTATACCAAAGACAACTTGCCGGAGATACCCAAAAAGCTGAGCCTGGCAAGAAAACTGATTGATGCGTGGCTGGAGGAAAAGGATCATTTATAGAACGAGATGAGTCATGTTCCATCCATAAATACCTATTTATCGCTTGCAGAACTTAAAAATGTACTATCTTTGCAATATGGAATGGTTAAATAGCTTATTTTTTGAACACACGCCTTTACAGGCGGTTGTAATCCTCTCGATTATCATTGCCGTGGGGCTCGGTTTAGGTAAAATCCACCTGTTTGGCATTTCATTGGGAGTTACCTTCGTCTTTTTTGCCGGTATTCTGGCCGGACACCTGGGATTCTCAATCGACCCGAATATGCTGAATTACGCCGAGAGTTTCGGTCTTGTGCTTTTTGTATACGAACTGGGCTTGCAGGTAGGTCCCGGCTTTTTCAGTTCATTCCGTAAAGGCGGCGTACAGCTCAATATGCTGGGCATAGGCGTTATTCTGACAGGTACGGTCATGACGGTGCTTTTCAGCAAACTGGGAGGCATACCGATGAGCGATATGGTAGGCATCCTTTGTGGAGCCACCACCAATACTCCCGCTCTGGGGGCCGCCCAACAGACATTGAAACAAATGGGGGAACCCGCCAGTGGCGCTGCGTTAAGTTGCGCCGTAACCTATCCGCTGGGAGTGGTAGGTGTTATTCTGGCCATGCTGCTGGTACGCAAATTATTTGTCCGTCCCTCAGATATCGACATTCACGAGCACGAGGACACCAATCAGACATTCATTGCCACCTTCAAAGTGCACAATCCCGCCATTTTCAATAAAAGCATAAAAGAAGTAGCTTTATTAAGCTATCCTAAATTTGTTATCTCCCGTTTATGGCGGGAAGGCACGGTAAGCATCCCCACTTCAGAAAAAATACTGAAAGAGAATGACCGCCTGCTGGTTATCACCACCGAAAAGGACGCTCCCTCGCTCACGATTCTTTTCGGCGAACAGGAAAACCAGGATTGGAATAAAGAAGACATCGACTGGAATGCCATAGACAGCCAATTGATTTCCAAACATATCGTTATCAGCCGCCCCGAAATAAACGGGAAAAAACTAGGCTCTTTACGTCTGCGCAACAGCTATGGCATCAACATCAGCCGTGTGATGCGCAGCGGGGTACAACTGCTTGCCACACCGGGGCTGATCCTCCAACTGGGCGACCGGCTGACCGTAGTGGGAGAAGCCAAAGCCATAGAGAATGTGGAAAAAGTATTGGGCAATGCGGTTAAAACGTTGAAGGACCCTAATCTTGCCGCCATTTTTATAGGTATTGTACTGGGATTGATACTAGGCTCCATCCCTATCGCCATCCCCGGCATCAGCACTCCCGTTAAATTAGGCCTGGCAGGCGGACCTATCGTAGTAGGAATTCTTATCGGATGCTTTGGCCCCCGTTTCCACCTCATCACTTATACCACCCGGAGTGCCAACCTGATGCTGCGCGGTATCGGGTTATCCCTCTATCTGGCTTGCCTGGGACTGGATGCAGGCGCACATTTCTTCGAGACAGTGATGCGCCCCGAAGGAGCCATCTGGATAGCTGTAGGCTTCGCCATCACCTTTATTCCGGTAGTCATTATGGCATTAGTGGCCCTCCGCATAAGCCACCTCGACTTCGGAAGCACCTGTGGCATGCTGTGTGGAAGCATGGCAAACCCTATGGCATTGAACTATGCCAATGACACGTTACCCGGTGATAATCCGGCGGTGAGTTATGCCACCGTATATCCGTTGTCCATGTTCAGCCGGGTCATTATAGCCCAATTAATACTTATGTTTTTTATATAATTTCCAGCCATGAACGCTTATAATTCTATCACCCCGGAAACCATACAGGAAGATATGCGATACCTGCAACTGCTGTCGCATAGTTTCCCCACTATAGCCGATGCCAGTACGGAAATAATCAACCTGGAAGCTATTCTGAACCTGCCTAAAGGTACAGAACATTTCCTTGCCGACCTGCACGGAGAGTACGAGGCATTCCAGCATGTATTGCGGAATGCTTCCGGAGCCATCAAAAGAAAAGTAAATGAAATATTCGGCAATACCCTGCGCGAGAATGAAAAAAAAGAACTATGTACGCTGATTTATTATCCGGAACAAAAACTGGATCTGGTAAAAGCAGTGGAAACAGACCTGGACGACTGGTATGTCATCACGTTGAACCAGTTGGTACGTGTATGCCAAAATGTATCCTCCAAATACACCCGTTCCAAAGTGCGAAAGTCGCTTCCCAAAGAATTCTCGTATATCATTCAGGAGTTGTTGCACGAAAACTCAATGGTTCCCAACAAGCAGGCGTATATTAATGTCATCATCAGCACCATCATCTCTACCCGCCGTGCCGATGACTTTATCATTGCCCTATGCAACCTCATCCAACGGCTCACCATAGACACACTGCATGTGCTGGGTGATATATTCGACCGTGGCCCTGCACCCCACCGCATTATGGACATATTATGCGATTATCATAATTTCGACGTACAATGGGGAAACCATGACATTTTATGGATGGGAGCCGCAGCCGGCAACGACTGCTGTATGGCAAACGTGCTACGCCTGGCCATGCGTTATGGCAACCTTGCCGCTCTGGAGGACGGATATGGCATCAACCTTCTGCCCCTGGCCACCTTTGCCATGGAAACATACGCCGATGATCCCTGCACCCTGTTCGGACCGAAAGTAGAGAAAGAAGACTGTACGTACAATGCCAAGACGCTGCGCATGATAGGCCAGATGCACAAAGCAATCAGTGTTATCCAGTTCAAGCTGGAAGCGGAGATTATCAGGCGCCGCCCCGATTTCGAGATGAACGACCGTATGCTGCTACACCGTATAGACTTCGAGCGTAAGACCATCACAATGCCCAATGGAAAAGAATATGAGCTGAAAGACAGTTTTCTTCCTACGGTAGATCCTGCCGATCCTTATAAGCTGACAGACGAAGAACGGGAGATTATGAACAAACTCCATCGTTCATTTGTCAGCAGTGAGAAATTGAAAAAACATATCCGCTGCCTGTTCCGTTACGGATGCATGTACACGGTGAGCAACTCAAATCTGCTGTTCCACGCCTCCATCCCCTTGAATGCCGACGGTACGCTGAAAGATGTGTCCATAGCCGGAAAAACGTACAAGGGAAAAGCCTTGCTGGAAAAAGTAGGGCATTTGATCCGTACCGCCTTCTTCGCTGAGGAAGACAACGAGGACAGACCCTTTGCCGTAGACTATGTATGGTACTTGTGGTGTGGCAAAGACTCCCCTGCTTTCGACAAAGACAAAATGGCTACTTTTGAACGTTACTTCTTAAAAGAGAATACAAAGACCGTCTGTATACCACCGGAGCGGCAGGCTTCCCTGGCTGCAAACACATTGACGGCGAAATCGGCGAGACTAAGGATTTCTCCCCGCTGATTGCGCAGGCCAAAAACTGTCCGCCTCCTACAGAACTGGAACAGGGTGAAATCATCGGCGGCTTTGCCCACGCACAGGTACTGGCTCTGGCTGACAAGATTGTGGAAGCAGTACAATCCGGATCCATCAAAAAATTTGTCGTTATGGCAGGCTGTGACGGACGCGCCAAAAGCCGCAATTACTACACTGATTTTGCAAAAGCACTTCCAAAAGACGCTGTGATTCTCACGGCTGGCTGTGCAAAATATAAATATAACAAACTGAATCTTGGTGATATTGGAGGAATTCCCCGCGTACTGGACGCAGGTCAGTGCAACGACTCCTACTCCCTGGCTGTGATTGCGCTGAAACTGAAGGAAGTCTTTGGACTGGATGACATCAACGAACTTCGAGGATGCCACATTGTGCTCGTCGTAGTTGGTGGTGATGCGGACATCCT
>OGYS01001509.1_pt1 | contig 13326 bp, 11 predicted proteins | sample 1576611 | NCBI WGS metagenome assembly OGYS01 (sample SAMEA3541571, study PRJEB24748) | human gut metagenome | biome: human gut; feature: human-associated habitat; material: faeces | place: China | collected 2012
AGTACTTATGCAGTACTTCGTGCAGTGATGAGATATCTGGAGATAAGCAATTCAGCCCAGTCCTGCGCTTATACTTTTTCCGGATTTCCTTTGGCCGTATCCGTACAAGGTACTTATTTCCATACGGACGATTACGATTCGCGGATTTATGCTTCCGAAAAAGGATTGGTTTATACGTTCTATACTCCTTCTTTCTACGGCAGAGGTTTTCGCTATTCCGCTCATATACGTTGTGATTTGAATAAAACTTTTATGTTTCTCGTTAAGTTCGGGCAAACCGCTTACCGGGACCGTGAAACTATCGGTTCGGGGAACGATTTGATAGAAGGAAATACAAAAACAGACTTGCAGATTCAGTTTCGTGTTAAGTTTTGAAGAATAACTGCCGTATTTTTGGAAATATCTGGATGTTTATTTCTTATCTTTGCTGTGCTGATTACGCGGTTTGTCTTTGAAATATCGGAAAACCGCCAATCGCCGCTGTTAAATCATAATTTGTAAATAGTAAATCAAATGACTGTCATTTATCCGTCTCCCATATTCGGTCCCGTCCATTCCCGCCGTTTGGGAGTATCTTTGGGAATCAATCTGTTGCCGGAAGACGGTAAGGTGTGCACTTTCGACTGCATTTATTGCGAGTGCGGGTTTAATTCCGACCATCGTCCCAAGAAGCCACTCCCTACGCGCGAAGAAGTGCGTGCCGCATTGGAAGCTTTCTCAAATCCTCAATGTCCGGCTGTGTGTGGGCGCCTGTTTCATTCATGGGGCAGGCTGACACACTCTGCATTCACTTTCCGCTTCCGGCAAAAGAGACAGCGAAAAAAGAAAAATCATTTGAAAACCCGTAAAAGCACCTCTTGGCATAGGCGCAAAAGAAAGGGGCATTGCTTCATCTGTCTAAACATCGTTTAGGCGTGAGGCAATGCCCTTTTCTCCAGCTATGCGGTAGTCGGCACACGTTTGTTCCAAACTCGTTTTGGGCAATGGTGTGCCGACGGACAATACCGCTTTTACGGAAAATTCTTATGAATGAGGGGATAAAAAACGGGAGTTTATATCAAAATCTCGAATTAAATAGCTACTTTTGCATACGAAGAGTTCTTTGAAGGTTACGCAACGCGCAGAAGGATAATGCAGTAGATAACTAACTAAATCGTAACCTATTACTATCAAGAGCAATTAACCTACGCTCATTTCCAATAAATTACACTCTTTTCGTAACTTCCTTATGCAAAAGAACAACTATTTTCTGAAAAGAGAAAATCTTTCATTATATGATTTTTCTGGTTCATGGGCGTAGAAATAAGAGATTATCGTGTATATTTGCTTCTAATTAAAGCAAGAAACCATGGAAGTACAAGCCAATTACATCAAGCGTATCGAAATACACGGATTGTGGCATCGGTACGATATTGCCTGGGACCTGCGTCCTGACGTCAATATACTTTCCGGCATCAACGGAGTGGGGAAGACCACTATCCTGAACCGTTCGGTCAACTATCTGGAACAGACATCGGGTGAAGTGAAGAGTGACGAGAAGAACGGCGTACACGTCTACTTCGACAACCCCGCAGCCACCTTTATCCCCTATGATGTAATCCGCAGCTACGACCGTCCCCTTATCATGGGCGACTTTACGGCACGCATGGCCGATGCCAACGTGAAGTCGGAACTGGACTGGCAGCTCTATCTGCTCCAGCGCCGTTATCTGGACTATCAGGTGAATGTAGAGTAAGCCATAAAGGAAGATTCCTCCTGTCAGCACCAGCAGGATGGCGGGATTGGTGGCAATGGCTTTCCATTCGTGGCGGATGACATTGCTCAGGGATGCTTCTGTGCCGGGCGATGTACCGGATGATATACCGGACTGTATATCGGTTGCTGCAATGCCGGACAATGCTTTGTCTCCGATATGGAGAGTTTCTTCGCTTTCCTTCATCCTCAGTATCCACCACTTCAATAAAGGCAGAATCAGTATGGCCAGCAGCAGGAATACCAGTAGTACAGCCACCGATTGCCAGAAATAAGCAAACCCCGCATCGAAATAAATCATAGCCTGTGCCGCTTCGGTGAAGTGCCGTACCGGAAACATGAATCTTGCAGTGGAACTGTGGAAGGAAGGCTGTCAGGCTATTATTATCAGTTGTGCCGGTGACCCGGGAGTTCCGGAGGCAAGACAGGCCGTACCGATTCCGGTTATAGGAGCGGGATCCAGTACTGCAGCGTTGAGTCTGTTTTTTGGCAGTCATCCGGCTGTGTTGGGGATTACTGAAGATGTACCGTCAGGATATCAGCGGATATTCGGTGATCGGATCGTAGACAATGCAAAGGGAGATGGGGTAGAAAATGTCCTGGATTTGATGACAGACAGAGGATATGAGGCCACCATGAAAGCAGCGGCTGCGCAGAAAGAGATGGGGGCCGATGTGATTGCCCTTAGCTGCACAGGAATGTCCAGTATCCGTATTGCTCCCTCCATCGAAAAGACAGTAGGAATTCCGGTTCTGGATCCTGTTTTGTGTGAGGGACTGCTGACATTGTTTGAGCTATTGAGAAGAGAAAATATGGAGGATTAGGAGTTAGAATTAGGAAGCTTCGTCTATACTAAAATATAGGCGGAGCTTTTTTATATGATAGGAAATGTCGTCCTATTGTATGCATAATGATTGTATCTTAACCTAAAGATAGTTTATAATACAAATAGACAGAAGAACTGGCTATTTGTATAAATATTATGCTGGGTACACATACATTCCCAGCAGCTGCTGAACACAGTAAAAGGCAATGGAGGCACCGGATAACCATAGCTGCAACTGTGGCGCAGAAAGTGAATGAGTGAAATTATGAAACGAATTAACAATGTTATGCCAATTATTTCTGGACCCTGTTTTGGTTTTGCCGGAATTTTTGTACACGAATTACGGATTGTACTTGCTAAGCTTGTGCTTTCGGGTAAAAAGCAGGAAGTTGTGGAGGAATAGGATCATGTCAAAAGATGAGTATTTGATTACCGATGCGCCGCTGAAAGCGTTGACGGTTTTTGCAATGCCGATGATTCTCGGCAGTTTTTTTCAGCAGGTATACAATATGGCGGACTCCATTATCGTCGGCCAGTTTGTGGGTTCCTCCGCACTGGCGGCGGTTGGCGCCTGTGCAGCGCTGACGAATGTTTTCATTTGTGTGGCACTGGGGGCCGGTGCTGGTGCAGGTGTGCTTGTGAGCCGCTATTTCGGTGCCAAAGAGTATGGAAAAATGAAAACGATTGTGTCTACATCACTGATCAGCTTTTTGCTGCTGAGCATCATCCTTGGTATCTTTGGCTTTTGTTTTTCCCATGGGATGATGAGCGGATTACAGACTCCTGCCGATATTCTGGAGGAAGCAGTGCTGTACCTGCGGGTCTATTTTGTGGGCTTTCCGTTTTTGTTCATGTACAATATTCTCTCTACCATGTTCACTTCCATCGGTGAATCAAAAATTCCGTTGGGACTGCTGATCTTTTCATCAATCCTGAATATTGTAATGGATCTTTGGATGGTAGCCGGTCTGGGACTTGGCGTGTTCGGTGCGGCGCTTGCAACTTTGATCGCACAGGGCATTTCGGCTGTGTTTTCACTTTTGATTTTCTTTTACCGGATGCGGCGGTATAAGAGTATCTTTGCCTGGTTTGAGGGACAGGAGCTGCGCTCGATGCTTCGGATTGCTGTTCCGTCGGTTCTTCAGCAGTCTACCGTATCCATCGGTATGATGATCGTACAGGCGGTGGTAAATCCTTTTGGCACACAGGCACTCGCCGGATACGCGGCAACGATGCGTGTGGAGAATGTTTTTTCCCTGATTTTTGTGTCCATCGGCAATGCGGTTTCCCCATTTGTTTCCCAGAATCTTGGCGCAAACAAAACCCAGCGCATCAAAAAAGGCTACCACGCAGCATTGGTGCTGGATGTGTGTTTTGCGGCGCTTGCTTTCCTTGTCATTGAAACGCTGCACACGCAGATTTCATCACTGTTCCTTGGAAAAGACGGAACCGCCCTGGCTTATCAGGTGTCTGGGGATTATATGAGATGGCTTGGTTACTTCTTTATTTTTATGGGAATTAAAATGGCGACCGATGGAGTCCTTCGCGGACTCGGAATCATGCGGCCATTCCTCGTTGCCAACATGGTAAATCTTGCGATCCGCCTGTCCGTGGCGTTGATCGGTGCACCGCGTTTTGGCATTAATTTTGTTTGGCTTGCCGTGCCGGCAGGATGGCTTGCCAACTTTCTGGTTTCCTATGCGGCACTGAGAAAATCCTGGCCGGCTGAGAAAGTGGAGCCGTCTCGATAAATTTGGATGTACTGAAACGAAATACATACGTTTGTCTTGTTTGATTTATGAATATCGATTTTGTTAAAAATATGTATTTGCTTTAGGACAATAAGCGGGAATCCTCGGCAATTCAATTACCGAGATGAAAGCGCAGGATTGTGCATATCTGCACAATGCAAATAGTATAATAATTCTCATCCTTTGATATTAACGCCGTAACCAGCATACAATAAAAACGAAAATATGTTCGAAAAAATGATTGCGCATTACAATTCAATATGATATACTATATGTATGAAAGAAAATCTGATATATTATAGGACTTGTGTGTGCAATATCAACTACCATATGGTATGGTCGGTGAAATACAGACGGAAGATATTAACCCCAGAAGTTGAGAAATACCTGCGGGAACTCGTGCAGCAGATAGCTGACGATAAAGGCTTTACCGTTCATTTATTTGAATGTGGTGAAGGTGATCATGTTCACTGTTTTGTATCAGCTCCACCAAAGCTGTCAATAACAGCCATTATCAAGTATCTGAAGGGGATCACAGGCAGGAAATTATTCGAACGTTTTCCGGAAATAAGAAACCAGTTGTGGAAGGGAGAACTGTGGAACCATTCCTATTATGTGGAAACGATCGGATCTGTATCTGAGGAAAATATTCGCCGTTATATTGAACATCAGAGCAAGTCGTATTAATTCAATGTGAATTGTAAAGATTCATATGCATGGCTGTCTGAAGGGGGAAGGGGAATGCTGTTGTCGCACAGAACATCGGTCAATATCCGACCGGAATATTCTAATATGATAGGGCATATGTGTTATGCTGCTTCCAAACTCTGGAATGTCTGCAACTATGAACGCCGTCGATATAAAGAATTGGGGCTGGAGAAGTATCCTGACTGGTATTATCAGAAGAAAGCGCATAAAGGAGATCTGTGGTATAGACAGCTTCCATCCCAGACAGCGCAGGAGACCTGCAAGCAGCTGGATAAAGCCTGGAAATCATTTTATGTTCTTAAAAAGACCGGTGGGATCAAAGAGCCAAATCCGCCGCGATTTAAACAGGACAATATACCGATCACTTACATGCAGATGGGAATCCGGCACGAGAAAGGCTCCGATCAATTGCGGCTGTCTTTGTCAAAGGATCTGAAAAGCTATATGGAAGAAGCTTATGGGATTCATGAAAAATTTCTATATCTTGAAAATAAGATTTTCAGGAACATGGATCACATAAAGCAGCTGCGGATCTATCCACCGGAAGATGGAAAATGTGACCTTATCGTTATCTATGAGGTCAAAGAGCCAGAACCGCTTTTCCTGAATGGCCATTATTTATCAATTGATCTTGGAATTCATAATCTGATGACCTGTTATGATTCCGGAAATGGAAGGACTTTTATTCTGGGAAGGAAATATCTATCACTGGAAAGATACTTTCACAAAGAAATCAGCAGAGTTCAATCAATATGGTACGCACAGCAGTCAGGAAATGGCATAAAATATCCCCGATCATCGAAACATATCAAGAGGCTTTATCGAAAAAAACAGAACGCAGTAAAGGATTACTTTCATAAGGTGACCAGATGGCTTGCAGAATACTGTAGAAAAGAAGAGATAAGCTCTGTAATTATAGGAGATATCCGAAATATCCGTAAAGGAAAAGAGATAGGACACAAGGCAAACCAGAAGTTTCACGGACTGCCGTATCATAAACTTTATATCATGTTGGAATATAAACTAAAACTGTATGGAATACCATTGATAAAACAGGAAGAAAGCTATACCAGCCAGTGCAGCCCGTTATCACCAGAAGTATCAAAAAGATATGCAGAAGCATCAAACCGAAAAGAGCGGGGCATGTATATAACGGATGGAGTAAGATATAATGCGGATGCAGTAGGAGCATTTAATATCCTGCGAAAATATCTTTCCGTATCCGGAAAACAGAAAGAACTGTCCGTAACCGGACTAAAGAATCCAGAAATAATAAAAGTAGCTGTATAGCCGAAAGGCAAGCAGTAGTGGTGTCATGGACGCACCCTGAAAAAAGGCGGTAGCCCGCCAGATTTCAGATGCTCTGGTAACTTAGTTACCGAGTAGTTCACATGGGCATAAGGCTGAGATAAAGGCTGGAACCTGTGCAGTTAGTTTTACTACGGATAAAGGATATTCAATTGCATATAATTGTAATAAAGGTCATGCAAAATGTGACTTAGGTTTAGGAGAGAAGTATACGAGTCAATGATATAGCTTGAGAATACATAAGGAATTTCCGGTTCTAATGCTGGACATCCACCCCAAAGTCAAGTATAATGAACTAGAACAGTTGTACGATTATAATAAACGGGTAATCAGAGCACAAGCGGACATCTGATTTCCCGTTTTTGTATTGCAATGTATCCGGAAGACAAACAGAAGGAGGTACCCTATCCGATGTCAAGAAAAAATCCGTTCGTCATGCCCATCCTCAAATGGGTAGGCGGCAAACGGCAGCTGCTGGACAGCATCAATCCGCTGATCCCGGAATGTTCGACCTATTATGAGCCGTTTATCGGGGGCGGTGCGGTGCTCTTTGGGAGACAGCCGAACAAGGCGGTGATCAATGACTCCAACGAAGAGCTGATCAATGTATACCGGATGATCAAGGAAGAGCCGGAAGAGCTGATTGCGGCGCTGAGCGCCCATAAGAAACAGAATTGCGAGGAGTATTATTATACGGTGCGGGCGTGGGATCGCGACAAGGAGACGTATCAGACGCGGACCAATGTCGAGCGGGCAGCGCGGATCATTTACCTGAACAAGACCTGCTACAACGGCCTGTTCCGCGTCAACAGCTCCGGTGAGTTCAATTCTCCGTGGGGCAGATATAAGAACCCGAATATCACGAACGAGGCGACTATCCATGCGCTGAATACGTATTTAAATAAAGCGAATATTACGATCAAATGCGGCGATTACCGCGAGGCGTTAAAGGGCATCCGGAAGGGCGCGTTCGTCTATTTTGACCCGCCTTATATGCCGATCAGCTCGTCGGCGTCGTTCACGGGCTACACCGCGGGCGGCTTCGGGGAGGAAGAGCAGATCGCATTAAAAGAGCAGTGTGACATGTTGAATGCAAAGGGCATCAAGTTCCTGCTTTCCAATTCGTCCTGCGAATTTATCGAGGATTTATATAAAGATTACATCATCGACCACGTGGATGCCAAGCGCGCGATCAACGTGAAACCGGAGAAGCGCGGAGAGATTCAGGAAGTTCTGGTACGCAATTATGAGCTTGATTGATGATAAATGGAGAATTTTATTTGATAAATACCGGATTGAGCGGGAAATTGAGAAACATGGGCGGTTTTACATCACCGCTGACCAGATCCGCGAAGTCAAGGAACCGCGTCTGATGACGAAATTTGACACGCGGGAATCCCTGCCGCGGGTGTTTGGAAAGAAGATTTCGATTCTTCCGGTGTCGCGCGGCGGATATGTGCTGGGCGAGTTTGACTTGTATCAGGATTTTCCGGAGATTCCGTCCGATATCAAGCGGGTGACGAGCGCGAAGATACCCGATTACTTTGAGTCGATCGACCTTCATGACATCCGCTCGGAAGCCAGCGCGATCAACGTTATGAGCATCACGGGGATTCTGGATGATTTTCTGGGCGAGGATCGCATGGTGCAGACGGTTTCGGGGCGGATGGGGTCTGGAAATTTTGAGTTTTATGTCAGCGACTATCAAAAATCAGAGCCGATTGAAAAAAAGCCGCTTATCCAGGTACAGAATTCGCAGGTCGAGATCGACGGCGGATTTGAAAATGAGAATGTATTTACGCTGATCGAGGGAAAAAACGTCGTCCACAGCAATTTTCTGATCCGGCAGCTTTATTATCCGGCGAGACTCTGGGCGGAGAAGATACACAAGCCAATCCGTCCGGTGTTTATGGTGTATTCGAATAATATTTTCCGCCTGCTGGAATATGAATTTACGGATCTGCGCTACTACAATTCGCTGCGGCTGGTGCAGGAGCAAAATTACAGCTTAGAGGAAATCGAGATCACGCTGGATGATTTATACGATGTCTGGGCACGAACAAAGGTCAAGCCGGAACCGGCGGTTACCTTTATCCAGGCGGACAGCTTTTACAAGGTTATTTCACTGGTGGAACGGCTGAACGAGAATCCAATGACGGGCGGGGAGATCGCGCAGCTTTTTGGATTTAAGGAGCGACAGTCGGACTATTATTTCAATGCGTGCCGCTATCTGGGGCTGGCGGAGAAGCAGACGGATGAGGACGGCGTGAAAGTGCATATCACGGCGATAGGAAGACGGCTTTTGAAACTGCCGTATAGGGCGCGCCAGCTCGAATACGTCCGCCTGATTCTGGAACACCCGATTTTCCACGATTTATTTGAAGCTGCCCTTCAGATTGGAGATGTTCCGGACAAGGAGTATGTCGCAAAGAAAATGCGGGAATACCAGGTCTGCGGGGAGAATCTGATCGTGCGGAGGTCAAGTTCAGTGCGGGCATGGCTGTACTGGATTCTGACGCTGGTGAACGAAGGATAGGGAAATGGGAATTATTATATTTATCCGTTATCATGCTAAGGGGGTAATTTCGTCTCAGATGCGGCGGCGTCCGTGCATGTGATGCCTGACCGTTAGAAAAACAGACCATTTGGACAGAGAATAAAATATAGAAAGTTACAGGACAGCATATGGGCAGACAAGAGCAGACAAATCATCTTTTCAGCAATCGCGATCTGCGGATTCTTCTGGTTCCGCTGATCGTAGAGCAGATTTTAAACTCCCTGATGGGTACAGCGGACAGCATTATGGTCAGCAACGTGGGATCGGCGGCGATCTCGGCGGTTTCTTTGGTTGACTCCATCAATATTTTAGTGATACAGGCATTCTATGCGCTGGCGGCAGGCGGCACGATCGTCTGCTCCCAGTACATCGGACAGAAAGATAAGAAAAATGCGGAGGAATCCGCGAGACAGTTATCTTTTGTGGTGGCGTGCATCTCGTCGGCGGTCATGGCAGTCTGCCTTCTGACACGCGGACCGCTGCTGCGGCTGATTTTCGGCAGCGTCGAGGCGGATGTCATGGAGGCAGCGCAGATCTATTTCTTCTACACGGCGCTTTCGTTCCCATTTATCGCCCTCTATGATGCCGGTTCCTCGATCTACCGGGCGCAGGGAAATACAAGGCTTCCGATGACGATCGCGGTCGTCTCTAACGGGTTAAATATCGCCGGAAATGCGGTGCTTATCTGGGGCTTCCATCTTGGAGTTGCCGGTGCGGCGATTGCCACGCTCGGTTCCCGTGTTATCTCGGCAGTGGTGGTGTTCGCCTTTTTGCACAATCCCAGCCAGGAAATTGCGGTGCGTGACTATCTGCATATCCGTCCGGACGGACGCCGGATTATGCGGATTCTCTCATTGGGAATCCCAAACGGTATCGAAAATGCGATGTTCCAGTTTGGAAAGCTTGCGATTCAGTCAACCGTCTCGACCCTCGGGACGATCGCGATCGCAGCCCAGGCGATGACGAATATTCTGGAAAACTTAAACGGCATCGCGGCGATCGGTATCGGAATCGGCATGATGACGGTGGTCGGACAGTGTCTCGGCGCGGGGCGCAAGGATGAGGCGATCTATTATATCAAAAAATTGACGGCAGTGGCGGAGATCGTCATCATCGCAAGCTGTGCGCTCGTATTTCTAGCGACGAAACCGGTCACGATTCTGGGCGGCATGGAGTCGGAGAGTGCGAAGATGTGTCTCTATATGGTCGGATGGATCACGGTGGTAAAGCCGATCGTCTGGACGCTCGCATTTATTCCGGCATATGGAATGCGGGCTGCCGGGGATGTGAGGTTTTCGATGATTCTCTCCTGCATCAGTATGTGGGCGTTCCGGGTGACGCTGTGCATTTATCTCTGCCGCGTCCACGGCTTCGGACCGATCGCGGTGTGGATCGGCATGTTTACAGACTGGACGATCCGGGGCATCGTATTCACATTCCACTTTATGGGCCGGAGATGGCTCGCGCATAAAGTTGTGTAAAAAACAGAGGGAGCAAAATGAAAATGGAGTTACAAATACTGGATTGGATTCAGCAGATGCGGACGCCGGTGGGCGATGTCTGGATGGTGTTTATTTCGCGGCTTGGAAATGCAGGAATGATTTGGATTCTGTTTACATGCCTGCTGCTTATGATTCCGCGGACGAGAAGATGGGGAGCTGCGCTGGCGGCAGCGCTCTGTCTGGATGCGATCATCTGCAATATCTTACTAAAGCCTATGGTTTGCCGGATCCGTCCGTGCGATGTGAATCAGACAGTTCAGCTGATCATTGCCCGCCCGGCGGACTATTCCTTCCCGTCGGGACATACGGCGGCTTCGTTTGCTGCGGTCGCGGCTCTGTACTTTGCCGGGGCGAAAAAATGGTGGAAAATCACGCTGCCTCTGGCGATCTTGATGGCGTTTTCAAGAATGTATTTATATGTGCATTACCCGACCGATGTTTTGGGCGGCATGATTGTGGGATGCGCGGCGGGGTATTTTGGAAACCGGCTGGCGGCGCATCTGATACAGTCCTGGAGACAGAAGATGAAAAAACCAGAGGACAGAAAAAATAGATAATTTTATGTAAGGGATGCCAGAAGTTACTGGGCACGTATGCGTGTACAGTAATGCCAGAACACCTGTAATTGCCCCGTTTTTCTCTTGATATCCTTTATTTCCGATGGTATAATCTATAATCGAAATAATTTCTTTTATGATAGAAAAGGGATGATTATGATGGGGTTAGACCAGAATCAGTAATTTTATTCATTGTTAAAAGGTACGGCGTGATCTATCGACTCCAAAGCTTAGGATGATAGGAACTGCGTTTTTTGATGATGAGGTACCTGGAAAGCGACCAGGGGTAATGTGCTCTCGGAATCTTTCTGTGATTGATTTTGTGAGATGATTTTTTTGTCAGTTGTGCCCAAATTTCTGAGGCGTTGGCGTTGCGTCCGCCTCTGAAATTCGGGTGCGGCTGGCGGAAAATCAGCCACAAAAGCAGGTGCAGAAAAGACTCCGAGAGTACATTATAGAGTGATGGAGGAGAAAGACATGTTAAATTACAAGAAATATAAGAGAGTTCCGGTGGTAGATTACCCGGAGCGTGAGTGGCCGAATAAAGAGATTGAGAAAGCGCCGATCTGGTGCAGTGTTGACCTGCGCGACGGCAACCAGGCACTGGTTGAGCCGATGGTCGTAGAGGAGAAGATCGAGATGTTCAACCTCCTGGTAAAACTTGGATTTAAAGAGATCGAGATTGGCTTCCCGGCAGCTTCCCAGATCGAGTACGATTTCCTGCGCCAGTTAGTAGAACGCAAGCTTATCCCGGACGACGTAGTTGTACAGGTTCTGACCCAGTGCCGCGAGCACCTGATCAAGAGAACCTTCGATGCCATCCAGGGTATTCCGAAGGCGATCGTACATATTTACAATTCGACTTCTACCTTACAGCGTGAGGTTGTATTCCATGCAGAGCGCGAGGAAGTAAAGCAGATCGCGATCGATGGTACCCGCATGGTAAAGAAATATATGAAAGATTACGACGGAAAAGTAATCCTTGAGTACTCTCCGGAGAGCTTTACCGGAACCGAGCTTGATTTTGCACTGGATATCTGCACCGCTGTACAGGAAGAGTGGGGCGCAACCCCGGACAATAAGATCATCATCAACCTTCCGGCAACGGTTGAGATGACGACTCCGAACGTATACGCAGACCAGATCGAGTGGATGAACAAGCATTTTAAGAACCGTGACAGCATTATTTTAAGTATCCATCCGCACAATGACCGTGGTACCGGCATTGCAGCGACCGAGCTGGCTCTCTTGGCAGGTGCAGACCGTGTCGAGGGTACACTGCTTGGAAACGGCGAGCGTACTGGTAATATCGACATATTAAATATCGCTTACAATATGTTCTCGCAGGGTATCAACCCGGAGTTGAATCTGGAAAATGTAAAGGAGATCACCGAGGTTTGCGAGCGCTGCACAAAGATGGCCGTTGATCCGAGACATCCGTATGCAGGCAAGCTGGTATTTACCGCATTTTCCGGTTCCCATCAGGATGCGATCAGCAAGGGTATGCAGGCGCTTCAGAAGAGAACCGATGGCATCTGGGAGGTTCCGTACCTGCCGATCGATCCGAGCGATATCGGACGCGAGTACGAGCCGGTTGTCCGCATCAACAGCCAGTCCGGCAAGGGCGGCGTAGCCTTCGTTATGGATTCCTTCTACGGATTCCGTCTTCCGAAGGGAATGCACAAAGAGTTTGCTGACATTATCCAGAAGATTGCAGAAAAGCAGGGTGAGGTAGCTCCGGAGCAGATCATGGACGAGTTCCGTGCAAACTATCTGGACAGAAAAGAGCCGATGCACTTCAAAAAATGCCAGATCACAGACAAGGAGTACGAGGGCGGCGCATTCGCAACCGTTGCAATTCTTACCTTTACCGATCATGACACCGAGCGTACCGTTGAGGGCGTAGGTAACGGACCGATCGATGCGGTACAGAGAGCGATCGAGGAGGCACTTGGCATCGAGATCCGTGTTCTGGACTACAACGAGCATGCACTTCGTTCCGGTTCCGGCGCACAGGCAGCTTCCTACATCCACCTGATGGATGTAAAGAGCGGCCGGGCAACCTACGGTGTCGGCATCAGCTCCAACATTACGAGAGCATCGATCCGCGGTATCTTCAGTGCGGTAAACAGATTGTTCTACTAAAAATTAAAATGAATCAATTCAGGGTGACTGCTTGTGTACGTGTGGACAGTCGCTGGTTTGGGCGGTATGCAGAAATGTGTGCCGCTCTTTTTCTGCCTGCCCATCTTCTTGTTTCATAGAAAATTGCGTCCTATGAAACCAAAAAAGCTCCGCGAGGATGCGCATTCGCGCGAAGCAGAAACATGTCGCAAGCGACCGCGCTCGGCGCGAGAATGTGCCA
>OGYS01001512.1_pt1 | contig 13302 bp, 10 predicted proteins | sample 1576611 | NCBI WGS metagenome assembly OGYS01 (sample SAMEA3541571, study PRJEB24748) | human gut metagenome | biome: human gut; feature: human-associated habitat; material: faeces | place: China | collected 2012
AAATAGGAGATACTGTCGTAGATTCAGAAAATAATACCTTAACAGCACTTCCCGGTGCTGGAGTTTATGGAGGGGAAACCTACATTGCGGCCTACGGTCATTGATACCCGTAAGGAGTTTTACGACCGCCAGCAATTGTTTGATTGCGATTTCTCCGATGTCCGGGGACAAGAGAACGTGAAGCGTGCGATGGAGGTGGCCGCAGCCGGCGGACATAATCTGATCATGGTAGGCTCTCCCGGAAGTGGCAAGTCGATGTTGGCGAAACGTCTCCCCACGATCTTGCCCCCTTTTACCTTGCATGAGTCCTTGGAAACAACTAAAATCCATTCCGTAGCCGGTAAGATAGGAGGTGGCACCTCCTTGATGGTACAACGTCCTTTTCGCTCTCCCCATCATACGATCTCTAATGTCGCCATGGTAGGAGGGGGCACTTTCCCGCAGCCGGGAGAGATCAGCTTGGCTCACAATGGTGTCCTTTTTTTGGATGAGTTGCCGGAATTTAACAGGAGTGTCTTGGAAGTCATGCGGCAGCCATTGGAAGATCGAGTGATCAATATCTCCCGTGCCCGTTTCACGGTGGAATATCCGGCCGGCTTTATGCTTGTGGCCTCCATGAATCCTTGTCCCTGCGGCTACTACAACCATCCGGACCGTCCTTGTCTCTGTTCTCCCGGAGCCGTCCAGAAATATATGAACCGCATTTCCGGCCCTTTATTGGACCGTATCGATATCCAGATAGAGATTGTCCCTGTCCCTTTCGAGAAGATATCCGAGCAACAGCCCTCAGAGCCTAGTATCGCTATCCGTGAGCGGGTCATAAAAGCCCGTGCGATCCAGGAAAGGCGTTTTGCCGCTTATGAGGGTGTTTATTGTAATGCCCAGATGAACTCCAAGCTACTCCATCAGTACGCCGTTCCCGACGCTTCCGGCCTCTCCATCCTCAAAACCGCCATGCAACGTCTCTGCCTCTCCGCCCGTGCCTATGACCGTATCCTGAAAGTCTCCCGCACGATAGCGGACTTGGATAATTCGGAACATATCGAAGTCCGGCATTTGGCGGAGGCTATACAGTATAGGAGTTTGGATAGGGAGAATTGGGGAATGTGAGTATCGACTAACTATTTCTATACTCCTGTGGGCTCATGCCCACATACCGCTTGAAATACTTTCCAAAAAAAGACATATTCGTGAAATTTAGCGTATAGGCTATGTCGTGGATGGAAAGGTTCGTTGATTTCAGTTGAGCTTTAGCGTCCATGATTACCATGGAGGTTATGATCTCTATGCAAGTTTTTCCGGTAGTTTGTTTGATAATGCTGCTTAGATGCGCTTGTGTGATGCCAAGCCGCTTGGCATACCATGCAACGGATCGTTGCATGGTATAGTTTTGCATGACTAATTGAGTGAAGTTCTTGCTGATAATTTCGGCTTTAGAGAGATTGGACGTGTCTGTTGTCTTATCTTTATACATGATGCTGACTCCCATTAATATTCCGGAAAACAGGTGGTTGATGAGACTCCTGTTTAATTGCGAGACACAAAACTGATATGTCTTGATCAACAATTCGAAATAATCTCTCAATAATGATTGGGCTTCTTCTTTTAGTTTGAAAACAGGACTATCTTTTATGGCATAGTGCATATCCATGACCGATTTATTGATATTCGCTTGATTGATGAAATCAGACGAGAATCCCATGAAATAAATTTGCAGATCTCTATCCATTCTATGAATCTGGAAAATCGTACCCGGCAGAATCGTAATAAAACTCCCGGCCTCTACTTTAAATTGCGTCAGATTTATAGATGCTTCCACTTCTCCCCTTAGGCATAGCACGAATATTCCCGCCTTTAGTCGACAAGGATAATTAGCGTATAAATTCAGCAGTCCAATGTCTTTCTCCGAGAGTTTTCCTATTACCCAATCTTGTGGCAGGTCTATTTTAGGGATGTCATTTTCCATATTCTTACGTAATTTTGATGGCAAATATACGTTTTTTTGAGGATATTTTTATTTGGACTCAATCTAATAAATAGAATAATGAAGAATAAAAACAGGACAGAACATTATCGTAAGACGCTCTGTTCTTGTTGTTGTATAAAATGGAATCTAAAAAAAAGAATAGGTAATAATAAAAATTGACCTTGTGAGATTCCTAACGAAGTCGTTCTTTTGTACACTTTTTATTAGGTAAATTAAAAAAACAGAAATCAATAAATTTTTGCATGAGAAAATTGAGGACTTTATTAGTAAAAATGGTCTGTGCCTTGGCGGGAGGCCTAATGTTGAGCGCTTGCTCCTCCGAGGAGGGAGGCTCGCAGGCTATGGGCGGAAAAGGTGCGGTAATACTAGACCTTGCCGCCGAGACGGTCTTTGATACGAAGACAAAAGCTGTCGATGAGAGTACATACCTGACGGATCGTCCCCTTGCGGATTACAAGGTGAAAATCTTGGATGCGCAAGGCCATGTGGTATCGGGCTGTGAGTGGAAATACTCGGAAAGGCCCACAGGTTTGATCGAGTTGAGCAACGGCTCTTACACGGTAGTAGCTTCTGATGGGGAAGAGTTTAACGTGAATGCCTCCACCCGTAACGGTATCTATATGTATGGCTCTAGCCGATTCGACGTGAATAGCGATAAGGTAGCGGCTGTAAATGTGGCTTGTAAGCCGGCCTGCGGAAAGCTGGTCGTGAAATTTGGCGATACGATGGCTACTTATTTCTCTGATTACGCCGTTCATTTCTCTACCCAAGCGGCAGGTGAGAACGGTCCGATCATCTGGCCGAAGGGAGATACGGATCCTCTTTACGTGAAGCTGGCCGAGGCCGGGGAGAACGTGACGGCGACTTTCCAGTTTACCAAGAAGGCAGATGGAACGAAGGCCGAGGTCAATACCTTGACCCGCGAGATGAAGTGGGGCAGCATGTGGACAATCACTGTCAACCCGAAAGTAGAGGATACCACCGGCAAGGTAGGCATCACGATTACTTTCGATGATTCCACGAACGATAAGCCTATCGATATCGAGATCCCTTCCGATTGGCTCTAATAGTTATTAGGATGTAAAACCAGTAGAACGAATTTAATGATGAATATAAAATATACGATAATGGCAGGTTGCCTTCTAGTAATGGGGCTGGCTTCCTGCGAGATGAAGAACGAGATCCTCGGGAAAGAGGATGGCTCCTCCGAGATGGGCTTGCTGAATCTTGGGGTAGCTGTAGACGCGAAGAACAACGACGTGCAGACCAAGGCCGATGCTAACCCCGGAACTCCAGAGTCTATCCCATCGGTGAGCGCCACGGGATATATCGTGGAGATCAGTAACAGCACGGGCGTTTACAAAACCCTTACTTACGATCCTACGAATGCCTCCGTGGAACTTCCGGTAGACAGCTACACGATGTATGCCCATAAGCCGGGCGGTCCGACAGAGACAGATCCTTACTATGGTGGAAGCACCTCTTTCGCCGTGAAGAAAGGTGAGGCTACCGATGTCACCGTTACTTGTAAGATGGAAAATACGAAGATACAGCTTGTTTATTCCACGGAAATGCAGACTTCCTTTACTAGCTGGTCGATCACGGTGAAGGCCGGTACGCGGAGCAAGGTGCTTACCTACTCTGGAACGGAGGCTTTTGCGCAACCCTCCGCTTTCTATTGGATGCTAGATGAGGGCGTAAAGGAGATAACAGTCTCTTTCGTGGGAAAGAATAAGGATAATAAGGATATACGCGAGAGCCGTGTGATCACGAAGCCCGCCTCGGCCGAGAGCTCCGACTGGCTGGGTGGCGACGCGTTGGCCATCACGATGAAGCCGGGCACTTATGATCCGGAAAATCCGAATGGTTTGCAGGGTATCGAGATCTCTGCTGAGGTGACGTGGAATGGGCTGACGGATTCCGTAGATGTGCCGGTGGTGGACGATGGCGGCGATGAGCCGGAGGGTCCGGTGGATCCGAGTGATCCTTCCGCTATAAAAGTTTCAATACCTCTAACTACTTATACGCTACCGGATGATACGGATAAAAAAGCGGAGGCAATAGCCACTATTACGAGTGAGAGCGGACTGAAAAGTATGAAAGTGGTTATAGAAGCAGGTAATTCAGGCTTTGACTCGGTAATCAGTGATCCACAATTAATAGAGAAAGGTTGTGATTTTAGCAAGGGAGTAGAGTTTGTCGGTGCGACTGATAGCAGTCCGGTAATGACATTAATAAAGATGATCGCTCCTAATCTGAAAGCTCCTGCTGCTGGCGCTACTTCTTACCAATTCCCCTTAGGCGAATTCTTTCAAGCGGTAAGTATTTATCAAACGACAACTTCTGCTAATGGCCATGTCTTTAAGATCCGTCTAGAAGATAATGATGGAAATGTTAATGACGAGACCGTTTTATCTATCATAGTAAAGTAAAAGGAGGAATAGAAGTATGAGACAAACATATCAATTTATATTATTGCTTTTAACCGGTATTTTCTTCTATTCTTGTCAAGGTGATGAATTGAGCACACAGGGAAGCGAAGGCTACTTGCGTGTGACCTTGGAGCAAAGCGCGGAGGTGAACACGAAGGCTGACGCTACGTACAATTCCAAGCAGATGCGTGTGGTGATAAAGAACGCCGCCGGTGTGACCAAGTATGAGACGAACGACCATACGGAGTTGTCCGGCAAAGAGATTTCCTTGAAACAGGGAGAATATACCATCGAGGCCGTTTCCAACGGATGGGACGGCAATGCCGGAGCGGATCGTGCCTATTACACGGGCAAGACGACGGTGACGATCGAGAAAGGCAAGACAGCGACAGCCAATTTGGTTTGCTCCTTGGCGAACGTGAAGGTGACGGTGGCTTTCGAGCAGGCTTTCTTGGACAAACTGGGCAACGGTTCTATCAAGGTGCAGGTGAAGAGCGCTACCGCTTCGATCACTCCGGTGGATTTCGCCCCGAAAGGTACGAGTGTGGCCTATTTCCCGGTTTCCGACTTAACGGTGGCCTATACGGTCACTACCGCTGCCGGAAAAACGAACTCCAAGGAGCAAAAAATCTCGGAGGTCAGTGCGAAAGATCATTATATCTTGAACTTTAAGAATCAGGCTACCGGCACAGGAAATGTAACCGTAACGATAGATCCTACGATGAACCAGTACACATACGACTTCACGATCGATCCGAACGCAAAGAGCGGCGCTACCTTGTCCGCGAACCCGTGGAGCCAGCTCGCTTATCTGACGGCTACTGACATAACGCTTGATTCCGGTGAGCTTTCATCCTTGAAGTTCCAGTATCGTCCAAAGAATACGGATACTTGGATGGATGTGGCGACCACGGTTAATACGGTGGCCTCTTCCGCCTCGGCTACCTTGACGGGATTGACTTCCACCACGGCTTACGAATATCGGTTGACAGACGGAGAGATTAGTGTCGCTACGGGAGAATTTACTACGGCGGCGGAGATTGCTTTACAAAATGGATCCCTGGATGGCTGGGATGGTAGCTCACCTAATGCTGCCACGGATTCCAAATTTTGGGATACAAGTAACGAGGGCGCGAAGATGGGTGGTTTGACCCCGACACAAGCCGTCACGGATTTTGTTCATACGCAAGGAGGTAAGGCTGCTAAACTGGAGTCTGGTAAGGTGGATTTGATGGGGGGAATATTTGCCGCAGCCAGTTTGTACACGGGATCATTTGGTTCAACAAATATATGGACTCAGACTGCGACCGTCAATTTTGGTCAATCCTTTACCGCTCGGCCTATTGCGCTGAAAGGTTTTTATAAATATACGCCTAATGTGATAAATCTAGTAAAGAATGTTCCAGCAGGCGTAACTATTGTAAAAGATCAGACACTCGACCAGTGCGCTATTTATATCGCTTTGGCGAAAAAGACCTATACGATTGATAATGGCAATCAAAGTACTTTCATCGATTTTAAGAATGATGAAAACATCATCGCCTACGGCGAGCTCCCTTCCGGGGCGGCTACGGAGGGCGATGGCTACGTGGAGTTCAACATCCCGTTGAAATATAAGAACCTGACGGATCAGCCCACCCATATCATCGTGGTTTGCTCATCCAGTAAATACGGCGATTACATGACCGGAGGCGCGGGAAGCACCCTATATGTAGACGATCTTTCCCTCATTTATGACGGAACGCCTACTATCTGGGAATAATTCCCTATATTCGCGAAACCCGTTTCGACCCCTCGAAATCCATTTCCTAAGACCGGTAAATGCCTTTCGGGGGCTCGAGATGCTTTCCCGGGACAAGAAAATACATTTCGAGGTCTCGAGATCCACCTCCTGAAGCGGGAAAACGGCTCTCGACTCCTCAAAATCCATTTTTGGAAACCGGAATGGGCTTTTCGACCCTTCGAACGGGTACAAACGAATAATAACCTTCAAAAAAAATCGAATTATGGGTACATTCACATTGATTCCTCCGATGTCGTTAGGTAACTTGAACAAGGCCGAGAAGCTAAGTCTGTTGAAACGCTACATGAAACTGATGCCGAGCGGCTCCGATTCCGAATCGCCGGACGAGATCTCGTTGCTAGCCGATAGCGGAGTGCCCGTGCTAAACATTTCCGCCGGACAGGTGACGCGTATGAACGGCATTATCGATGAGCTGACCGAACTGACGATGCAAGCCTCCTCCTCGGAGGAGACCCCGGAAATGCAGCAAGTGGAGGCCGATCGGGATACGGCGGGTAACTACATAGTCCGCCGCGTGCTCGATTACGCCAAGCTGCCCCTTGCCGCCGAGCGTACCGCCGCCCAACGGATGGAACCCGCCTTGCGCGGTTACCGCGACTTCGCCAACCTGCCCACAGCGCAGGAGACGGAGGTGATCAATGGCCTGCTTATCGACCTAGCGAAGCCCGAGTTCGCCGACTCGGTAGTCACTCTGCAACTGGCACCTTACATCGCCGAGCTACGACGGCTCAACGATCGCTATGCCGAGCTGGCCGCCCTACGCGACAAATCGAGATCGGTACGCACAGAGAATGTGACCTCCAAGGAGCTGTCCTCCGAGGCGCAAGACCTGCTGGACGATATGTGCGCACTGGCCAATGCCTCCAGCCTGTTGCAACCCTCGGAAGAGGCGCGCGTATTTGTTCGTGACGCGACTCATCTTTTCGCCCAGGTACGAACCGCCTACAAGCAACGTTCCAAGGGCACGCCCTCTGGACCCGCCGAACCCGGCACGCCGGAGCCCGGTGGGGGAGGGGATTCCGAATCTCCCGATGAAATATGACTAGAATAGGAAAAATGAGAATAAATAAACTAATCTGTCTGGCCCTCCTCTGCGCCCTTTGCGTAGGGGAGACTTGGGCCCAACGTGGCAAGAGAGCCATGAATCGTATCGACCGAGAAGTGCAAGAGACCGTCTTCATCCCGAAAGGTACGTGGATGGCGGGAGGAACTGTTTCCTACTCCGAGCACGATGAGGGGAATCTGAACTTCCTCGTCTTGAAGAACGTGGAGGGAAAAGGCTACAACTTCGGTGTCAGTCCCTACGTGGGTTACTTCTTCCGCAACAACATCTCCGCGGGCATGCGTTTCGCCTATCACCGCGACTACCTCGACTTGAAGAACTTCGAGTTGAATCTCGGCGAGGATTTCAACATCAGCCTCGACAACCTCTATTATCTGGAGCATAAGTACGAGGTATCCGGTTTCTTGCGCACCTATATGCCTATCGGACGCAGCAAGATATTCGGCCTGTTCAACGAGGCGCGCCTCACCTATGGATACGGTACGGGCAAGAATTCCACCGGTACGGGTGCCACCTACGACGGCTCCTACCAAACGGCGCAGAACCTGCAGATCGGTATCGCTCCCGGGATGACGGCTTTTATCACCGACTGGTCGGCCGTAGAGGTATCGGTTGGCGTGATGGGTTTCGATTTCAAGTGGATCGACCAAAAGACGAACCAGATAGAGGAGGGGCATCAGCGTGTCTCCTCCGGCAATTTCAAGATCAACCTCTTCTCGATCAACATAGGCATGACCTTCTATCTTTAATGGAGAAAATATAATTTAATGAAGATTCAACGATTGATGTTTAAAGAGAATTTACGTGCGGCCGGTCTGGTAACTTTGTTGGGACTGGCCTCGTGCGCTATTGATAACGATATTCCTTACCCACTGGTGGAGGGAACGATCAGTGAGATCGTGACTGAGGGCCTGCGTGCCTCGGAAGACGGGACGGTAGCCTCCGGCGTGGATATAGATCGCTCGGCTCGCACCGTGACACTCTATGTGAACGACTCCGTGGATGTGTCACGGCTGAGACTGACGCGCCTCATCCTCGATCCGCGCGACGCGACGATCGAGCTGGACTCCGCACGATGCGACGATAAGGAGAAATTCCCTTTTCATGATTTTGCCTCGCTTGATAGCCTCTCGTTGTCGGCCAATACGCGGCTCGACCTCTCCACGCCGCTTGAGCTGAACGTCCGTACCTACCAAGATAATCCATGGACACTTACCGTACGCCAGATCGTGGATCGTACGGTAGACGTAGACGGCATGGTGGATCATTTGGTAGATCCTGTCAGCCGTGTCGCCGTGATCTACGTGAGTGCGGATCAGGATCTTTCCAACATCAAAATTCGTACGCTTAACCTTGGTGGGGCCTATGGACGTGTCACGCCCGATCCTACTACCGTGCGCGACTTTACCTATCCGCAGACTTTTTATGCGGCTCGTGCCGGCGAGGAGGTATGGCAGGAATGGAAAGTGGTGATAGAGCAAAGCGAGGGCGGTGCCTCTACCTCGTCGAGCGTCTTCCCCATGGTGACGAAAGCCACGCTTACCGGCTCTGTGCAAAGCGGCAAGACCCCGGTGGTGGAATATAAGGAACAGACGGCTTCCGCGTGGAGCACGGCGGCAGACGTGAAGACCTCGGGTGCCTCTTTCAGCGCTACGATCGGCGGGCTGCGGGGCGGTACAGCCTATGATTATCGCATCAGCGTAGACAATGCGCAAACGGGCAGCGGCTCGTTTACCACTGCCGGTGAGATCGCTTTGACAAATGGCGGTTTCGAGGATTGGTCGCAAGACGGCAAGCAATGGAATCCGTGGCCTTCGGGTGGAACCTCCTTCTGGGGAACCGGCAACCCGGGTGCGGCGGCTTTCATCGGTAATCTGACGACGCCTACGACCGAGAGCGTGTCAGGGAAAGCTGCCTTGCTGGAATCCAAGGACGCCGTGATCAAGCTGGGGGCCGGGAATATCTTCACGGGCGATTTCGCGTTGGACGGCACGAATGGCGTGCTGCAATTGGGCCGTCCGTTCACCTCATTCCCTACCTCCCTCAAGTTCCAATATAAATATACCTCTACCACGATCAATCGTATCGGGCAGGATGTGGGCAGTCTGGAAAACCTTCGGGGCCGTCCGGACTCTTGCCAGATATATATCGCCCTCTCGGATAAGCCGGAACCTTACGAGATCCGTACCAAGCCCTCTGTCCGGCAGGTCTTCGACAAGAACGACCGTAATATCATCGCCTATGGCGAGTTCATCAGCGGACAGTCTACCACGAGCTATAAGCAGGTTGAGATACCCTTGGAATATCGTGCGACGAATCGTACGCCCAAATATATCGTCATCGTGGCGGCGGCTAGCAAGTACGGTGATTACTTCATCGGGGGGGAAGGCAGTACCCTTTGGATAGACGAGATGGAATTGGTTTATGAATAAAAAGCATTGATATAGGATATGAGAAAGATGATACGACAGATAATGACCTTGGCCACCCTTTGCTGGATGGTGGCGGGTTGCGCCGATGAGGTTATCGACCGTAATGGTGGCAAGGGGGAGGGACGTTTGCTCCTCACGGGGATCGAGGTGGAATCTGCTGTCAGCGACGTACAGACGAAGGCTTCGCTGGCGGAAGGCGTGATTCCCACCGTCTCAGATTTTACGATAACGATCGTCTGTGCCGCTACGGGTGAGACCGTGAAGACCCTGCCGCCGGGCGTGGAGGCGGGCTGTTTCCTGCCTGTGGGCGAGTACCGGGTAAAAGCGGCTTATGGCGGGGAGGCGGGCATGTCCGCTGTCCCTTATTTCTATGGCGAGAGTGATAAGGTAACGATCGTGGAGGGCGAGGTGAAATCGGTTTCCCTTACGGCTTTTTTGGCGAGTGCTGTTATTCGTCCTCAGATGGCGGATCAATTGGTGGAACAATATAATTTCTATACCTTGACTGTCTCTGAGACTGGCGGCTCGGGAGTTACGCCTTCACAGACATTGACAAACGGTGAGGACTTCTTCGTCTCAGGGGGTAAGGGTAAGACCTATAACTTGATCCTTGCCGGCCAGAATAAATTAGGCGAGACGGTTACGCATACATGGAGTTATAGTGATTTAGTGAGACGTACACGCTATATCGTTCAATGCGATCCGGATCTTCCAGCCTTCACCCTTCCCGCGCAAAGCGATGGCGATGTATGGAGCAAGTTCATCTACATCACGCCTATGACAGCCGATAACATGACTGCTCATAAGGCTGACATGGCCGATAAGGTGATCGCCAATGTTGTGTACGAGGCTTCTGCCGATAATGGAGAGACTTGGATCCCCTCGGACAAGACCTCTGATGGCCGCTATGTAATCAAAGGTTTGGAGCCATCCAAAAACTATACGATCCGCTCCCGCTTCGGAGGCGTATTAAGCAGCAATACTCAAACGGTGACGACGGAGAGCGCACAAGTGATAGCGAATGGGGATATGGAAGCGTGGAGTAGCACGAAATTGCATAGTGGTAATGGAACTTGGGATGCGGATATGTATTGCGATTATTGTACAAACTGGAATACCCGTAATGAAAAGACAACGAATGGGGCTGAGAATGCTAACTCAGGAGGTGTTTTCGGTTCGAATAAAGGATCAGGTTATGGTGTAAGATGGCGCTGGTGTTCGGGAACTTGGTCTACAACAGATAAAAAAGATGGCGAAAAAGCGGCAGAGATTTCAACATTGGCTTTTTATAATAGTAATGTAAGTGGTAGCTGGAAGCGAGCAAGTGTTTATTCTTATACTCGTGATAATGGAACGGCGTATGTTGGGTATTTATTTACGGGGACATTTGATAAAAATAGTGATTCCTATTCGTTAGGAATTGCGCATACCGCACGTCCAAAGAGTATTTCTTTTGATTACAAATATGCTCCTCTACCTTCTACTGATCAGTGTATCGCTTATGCGAAAATATATGATAGCAATAATGTGGAAATAGCGACTACTCAGGAATTTAATTCTATGACTCAAGATGTTTATAAGAAAGAAACGTTAAATTTTACCTATACACAGTCAACTACAAAGGCTGCTTATATTGGAATCTTTTTCCAATCTGGCACAAATACAGATATTGGTAATATGCGGCAAGTTGAAGGAGGATACTCCACTAGTCCTTACAATCAAGATCGTGTAGTCGGCAGCGTTCTCAAAATAGATAATGTAACATTGAATTATGATTATGAATAAGCGAATCCTATACCTATTATCTGTCCTATGCTTTTTCTCGTTCTCCGCTTGCACGAGCGAGGAGGAACCGGTACTCACAGAAGAGCTGGGTGAGATCTGGCTATCTGTAGTCGATACTTCGAAAGTTGAAGTTGTTACCCGTGCTTTGTCCGGCTTTGATGTGAAGGATTTCAACGTGAGCCTTTCCCGTGGCGAGACGATGGTCTTCTCTTCTCGTAAATATGGTGATATCGCCGGCTCGCCGATCACTTGCAGTGCGGGATCCGGCTATCTCCTTACGGCAGAGAGTTGCACGGAGAGTGAGGCAGAGCGTACCAATAGCGGTTGGGGGCAGGCTCGTCTGGCAAAAGATACCTCGTTTACTGTCAAACCCGTGGAGCCAACGGAAGTAACGCTGAAATGTGTCTTGGCAAACTCCTCGGTAAATGTCGAGTTCAGCGATTTTATCAAGAAAAACCTCTCGGATTACGCTATCACCCTGTACGCCGTCGATGTGTCTAGCCGTAGCTTTACCTTCAACAAGAACAACTATAGCTACAAGACCGCCTATTTCAACGTAGGTGCGGTGGGGAGGGCCTTGCAATATACCATCAATCTCACCTTGCCCGGCGAGAAGGAACCTCATACCTATTCGAACGTTTTGACTTTGGAGCCTTCGCATAGCTATCATCTTACGGTGAAACTGGATGATGAATCCAAGTCAAAAATCTCGATCGGAATTATGGTGGATGGTACGCTAGTCGATGAAAAGACTGCCACGGAGATTATCAATCCTTATGAATAATCGGAATGTTTGGGCATTGAAGGATGGGTGCAATCTTTCAATGCTTAAATGTATATTCTCAATTTAAATTTAAATAAATGAGATTAAAGTCCCTTTCTCGGAAGTCGTAATAGCCGCCGTGTAAATCTTATCTTCGATCTTTATTATAATAATCTTCTTTTTGTCGAAGAAATTACCTTTTTCGATGATGTCAAGAGCTTCCGCCTTATGTCCAATAGCGGTAAGCTCTTTTTTTATACCTTGTTTTTATGTCTTCTTCCCATATATTTATTATTAGAGGTAAAGTTCCTAGCCTCATTAAGAGGAAACTCACTCACAAAGGAAATTATTCTTTTTCGTCTAACCAAATTATTCCGTACCTTTGCCCCTCAAAAAGAGAACACAAGGTATGGAAAAACATTTTAAGAGAACGCTGATTACTACGGCGTTGCCGTATGCGAACGGACCGGTGCATATCGGACACTTGGCCGGGGTGTATGTGCCTGCTGATATTTATGCCCGTTACCTTCGTTTGAAGGGAGAGGAAGTGTTGATGATTGGTGGTTCGGACGAGCATGGGGTACCCATTACGTTGAGAGCGAAGAAAGAGGGGATCACACCGCAGGATGTGGTGGATCGTTACCACGGTATTATCAAGAAATCGTTCGAGGAGTTCGGCATCACGTTTGATATCTATTCACGTACTACTTCCGCTACGCATCATCAGATGGCCTCGGATTTTTTCCGTACATTGTATGATAAAGGCGAATTCATCGAGAAAACAAGCGAGCAATACTACGATGAGGAGGCGAAGCAATTCTTGGCCGACCGTTATATCACGGGTACTTGTCCGCATTGTGGAAACGAGAAGGCATATGGCGACCAGTGCGAGGCTTGCGGTACTTCCCTTAGCCCGACGGATTTGAAAGATCCGAAATCCGCTATCAGTGGCAGCAAGCCGGTGATGCGTGAGACGAAGCATTGGTATCTGCCTTTGGATAAGTGGGAGCCATTCTTGCGTAAATGGATCTTGGAG
>OGYS01001522.1_pt1 | contig 13278 bp, 16 predicted proteins | sample 1576611 | NCBI WGS metagenome assembly OGYS01 (sample SAMEA3541571, study PRJEB24748) | human gut metagenome | biome: human gut; feature: human-associated habitat; material: faeces | place: China | collected 2012
TAGCTTCTCTTCTATATATCCGTTATTTTTCTTCGTTGGTTTCTTTAAGGGGCATAGTCAGGCTTTATGCCCCCGAGGATAACCTGAAACTGGAGAGCGTCGTGGTGACGGCCAAGGAGGCGCCCAACGCCATGGCTACGTCGCGTACGATCGGCGGCAATGCCATCGACCACCTGCAAATGGTCAATGCGTCGGACATCTCGGCACTGCTGCCGGGTGGCAAAACGGTTAATCCCGACCTGATGAAGGACAATGTCTTTTCGCTGCGCAGCGGCGGGAGCATGCTTCCAGTTTTCGTCGTGAAAAATTAGGGTTTGTTTTCCAAGATTTCAACCTTTTGGATACCCTATCTGTTAAAGATAATATCTTGCTACCTTTGGTCCTTTCTCGACGCTCAGTTAAGCAAATGATGACACAAGTTGAAGCTATCAGTCGTCAACTGGGAATTCACTCTTTGCTAGAGAAGTACCCTTATGAAATTTCAGGTGGACAAAAGCAAAGGGTGGCGGTTGCGCGTGCAATCATCACTAAACCAGAAATCCTCTTAGCAGATGAGCCAACAGGTGCTCTGGATTCCAAATCTTCAGCAGCTCTCTTGGATGTCTTTGATGCTATCAATGCCAGTGGTCAGACCATTCTTATGGTAACTCACTCGACAGCGGCTGCCAGTCGTGCACAGCGTGTTTTGTTTATTAAGGATGGTATTCTTTATAATCAAATCTTCAAAGGAGATAAGTCTGAACATCAAATGTTCCAAGAAATTTCCGATACACTTACAGTAATGGCAAGTGAGGTGAACTAATATGTTTCTTCTGACCAATAGACTGGCTTTGTCCAATCTCATAAAAAATCGTAAGCTTTATTATCCATATGCTTTAGCAACAATTCTGACTATTACCATTACCTATATTTTTACATCTTTAACGCTTAATTCGCATCTGGATGACTTACCTGGGGCAGATGCTATCAAGATGGTTTTGGGGTTGGGACTTGGGATTGTCGCCCTATCCTCTGGGATTATTGTTCTTTATGCCAACAGCTTTGTCATGAAAAATCGTTCAAAGGAGCTTGGTCTCTATAGTGTGCTAGGCTTGGAGAAGCGTCACCTTTTTAGTATGATTTTAAAAGAAACGATGATTATGGGTTTTGTGACTTTGCTTTTAGGTATAGGTGTAGGGGCGCTATTCGATAAACTCATTTATGCTTTTCTTCAAAGGATTATCGGAGAAAGTACAGGTTTGGTTTCGACCTTTCAAGTAATGACAATTCCTATTGTTCTTGTCATCTTTGCTTGTATTTTTAGTTTGTTGGTTTTGGTAAATGGTTTCCGATTACTACGGCTTAATCCTTTACAATTAACTAAAGATGGCCTTAAGGGTGAAAAAAAGGGACGTTTCCTAGTTATTCAGACCTTTTTGGGGCTCGGGGCTATTGGGTATGGTTACTACCTTGCTCTCTCTGTTAAGGATCCAGTAATAGCTATTATGAGTTTTTTCTTGGCTGTTTTACTGGTTATTCTAGGAACTTATCTTCTCTTTAATGCCGGGACAACAGTTGTTCTGCAACTCTTGAAAAAGAAGAAAAACTACTATTACAAGCCTAATAATATGATTTCCATTTCCAACCTTGTCTTTCGGATGAAGAAAAATGCAGTTGGTCTGGCGACTATTGCTATCCTCTCAAGTATGGTTTTGGTGACGCTTGTAGGAGCTGCAAGTATCTATGCTGGAAAAAAAGACTATATAGCGAGTGTTGCTCCACATGATTACTCAGTTACAGGGACGAATGTAGATTTAACAAGCACAGAGAAGATTATGGATGATTTCTTAGCACAGTCGGGAAATCAGGTAAATGAAAAAGCAGAAGTAACTTACCTCTACTTTGGTATCAAAGAACAAGAAAAAAATAAGCTAACCATCTTTCCTGAGAATGAAAGAAAAGTTCTGCCAAAATCAATTTTTCTTGTCTTCTCACAAGCTACTTATAAACAATTAACAGGTAAAGACCTCAATTTGGCTTCAAACCAAGTTGGCTTGTACAGTAAAAGTAAAACGTTGAAAGGTCAAAAGAATTTGTCTTTCAATGGTCAAAACTACCAGATTCAGGAAAGCCTTAATGACTTTATTAAAGGTAAAGTACCTAATATCTTTACAACCATAGTTTCTGATTATAGCTACCTTGTGGTTCCTGATACGGATGATTTTAAAGAAAGTATTAAAGGAACAGCAACCACTCAAGCTACCTATGTTGGTGTTAACGTCAAAGACCCTACACATGATGCCAAGAAAAATTCAGATTTGCTAGACAAACTCACGGATAAAGAAACACAACAGTTAGCTGGACAAACTACTGGCGTCCCTGGGCCTAACCTCACTGCGAATAGCCGATATGATGTAGAAGGGATGCTAAATGGCTTTGTTGGCGGAACCTTATTTATCGGTATTTTCTTATCCATCATCTTCATGCTTGGCACAGTTCTCGTGATTTACTATAAACAGATTTCTGAAGGTTATGAGGACCGTGAGCGCTTTGTTATTCTTCAAAAGATTGGGTTAGACGACCAACAAGTCAAGCAAACCATTCGTAAGCAAGTTCTTACCGTCTTCTTCCTTCCTTTGATTTTTGCCTTTATTCACTTGGCCTTTGCCTATCATATGCTCAGTTTGATTGTCCGTATTATTGGGGTTTTCAACCCAAGTCTTATGTTAGTGGTCACAATCATTGTTTGTGGCGTCTTCTTCCTAGCCTATGTCTTGGTTTTTGCCCTTACTTCACGTTCATATCGTAGAATCGTATCAATGTAACTGACCTAGAGTCTAGCTTCAAACTAGGCTCTATTTTTTTATGCTATAATAGATGACAGAATTATAAATCATCGGAGAAAACACATGTCACAGACCATTGATGTCAAACGTTACGAGGAATTGGCACGTCAAAAGCAGGGGGAGCACCGTAAATTTCTAGCACAACTCAAGAAGAAAGCCCCTAAAAATTTAGATAAGATTGTTCAGCAGGTACACAATGAAGTCTTTCAAGAAATTGATTGTACCCAGTGTGCCAATTGTTGTAAGACGCTAGGCCCAGACTTTACAGAGCAGGACATTACTCGTATTGCTAAGCATTTTCGCATGAAGTTACCTGCTTTCGAGGAGATGTACCTGCAGGTAGATGAGGATGGTGACAAGGTCTTCAAGTCTATGCCTTGTCCCTTCTTAGGGCCTGATAATCTCTGTGATATTTATGATGTCCGTCCTAAGGCCTGTGCAGCCTTTCCTCACACGGATCGTAAGAAAATCTATCAGATCAATCATCTGACTATCAAAAATACGCTTTTCTGTCCAGCAGCCTACCTTTTTGTGGAAAAACTCAAGGACAGGATTTAGAAAGGACTTGTTATGAAACGCTTTAATGCAGGTGTTATTACCTTACTTATCATTGCTGCCTATTTTATCGCAACAGCTTTTATTCCAGATTTGTATTTGGCTTTTAATTATAAATTGATTTTGGCCTTGCTATTTGTGCTTTTGAGCTGGCAATCTAAGGGCAAATTTCTCTTTTTCTTGGGGATGGCCTTTCTGTCGACCTATATCCATGATCTCTTCAGATTGGACTATTCAGAATGGACACTCTTTGTAGGAATTCTTATCTTGGGGATTGCGGTGGACCGTTTGAGCAAGCCAAGTTATAAGAAAAACTTCTCTTACAAGGTGTCTAAAGAACATGAGCGAGAGATTTTTGCTAAGACCTTATTTTCAGAGTCTGTTCAGGTGGTGACTTCACAAAATCTCGAAACTGTCTATGCCAATGCCGATTTTGGACGTTTGACTTTAGATTTGCGTCAGGCTCAGTTTATGACGGACCGACCTCAGATTGTTGTTCAGGCAAATTTTTCTCAGGTTATCATTCGAGTACCTAAGGATTGGCAAGTGGATACACACGGGCTTCATACTAGCCTAGCAGGAGTGAAAGGCTACGATAGTCTAGGAGAACGAGATTTGTCTAGCACTACAGTTTCTCTAACAGGTTCAGTATCCTTTGGACAGGTAACTGTCAAACATTGAAAATGATGAAAGGGCGAAGGCTCTTTTTTTTCTTGCAAATCCTTCTTGCATAACATTGAATACGCTTACAAATAGTGCTATACTGGTAGTGAGAATAATTAGAAAATTGCAATCATTTACTAGAAAGGAGTTTTCTTATGGAACGATTTAATCTTCGGTCCTTCTTGTTGCTTTTACTAGCAGCTTGTTTTATCGCTAGTGCCTTTATTCCAGATTTTTGGATCATGGTCAATTATAATCTGGTTTTCTTCGTGGCCTTCTTTTGTTTTGGTATCTTGAATAGGCGACCACTCCTTATTTTTCTTGGTTTGGCCTTCTTATCACCCTATGTTCATGACTTGTTAAACCTCGATTTTGCACAGTGGAATCTCTTTAGCGGTATCTTTCTAATAGGTTTGGCCTTAGAGTTGCTCTATGGCCGTAGTCAAAAGAAGGGTCTCACTAAAGACTATAAGGTCAATAAGAACGACCAAGAAGGACCACATATTTCTGTTAAGACATATATGGCTGAGGATAGGTATCGGATCTATTCTCAAGAAGTCGAAACGGTTGATATGAATATGGCTTTCGGTGAGCTGTGGCTGGATTTGAGTCAAGCTAGCTTTGCATCAAGTAAGGTAGCAGTTCATCTTGATGCTAAGTTTGGTGAAGTTCATATTCGACTTCCTCATGGTTGTGTCATGGACACCACTGGAATCTCACATCCCCTATCATCTGTAAAGGTGGATCGTTTTGAATCTGATTTAGAGCAAGTTGAAACAAGGCTTCATCTGAGCGGAAGTCTCTTCTGTACCGAGTTGGAAGTGGAGTATTAAGGGAAGTCCAATGATGTCAGTGATATTGTCAAGCATGGCTCCTATACAAAAGAAAGGAAATCACAGGTATGAGTGAAACGGTTATTCACGTCACATCCCTTGGAAAAAGAATCAAGGGGAAGACAATTTTAGAGGATATTAGTTTTGAGATTAACCAGGGAGATTGTGTTGCCTTGATTGGACCTAATGGGGCGGGTAAGACTGTCTTGATGTCCTGTATTCTAGGCGATAAAAAGCCGAGCAGCGGTCAGGTTCTCATTGATGGTAAGGTAGGTAAGGCAAAAAATCAAATTGCGGTTCTCCTTCAGGAAAATACCATTCCAAATAGTTTGAAAGTCAGTGAGTTGATTGCCTTCTTCCAATCTATTTCTGATAATCCCTTGACCAATCAAGAGGTTCAGAAACTCCTGCAATTTAAGGAAGACCAGTACCAGCAGTTTGCGGACAAACTCTCAGGTGGGCAAAGACGTCTTTTGGCTTTTGTCCTTTGTTTGATTGATAGACCTAAAATCCTCTTTTTGGACGAACCGACAGCGGGTATGGATACCTCTACTCGTCAGCGTTTTTGGGAGATTGTCAATGACTTGAAAAAAGCTGGGACAACTATCCTCTATTCCTCTCACTATATCGAAGAAGTGGAACACACAGCTGACCGTATCTTAGTCCTCCATCAAGGGAAACTTATCAGAGATACCACCCCATACGCTATGCGACACGAAGAGAAAGAGAAACAGGTCACTCTGCCAAGTAGCTTTGTTAGCATTGTTCACGGACTGCCGGACATCTATGAGATTACTGAGAAGAGAGATGTCATTAGCTTCATGACCAAAGATATCGAAAAGGTATGGCAAAGTCTTGAAGAAGCGGGCTGTGGAATTTCTGATATTGAAATCCAAAATAAAACACTCTTGGATAGCCTATTTGATTCAACAAGGGAGGACAAGGCATGAAAGCATTACTAAAAATTGAATGGATAAAAACGTGGCGTAGTTGGCCAGTCTTTATTATGGGAATCGGCATGCCTGTTGGCTTTTTCCTACTTTTCTCAAGTATTGTCTCAACACCTAATCCTGAGGCTCAAAAAGATTTTTTGCTGTCTTATATGTTGACCATGACTGGCTTTTCCATGTCTAGCTTTGGTTTATTCACCTTCCCTTATATGTTGCAAGAGGACCAAACGGAGCACTGGTTGACCTATATCGAGCATTCTAAAATCAGTATCTCAGCATATTATCTTTCTAAAATCTTTCGTGTTTTGCTGAATTTTATGGTTGCTATCATTGTGACCTTTTGTGTGGGAGCTTTTGTTCGAGATGTTGAGTTGCCTTTGTCAGGTTGGCTAGGTTCCGGTGCTCTCTTACTCCGATCAAGTCTGGTTTTTCTTGCCTTTGGCTTGCTTATCGCTCAGATTAAATCTCAACAGATTATGTCTGTGGTTGCAAATATCACCTACCTTGGTCTGGCTATTGTGGGTGGGTCTTGGATGCCTATTTCCATGTTCCCTAAGTGGGTTCAGAGCATCTCTGAGTGGACGCCTGTCTATCATGTCAATGAGTTGGTTGTTAATTTTGCAAAGGACGGGAAATTTTCATGGAAATCACTTTTGTTTATTTTGGCTTATACTGTAGTAGCAACAGGGCTTGCACTCTTTATCAAGTCTCAAAGGGAAAGTGATCACGGTTAAGGGAGAAATAATGGATATTTGGCAGAAAATGTATGAAAAGGCTCAAGCCTTGTATCAGCCACAGGAAGTCTCAGACTTTGTCTATGCTAGACACGTTGTGGCTGCTGTTGAGGCTGAAGATGGGCAAATTTTCACAGGCTTTTGTATGGAAGGGACGTGTGGTGTTTTCCATCTATGTGCCGAAAGGGCTGCCCTTTTCAATATGTATCAAGAAACTGGTCAAACTAAGGTCAAGCGTATTATCGCTTTTCGTGACCAACCACCTCATGGTGGACCGTCTGGCATGCCTTGTGGGGCTTGTCGAGAATTTCTAATGGAACTCCATCCTGACAATCGTAACTTGGAGTTTATGGTTGACTACAAAACACGTCAAACCATTACTTTGGGAGAATTGTTGCCACTGTGGTGGGGAGAAGAACGGGCTCAACAGTTTGAAGAAAAGTCGCAAGACAAGGCTTAACGTTTATAGAAATCACAAAATCCTCGCATGTTAAGTGTGAGGATTTATTTTCTGAAATTAATTTCAGAAAATTCGAAATTTACCTTGAAATTCAAAGTGAAAGTGCTATACTATTCTGTGAAAATAGAAAGAAGGTTTCATTATGGAGTCACTTGTATCTTTTAGTAAATGGCTCAGCAAATGGTTTACTGTAGCTGTTATCCTTTGGGCGGCCTTTAACTATGCCCTTCCCGCAACTAGTAGTTGGGTCATTCCCAATACGGCTTATCTACTTGGTTTGATTCTCTTTGGTATGGGACTTACCTTGACCACTGAAGATTTTAAACGTATTGCTAAGCGTCCAATTCCAGTTGTCCTTGGGACTGTTGCCCACTATGTCATCATGCCTGGTTTGGCTTGGTTGCTTTGTATGATTTTCCATCTTAAGGGTGCGACAGCAGCAGGGGTTATCCTTGTCGGCTCTTGTCCAAGTGGGACTTCATCTAGTGTCATGGCCTTCCTTTCAGGTGGGGATGTTGCCTTGGATGTCTCTATTGAAACCCTCTCAACTCTCTTGGCACCACTCATGATTCCAACCCTCTTGTCATTCTTGGCTGGTCAGTACGTGAGTGTCCCTGCCCAAAGCCTCTTCCTTAGTACCTTGCGTATCGTGGTTGTCCCAATCATCTTGGGTGTGCTTGTTCACTCAATCTTTGGTAAGAAAATCGATGCCATCATCAAGATTATGCCTTTGATTTCACAAGCTGCCATCCTCTTGATTGTTGGAGCAGTGGTTTCTGCCAACCATGCTAATATTTTCACAGCAGCGACAGCCCTTGTCATCCCAGTCGTTATGCTCCACAATCTTTGTGGTTATGCCCTTGGTTTTGGATTTTCAAAAATCCTTGGTTTGGAAGAGCCACAACAAAAAGCCATTACCTTCGAAGTGGGGATGCAAGACTCAAGTCTTGGAGCAACCCTTGCCATGAAATATTTCGTGCCACAAGCTGCGATCCCATCAACTATCTTTAGTATTTGGCACAATATCTCAGGTTCTATCCTCTCATCATGGTGGAAGAACCATTCAAAAAATAATTAGTAAGATAAATGAAAAGCTGACCTTGGGTTGGCTTTTATTTTTTAATAAAGAATCTTTTTCGAGACTTTCCTTAGGTGATGACGGACGTCAGCGAACTTCAAAGAAGTTCCATGCCTAAGTTTCGAGTCTAAGGTCTCGAAACTTCCGAACCCCTGAAGTTTAAGTTCTTCAGGGGTTTTTATCACAGCGGAAAGTCTCAGTTATACTCACTTCGTTCTCAAAGAGAATCATCTGTCATTCTTTGCTGACTTTCTTAGTTCATGGCGCATTTGAAATAGTTTATCTATCTCTTGGAGCTGACCTTTGGGTCGGCTTTTTTACGTCACATGACAAATGTCATGTCATGTCATGACATCTGGTGCTAAAAAGAGAATGACCAAAAAGATATACTTTAGTCATAACTTAGAAATAATAAAAAACGAAAGAGGTCATCTCATGAAAATCAAAACATCTTACCTTATCTACGCTGTTATCGGAACTGTCTTTGCTGGACTTAGCATGTTTACTGACATCTTTGAAAAAGGAAACTTTGAAGCTATCTTCTCAAATTTGGGCATGATTATTGGCTTGTCTATCTCAGCCTACATTCTCATCACTATGGCTAAAAGTTTTATCGACCTTGTCATTAAAGAATTGAAAAACTAGGAGGCCCAGTATGAAATTATTGAAAATACTAAGCATCATGCTCCTTGCGGCAATTTGGACCATCCTCTTTGCCTATGTCCTACTTCATGGCAGCAGTGATATTCTCTACAGTGTCATGGGTGTGTCTGTTGCAGCTTGTTATGTTTTTTTAGCCTTCTATCAAAAGAAAGGAAATCACACACATGAGTGAAGCAATCCTTCAAGTCACAAATCTTGTCAAAAAAATCAAAGGAAAAACAATTTTAGACCATATTAGCTTTGAGGTGGGACAAGGCGATTGTCTTGCCTTAATTGGGCCCAACGGTGCTGGTAAAACGACCTTAATGTCCTGCATTCTTGGTGACAAGAAAGCCAGTAGCGGTCAAGTCTTTATCAAGGGCAAAAAGGGGAAAGCTCAAGATCAAATTGCTGTTCTCCTTCAAGAAAATACCATTCCCTCACAATTAAGAGTTAAGGAACTGATTGCTTTTTTCCAAGATATTTCTGAAAATGGCTTATCTAAAGAAGAAATTCAAGCACTCTTACAATTCAAAGACGACCAGTATCAGCAGTTTGCGGACAAACTCTCAGGAGGACAAAAACGTCTTCTTGCCTTTGTCCTCTGTCTAATTGGCAAGCCTGATATTCTCTTTTTAGATGAGCCGACAGCAGGGATGGACACTACGACACGCCAACGTTTCTGGGAAATCATCAATGATCTGAAAAAGTCAGGTGTGACTATTCTTTATTCGTCCCACTATATCGAAGAAGTCGAGCACACAGCTGACCGTATCTTGGTCCTTCATCAAGGGAAACTCATCAGGGATACTACGCCACACGCTATGCGTAGCGAAGAAAAGGAAAAACAAGTCACTTTAGCAAGTCGCTTTGCGCCAAGTCTTGACAAACTGGCAGCCATTTATGATGTGACTGAAAAACGTGATGTTGTAACCTTTATGACTAAAGATATTGAAAGTGTATGGAGTAGTTTACAAGCTCACGGCTGTCGCATTTCTGATATTGAAATTCAAAACAAAACACTTTTAGATAGCCTATTTGATAGCACAAGGGAGGACAAGTCATGAAAGCACTACTTAAAATCGAATGGATAAAAACATGGCGCAGTTGGCCAGTCTTCATCATGTCCATAGGAATGCCCGTCGGATTCTTCCTCTTGTATTCAGGTATGGAAATGAGTCCTGACCCAGAGTCACAAAAAGCCTTTATCTTGTCTTATATGTTGACGATGACAGGATTCTCTATGTCCAGCTTTGGTTTCTTTACCTTCCCCTACATGCTTAGAGAGGATCAAACCGATCACTGGTTAACTTACATCGAACATTCAAAAATCAGTATTCAATCCTATTACCTCTCTAAAATCTTTCGAGTTCTTATGAACTTTATGGTTGCTATCCTAGTGACTTTCTGTGTGGGAGCTTTTGTGCGTGATGTTAAGATGCCATTATCACATTGGCTCGGTTCGGGTGCTCTTTTACTCTTGTCAAGTCTAGTCTTCCTATCCTTTGGCTTACTCCTAGCCCAAATTAAGTCTCAACAAATCATGGCTATCGTCGGAAATATCGTCTTTCTTGGTCTAGCTATTATTGGTGGTTCTTGGATGCCAGTAACCATGTTTCCAAAATGGGTTCAGCACATTTCGGAGTGGACACCCATTTATCATATTAATCAGTTGGTAGTCAATTTTGCGAAAAAAGGGGAATTTTCATGGAAATCACTCATTTTTATCTTGGTCTATGCTACAATAGCTACAGGCTTAGCCCTTTTTATCAAATCGTACAGAGAAAGTGACCATGTTTAGAACATACCAGAAAAATGATTTTGCTTATTTTGTTAGTCTGATTTTCCTAGTCTTCCCAATCTTTGGAGTTTTTAGCGGGTATTTTCCAGTCTGGACCCTGTTATTGACAGGTTTGTTTTCCATCGCTCATCTCCTTATGGTGTATTTGAAAAAAGCTTATAGCAAGTGGATTCCCTTTTTGTGGTTTTACACTCTAGCTTACTTCATTTTCATGTCCCTGGTCTATCAGGGTGGCATGATGTGGTTTGTTTTTTTCAATGTTAACCTTCTCGTTTGGCGCTTTGAGGATAGCATATCTTCTTATCGATTTTTATCCTTTCTAGCGACGCTTTTGATTTTGACGTCGTCATCCTTCCTACTGACAGACGATTTGAGCACCCACCTCATGTCTCTGGCTATTACTATTTTTTCTTTGGGAATGTATTATTTTCAAAACCGTATGCGTCAGGAGAGAAAGATGGAAGAGGCCCTTGCGGAGCAGAATCGTACCATCAATATCCTATCTGCTGAAAATGAACGCAATCGTATCGGCCGTGATTTGCACGATACCTTAGGACACACCTTTGCCATGATGAGTCTCAAAACCGAGTTGGCTCTAAAACAGATGGACAAGGAGCAGTATGATGCTGCTAGAAAGAATCTGGAAGAATTGAACCAGATTAGTCGTGACTCCATGTACGAAGTGCGTGAGATTGTCAATAAGCTCAAGTACCGAACGGTGGCAGAGGAGTTACTGGAACTCGAGCGACTCTTTGACCTATCAGATATCGTCTTGGCCGTGGATAGTAGCCTTGACTTAGACAGCCTGTCACCTGTTAGCCAGTCGACCTTGTCCATGGTGCTTCGTGAACTGGCCAATAATGTCATCAAACATAGCCAGGCTGATAGCTGTCAGATTCGTCTAAGACGTGATCATGGTATTGTCCTAGAGTTTGAGGATGATGGTTGTGGCTTTAAAGAGGTCACAGGACAAGAGCTACACAGTATCAGAGAGCGCCTCAGTTTGGTAGATGGAGACTTGGAAATTTTGTCTCAATCGCATCCAACCATCATTCGTGTTCATTTAAAAGAGGGAGGAAAAGCATGAAATTATTAGTCGCCGAAGACCAGTCAATGTTGAGGGATGCCCTCTGCCAACTCCTCATGTTGGAAGATGATGTCCAAGAGGTCCATGCAGCCAGTGATGGCCAAGAAGCCATTACTCTCTTGGAAAAAGAAGAAGTCGACGTAGCCATTTTAGACATTGAAATGCCAGTTAAAACAGGCCTTGATGTTCTTGAGTGGATTCGTAGCAACCAAAGAGAAACGAAGGTCGTTATAGTGACCACCTTCAAACGAAAAGGCTATTTTAAACGAGCCCTTGCAGCCCAGGTGGATGCCTACGTACTCAAAGAGCGTTCCATCAGTGACCTCATGGGGACCATCCATACCGTCCTAGCAGGTCAAAAGGAGTACTCGCCAGAGCTAGTTGCCCGCAAAATACGCTCGAGGAAGCCGATTAAGTTCACCGCCACAACTGCGGAAATGCGCCACCCCCCCTCGCCAGCCCCACTGTACACATTCGTTCATGAGCGAAAGCGCATAGTGGCTATGACTTGAGCCTTCTAGCCCATGAAACAATACCAATACAGGAACATCGGCTGCCACGGGCTCTGGCGTGACCCAGTCCCAAAGCACGAAATCGCCGTCGGGTGTCAAGGTATACAGTCATATTTTCAGTTTAAGAATGTTAACTGGCCAGATATGTGGAGTGCAACTTGGGAAACAATTTGGATGACAGTCGTATCAATCGCTATCGTCGCAATTTTAGGATTATTATTAGGTCTGCTATTATTTGAAACTTCAGGTAGTGATAAATTATCGGTTAAGATCTTGAATGTTATTGTTGGAGTATTTGTTAATATTTTCCGCTCCATCCCATTTATCATTTTAATCGTATTACTGTTACCATTAACACAAGTTTTGGTTGGCTCAATTACAGGAGCTAAGGCCGGAATTCCAGCTTTAGTTATCGGTGCTTCCCCAATGTATGCTCGTCTAGTTGAAATTGCATTTCACGAAGTAGACAAAGGTGTTATTGAAGCAGCAGTAGCGATGGGGGCTAACAAATGGCAAATCTTATACAAAGTGTTAATTCCTGAATCACTACCTGCATTAGTTTCAGGGATAACAGTTTCAACAATTGCGTTGATTGGTTATATTGCTATGGCTGGAGCAATCGGTGCAGGTGGGTTAGGACAACTTGCCTATACCGATGGGTTCCAATCCTACAACAATGCGATAACATTAGTCGCAACTGTAATTATCGTTTTAATCGTGTTTGTTTTCCAATGGTTAGGCGACTCAACAGTTAAGAAGATTGATAAACGTTAATTAAAGGATGTTAAACTCTACATCAAAAAGGTAGTTCATAGAAAAATAAAATTATGAGGTGAATGGATTATGAAGAAAAAAACAGTTTTTGGTTTAATTACATCAGTTGCAGCAGCTGCTTTCTTATTTACAGGCGTTTCTAAGGCAAATGCCGATACAACTTTAACAGTTGGGGCATCTCCAACTCCCCATGCTAAAATTTTGGAACATGTAAAGCCTGAATTAAAGAAGGAAGGCATCGATTTAAAGATTAAGAAGTATGACGACTACATTATTCCTAACAAGGCTTTGGCTAACAAGGAAATTGATGCTAACTACTTCCAACACACACCATTTTTAAATAACTGCAACAAGAAGAACAACG
>OGYS01001530.1_pt1 | contig 13224 bp, 16 predicted proteins | sample 1576611 | NCBI WGS metagenome assembly OGYS01 (sample SAMEA3541571, study PRJEB24748) | human gut metagenome | biome: human gut; feature: human-associated habitat; material: faeces | place: China | collected 2012
GGAAGCGGGAGGATCTCCATATGGGATCAGGACACAATCACAGTGGAATAACCTGCCCGTTTCAGCCGCCGTTCCATGTCGGCTGCTTCCTCCAATGTGTCATATCCGCCCACCTGAACTCTTAAATAGCCGTCAGAATCCTCAATATACGCCGGAAAATCCTGCTCCAGAAGTTCCCCTCTAAGTCTCTCTGCATAAGTACGGTTGCGGAAAGCCCCTACCTGCACGCGATAATCGTGGACTACTGCATTTTCAAATTCATTATTTTCATATTGACTGTCTGTATTTCCCCCTGTCATGCCGCTGTTCCCACTGCCATTTACGCTTCCGGACGTATCTGCACTTCCTTCAATAAGTCCGTTCCGCTGCAGGGTATCGAGGATTCCCTCGGCAATGGCAAGTGCAATGTCATCAAAATTCTGATCAAACAACATGTTATCAGTGTCAGAATTGATAAATCCGGCCTCCACAAGAACAGCCGGCATTTTTGTCCTCTTCAGCACGACCAGATTCGGTCTTGCCTTGACGCCAAGATCCACAAACCCTATAGTTGCCAGCTCCTCATTGATCGCCTCCGCGATCTGGTACTTCAGTCCCGACAGATCGTACACCAGCGATTCCACACCGGACACCTCGTTGTCTCTTGGAAAAGAATTGCGGTGAATGGAAATAAAGAGATCTACTCCTGCCTGATTTGCTTCCATCGCTTTTTCATATGGTGTCTCATAGACATCTGTCGTACGTGTATATTCTACATCAATACCTCTGTTCTGCAAAATTTCCCCTACAGCAAGCGCAAGGCGCAAGGTATCGTCCTTTTCCTGACGCCCGTTGTACACTGCTCCCGGATCCCGTCCTCCGTGTCCTGCATCCAGCATGATTGAATATGCCATAAAAATCCTCCTATTTGCACAGTCTTTCTACTCCAGCATATGCAGACAGGAGGCGCTTTGTTACATGGAAATGTTTATCGTATATCAGGATCTTCTGCCACGATCTGTCCGCAGGCAATCTTCTCTCCTGAATTTCCCGACGGCTGGGTGCGGAAATCATCAGGCATATCATGAATCACAACTGTCTTCCCCACCACTTCCTCCGGAAAAAAGCGGGTGGTATAGACCATCATCCACGCTGTTCCCTTATCGGATAGAAGCGGAGGCAGATCCCCCTCATGTTCCGGATGCATTTTACCCCGGGTCTGATAGTGGCCGTCTGTATCGGCAAATTCATCCGAAGCGGTTCCGGTACAGGCGCTTCCTTCATGAATATGAAATCCGTAAAAGCCGAGGCCCTGCCCTGTATTGTGCGGAGTAAGGCCGGAAATATTAGCACCGGCGCCAAAAGGATGTTCTTCTATGACATTTCCTCTAATTCTTCTAAGATCTTCTCTCTTCTTTCATCAAACAGAAGTCCTTTGTTGTATTTAAAATATTTATCACAGTCATTTTCTTTCAGATACTGGATGCTGTAGTAATTGGTATTCAGCTCGGTCACAAAGCAGACCATTTCCTGACTGTCCCCGAAGGCATCCTCCATAAAGTCAAAGGCGTGATCCAGCGCTTCTCCGGCCGCATCCACAGCCTGCTGCCGCTTATCAGCCTCCTTCGCAAACTCTGCCCGGACTCTCTCGAAGGCCTCGTCTTTCTGCCCATCCTGTTCCAGATGTTCTTCCTTAAGGATCACAACATACCGCTCCAGTGTGTCCGCGACTTTGCGGAGCATATGATCCGCCTCTTTTGTCAGCTGTCCTGCCCGGCGAAGCTTCTCATATTCTTTCTCCGCCTCTTCTTTGATATCAGCCAGATTTCCCTGTACCTTATACTTCTTAAGCCATCCGAACAGCCTGGTTACATACTGGTCTGCAAGGTAACTTGCCTGGAACAATTCGCTAAGCTTCCCGATCAGCATCCCCACGACGCTTAAACGCTCGTCGAAGGAAGCAAATTTCAGCTTGTCCAGGGTATCTTTTCCATAGTGTCCTTCCAGGATTTTCTCCAGTCCGTAATCCTTTTTATATTTGTGAAAAAGCTCCAGATAATTGGCAAAATCCTTGGCGATCTTCCAGTGCTGCAAATACTGATGCACCACTTCCCGGTCCGCTTTTTTGCCGATCGCCTCGTACACCTTTAAAAGCTCTGAGAGATCCTCCCAGCCGCGGGCTGTTACAAATGTCCTGCCGTCCACCGTTGTCTCCATCCGGTAAAAGCAGTCTTTCCGGATTTCCAGGTAGGAGAGGATGGCAGGATGGATCCCGGCGCGATAGGCGTATTCTCTCCACACCTCATAGTTTTCTTCCACATCGATCCGGCGGATCCTGTCCAGTGTCACCACGTCAAATTCCCGCACGGATTTATTGTACTCCGGCGGATTTCCGGCTGCCACAATGATCCACCCTTCCGGCACTTTCTGATTGCCGAAAGTTTTGCACTGCAGAAACTGCAGCATAGTAGGCGCCAGTGTCTCCGAGACGCAGTTGATCTCATCAATGAAGAGGATTCCCTCTTTTAATCCTGTTTCTTCCATTTTCTCATAGACAGAGGAAATGATCTCGCTCATGGTATATTCCGTGACAGAATATGTTTTCTCTCCGTAGGTTTTCTCTCTGATAAAGGGAAGGCCCACCGCACTTTGCCTTGTATGATGGGTAATGGTGTAGGAGACAAGGGCAATGCCGCAGTGCCTTGCCACCTGCTCCATGATCTGTGTCTTGCCGATCCCCGGAGGTCCCATCAGAAGGATGGGGCGCTGCCGGATAGACGGTATCATATATTCTCCGTAGGAATCTTTCTTAAGATAAGCCGTAACGGAGTCCTGAATTTCTTTTTTGGCTCGCTTTATATTCATGCTGTATCTCCTTTTCTCTCCTCTGATTTTCCGGACATTTTCCGGACATCCTCCTCATTAAGGATCAGTTTCATGGCCCATGCAGGCACATTCACATCCTCATAATCCTCTTTCATAAAGACAAAGGCTGTCTCGTAAGGAGGCATTTTCTTCGGATAAACTCCCTGTCCGTCTGTAAAATAGATCAGGCCCCGAAGCTGGGAAAATTCTTTCTGCTCCAGAAGCTTCTCCACATGGGCAAAAGCCGGGCGGAAATCCGTCCCGCCCTCTCCTTTCAGTTCGAGATCGTCCATGTATGCCCTAAGCTCTTCTTCATTCGTGATCTTTTGATCCGACTGCACGGTGTCATCACACTGGATAATGTGGATATTCACTTTCCGGAAAAAGCTGTTCTGCTCACTTAACACCGTATACGTCTCTTCCAGAAATTTTTGCACAAGTTCTCCTGAACAGGACATGGAGGTATCGATCACGATCACGAAGTCCTCAATTTTCTTTGTCTCTTTCCATTCCTGCGGCTCGATCAGAGGCATGTTGCCGTAAAGCCTAAGTCCATAACTGTAAAAGGAATAATCGAAGGAATCGTCATCCACTGCCATTTCCTCTCTTAAAACCGCGAATTTCCTCAGGAAATCTCCGTACTTGAACCGCTCTTTATTCTCTACTTTGACATGTTCCAGCAGATTCCCGGATGCCGAGGAAGCTTCCTTGGAAAATGTCTCCATGTCAGTCTCCATCTCCTCTGTCTTATTCTGCCACTGATTCTCAATCTCCTGACGTCGCTCTTCCTCATTGTCATCGGGCCAGTAAATATGACTGTCCGTATAAAATTCTTCCGCCAGCTCTCCAAGCTTTCTTTCACTCAGATTCCAGTTTTCCAGGGAACCGTATACCTTTTCCGGAGTCAGTACTTTCATCTCTTGCTTCAGCTTCCGGTACGTCTCTCTTCGCAGAAAAGACCGGGATCTTAAGACCGGCCGGTGCTGCATACTGTCGATCATGGATTCCGCCACAATATCGCAGGAGAGATTCCACAGATCTTCATCCCGCCCGTTTCTCCGGGTTAAATGATGAAACAGGCAGTGGAGTACCATATGAAGATAAAGCCGGTTCACCAATACCGCATCCTTACGGTACATTTTGCTCAGATTCTCCGGATGATAACAAATGGAAAATCCGTCTGTCCCTGCCGGATCGGCTGCCGGATCTGCCGCAAAATAGAAACTGCTTAAAGCCACGTCAAGAAACCTCATCTTAAGATAGAGCTCATTTCTTGCAAGAACCAGAATTTCTCTTCCGATTCCTTTCAGTTTCTCCGCATTTGTTCTTTCCTCTGTCATAACTCAAATACCTTTTTCTGTTTTGGGAAATAACGGTGCCTTTGTTCCATCAGCACACTTAATATTTCCGTCTTTTCTTTTTCCGCCGCTTCCTCGATCGCACCCTCCAGCGTATCCCGGCTCCAGAAACCTTCTTTTCCGAAAAACCGCAGCATGTCTGATTCCTCTCTGTCAATATAGATTGCCGCTGCTGCCATCAGGTGTTCTTTGACATATGCCTCATACTCCGCCTTTGCCGCCTTTGAGAGTTTATAAGGGTGCTTAAGGCGCAGGGCCGCCATCTCTGAAGCCGTTTCCTCCGTCTCTTCAGCCACCGCTCTTGGAAACAGCCTGTCGTACTCGCTGTAATTCAGCTCCCTGTCATAGAAGCACTGCCGGTAGTCTCCTCCGGAACCGTGATAATGGGTCTCTACAATTCTTGCCGGAGTATTTTCCACAGCCTCTTCATAGTGCTCCGGAAAGATCAGCTTTGCTCTTTCTTCCGATCCGTCTTCCCGGCAGTAGCGCATCGTCACTGTAAGGGCGTACCTGATCTCATCGGCAATAAATTTCAGTACGGATTTATCTCCCTTATAGAGCCGTATCTCAATGTTCCGTATGGCGCTGCCTGTGAAGGCTCCTGCCCCCACATCATTCAAGGCGTCGGAAAAAGAAAGGCTTTTCAAATGAAAGCACCGGTAAAACACATAATTTCCAATCTGCTCCATATAGCGGGGCAATGCAACAGACGTAACATTTGTCCTTGAAAACGCATAGGGAGCCGCCCAGCGGACCGGCTCCCCTTCTATCTGTTCCGGAATGATGACCGATCCGCTGCAGGCAGGACACTTTTCCAACAGTATCCCGCCTTCTCTCCTTGCGTATTCCAATCCGTCGATGATTCCGCTATTTTCCATCATTTCTGTTTTCTTCCTCTTTACCGCCGGCTCTCTTTGCCGCGATCATCTTCTGCATTTCTTCATGCTCCCTTACAAGCTCGTCATGAAGCTCCAATGTATTCCAATGCACATTGGTTGGGGTCAGGGCCGCTTTCAAAGGGATCTGCAGCCCTTCTTTCTTCAGATAGGCGAGCATCCGGTTCATCTGGGGATCTGTCAGGTGATTCAGCACCAGCATTTCCTCGTCAAACCCTTCTCCTTCATAGATCTCCTCTGTGCGCTCTATGCCCTCCACTCCTGCAAGGGCGCCGATCTTCTGGAGATAGTCCTCCTTCTCCACAGTCTTGATCTTAATTCCCATAAGGACAAAAATAAATTTTACTTTATCTGTTCTCTCTTTATCTTTGAAATTATATAATAATACACTTCCTCTAACTGCCATACGTATCTCCTTTCTGAAATAAAGAAAATCATTTCCTGTCAGACAGGAAAGCGGCAGCAATAAGCCGCCGCTAACAGTATAGCAGATATTTCAGATTTGTACCAGCGCTACATACAGTCTACCAGAAGACCGGAAGCCTCCTCCAGCATCCCAAAGAAATCTTCTTCCCGGGACAGGGCTTTTCCCTTATCCCTGTCAATGCGCTCCGCCAGTTTTCTCACTCCCTCATTCTGCGGATCTTTTTCCAGGATGATCTGACACAGCTTGGACGCCGCCTCTGTAAGACGGATGGATCCATAGATCCTCGGCTCTCCCGGAAGACCCTGGGCACTTGTGATCAGATAGATCAAAAGCTCAAGTTCTTTGCTGTCCATTCTCTTCTCTCCTTTTCGTTTTTTCTGGTTTTTATTCCTTTTCAAATGTATTAAAAAATGCGATGTCTTCTGCTTTCGGCCTTGCCGGACATCTTGGCTCACCCTTCGGGTAACCGATGGAGATCAGCGCCTCGATCCGGTATTCCTCCGGGATATTAAGGATCTTCCTTATGGCCGTATCGTTATAAGATTTAATGGCGCATGTGCCAAGACCATACTCCAGGGCGGCCAGCATCAGATTTTCCGCTGCCATGGAGGCATCCATCATGCAGCCGTAGATTTTAGAATTTTCTCCGCCTTTTTTCAGCGCCTTTTCCATATCGGAACAGATTACCAGAATAACCGGCGGCTTCCCCGAAAGTCCCGGACTGAAAAAATCCACCTTTTCCCTGAGCGCATCTTCTGTGACAAAAAGGAATTTCCATGCCTGCAGATTACTGGCAGAAGGAGCTCTCTGGGCTGCGTCCGCCAGTTTGATGAGCACCTCTTTTGGCACTTTCTTTTCCTGAAAAGAACGGATGCTGTGTCTTTGTTCAATTGCTTTTAATATCTCCATGTTCTTCACCTCATCTGCCGCCGAAAGTATTTACTTTTTTCAGCGGATTCGTTAAAATATTTTCTGTTGCATATGATATGACACCAAAGCGTTCTGCTTCCATGTCAGGAATCGTACGCTTCACATACAAAGGAGGACTTCTATGTTTGGACTTGGAACGATCATCAACACCCTGGCTGTCATCGCCGGAGGACTTCTGGGCCTTTTTTTCAAAAAGGGCCTGCGGGAAAATGTACAGGATATTCTCATGAAAGGAAGCGGCATTGCCATTTTGTTTATCGGTATTTCCGGCACGCTCTCCTACATGCTGACAATCGAAAACGGCAACATAGGAACCCGTGGGACCATGCTTCTTATTTTTTCCATGACACTTGGTTCTCTGGCAGGAGAACTGCTTGATATCGAAGGGAGGATCGAGCATTTCGGGCTGTGGCTCCGGAATTTCTTCCATTCACACGGCGACTCCTCCTTTGTGGATGGTTTCGTAAACACATCCCTTATCATCTGCATCGGCGCCATGGCAATCGTGGGCTCCATCGAGGACGGCATTCACCATGACATTTCCATGCTCACGGCAAAAGCGATCCTGGACTTTGTCATCGTCCTTGTCAACGCCTCCATCTACGGCAAGGGCACGATCTGTTCCGCTATCCCAATCTTTGTCTACCAGGGAAGTATTACTGCCATTGCAGCCGTGGCCGGATCTTTTGCAAGCGATGCTCTCATCGCCCAGCTTTCTTTTGTAGGATCCGCCCTCATTTTCTGTATCGGCGTCAACACGACCTTCGGCAAGATCCTGAAGGTGGGCAATATGCTCCCCGCTCTCTTCTTCCCGGTCATCACACTGTTTCTGGGACACTTTTTCCCGGCGGCGGCTTCCTTTTTTTCCTAAAGGTTCGCCGCCCTTTTTCGTTCTCTTTTATCTGCGGATGCTCTCATAGTAAGCGAACAGACCTTCTGCCAGCACCGGATCGATCACCGGAAGACCGGTTGCCTCTTCCAGTTCTTTTGCCACGCCGATGGTGGCAAGACCTGTACATGCAAGGGCGATCACTTCCGCCCCTTTCTCTTTCAGATTCTTTCCGGAAGCGATCACCTGCTTTCTTCCTTCCGGAGTCATCAGATCCAGAGTGCTGTCCACACCATCCGGTTTTTCCAGGATCATTTTCCCCTCAAGCAGTCTTGCATAAGCGTCCGGAGCATAATCCGTGATCCCAAGGACTCCGATTTTCGAGCCGTACCGAAGGGCCAGGGCCACTGTTGTCTCTCCGCCGCCGGTTACCGGCATCCCCGGAAGCGCCTCCCTTATCTGACGTACACCCGGATCATCTGCACAGCTTACAATGATCATATCCACATTCTGAAAGGATTTCGCCGTTTCCACGATCTTCGGAACCGCGATCTCGCAAAGTCGGGGGCTGTGGATCCCCTCCGGCTGGTCGGGAATACATTTTGTCTCCACATCAAGAGTGGGAAACTTCTCCATGATCTGTCTTTGATGGGAATATAATACTTCCGGATCCTCACAGGTCAGAACCCGGATCAGGCCTACTTTAAACTTCTTTTCATGCTGACTCATTTTGCTTCCTCCTTTTACTTTTATAAAAAACCCCGCAGCTTTTCCATTGCTGCAGGGTTCGCCTTTTTCTATACCTGGAACACTCCCTCTTTGATAACAAGTGTATCATCAAGATAGAGCGTCGGCTTCAGTATAATGCCGTCCATGTGGCATTCTGCCTTGTTTACCCCGCCGAAGGATGTATTGGTTCCAAACGCAATGTGTACGGTTCCGTACACTTTTTCATCTTCCAGAATAATGCCGTTCAGAATCGCTGCTTCGTTTGTTCCGATACCCAGTTCACACAGAGTACCGTTCACTTCGTTTTTCAGCAGGATGTCCAGATTTTCACTTTTTTCTCCTGTCACCTGGCGAAGCTTGCCGCCGCTGATCTTCATGTGAAGCGGGCTTTCCAGCTTTCCGATTCCCACCATAGAACCGTCTATGATCATCTCGCCGTCGGATCCGTCCTCCAGAGGTGCAATGTACGCTTCTCCGGAAGGAAGATTGCCGCATTTCCCGGCTTCCTTATATACTCCCGGACTTGGCACGCCGTCTCTTCCTTTCAGACTGATGTTCAATACCATTCCGTCTTTTTCAATTCTTGCATTGTCTGCCTTTGTCAGCATATCGGTGATCTTTGCCGTCAGTTTCTCCACTTCGCCGTAATCGGCCGTCATAGCACCTTTGCCGAACATTTCTTTTGTGATTCCCGGCATGGTCGCAACTCTGGTTCCTGCTGCCGCAGCCTCAATCCTTGCACTTGTGTGAGTCAGAGATTTGGCAGTAGGCGCAATGACAACATCCGCCGCTTTCATGGCTTCTGCCACTGCTTTAGGCGGCTCCTGTCCGCTTACTTCTCTCTCCTTCATCACAAGCAGCATTCCTTCACAGCCAAGATGGCAGGATGCTTCATAGAGAGCCTCGCCGATCTCTTTTCTTGTGTCGTCAGTGATCACAAGTACGGATTCTTCTTTTTTTACTCCCAGACAGGAAACAAGTACCTGCTCTGCAATTTTTACTAAGTCTTTCATGGTATGTCTATCCTCTCTTTTTCAAATCTGTCAGCTCTGATACAACGCGTGCAAGAAGCGTTCTCGGAAGGACGACCATTTTCCCGGTCTTCTCCTCAAACATACGCTTCATTTCCTGTGTATAACCGATGCAGTCCAGGACGATCAGATCAGCGTCCATATCTTTCACCTGCTCCGCAGCTTTCTCCAGATCTTCCCACTCTCCGTAAGGTGATGCTGCGATGGATGTCACCTTATCCACATACTGACTCCATTTTCCTTCTGTCTGCGCAAGCTGCAGGGGTGACGGAGTCATGCAGATAATGTTGGATTTCTTTGTCATCAGAGGAACAATCCGATCCAGAATATCACAGGGATAGAGCAGAGGAATGTTTTTGGACGTCAGTGTTTCCGGAAACTTTCCTGTGCAGAAGAACATGATCAGCCTGCATCCGTCCTCCTCCATCCTGTCAATAGCCTCCTGGAGCCTTGGCAGGATATAGCGCTCTGCAAAGGTCACAGAAGTACCGTCCGTCAGACGGGAGACCAGTACATAGTCTCCCTCCTCCGGTTTAAACTTTGCAATCTCTTCCTTTGTCAGTCCGTCCAGGCCTCCTGCCTGCACCAGTTCAGCCTGCCCTTCAAAAATATCCATAATGTCTGCTGTCACATCGACTCTCGGCGCCTGCCCGATGGTGATCGCACCAATTTTCATCTGTATTCACCTCTTATTCCTGTCCCAGTGTCTGTAAATGATTCATCTTTCCATACAGTTTTACAAGACGTGCATATTCTGCTTCGTCATAGAATTTGCACTGTCCTCTTCCGAAGGCTTTTGCAACTTCCAGCATAAAGCGCGCTGCTTCTTCTACGTCCGCTGCATGGGTTGCTCCTGTCGCGCATCCCGGCACCATAACTTCTGCTGTGATGGCGATTCCTACAACCGGAGCTTTTGTTGCAGTACACGGCTGCAGAACGCTGTTGATATGATGTACGTCATTTCCGTAAGGAGTAATATCCTGTGTTGCCAGAGGAAATACATAAGGAAGTTTTCCTGTTGTGATCTGCATCAGATCCAGCAGGTCTTCTGAGGTCCTTAAAATATATCCTTCTTTTACAGTAGGAGAAATGGCGAATCCTCTTGTGTTGATCACGCGATTTCCCTTTGTTGTATCAACAGAGAGAATCGCATCCAGGTCGTCTGACACTTCTTCTTGGTTCACCTGTGACATCTCTACCGGAGATCCCATAAACGGAACCGGGTCATGAGGCTGTGTCGGCGCATCCGGACAGATATGTGTGGAGATCAGAACATCCCCCTCCAGCATATCTCCTTTGTTCTGCATATCCAGGATTTTAGCCGCAAGAGCAACTGCTGCAAGTGCTCCGTCACCGTCAGACACAAATCCGATCCTTTCCGGGCGCGCTCCAAGACCTCCCAGTCTTCCAAGAAGTCCGATGGTCGGAGCGTTTCCTCCGTTTGTCTTTCCTTTGGATCCGGGGATCCGCACTTTCAGCATATCTGTGGAACCTTTTGACCCTTTCAGTTCATATACTTCGATGTCTGCATCCGGTTTGATCGTTCTTAAATATTCTTCTACTTTCTTCCCTGTCACATTTCCATCATCCAGGATATCGTACGCTTCAATAATCTGTTTCATTAACATGGCTTTTATCTCCTTTTTCTGCTTTTCTATTTTGTTTTTCGTCCATGCTTTCCATGGAGCGCTGTACATTTCGCATTTTTGCCGCTTACAGGTAGCTTACCATCTCTTTTCCGACCACTTCTTCTGTCTGTTTCAACAGTTCCGGATCAAACATGGTGGCAGACAGCTTCAGATTTTTCTTATCTGCCCCGATCACATAGACCTCCAGTCCTTCTTCCATCATAGCTGTGGTAACAGGCTCTCCGGTCTTTGCATTGATGGTCATAATAAGATCAGGGAAAGTCGCAAGCCGTTTTCCGTCCTTTTCCGCTGTGGCATACTCATTCCAGAATGTCAGCTGGCAGCCGTCTACTTCCGCATATCCCACATCAAATCCTCCTGTTGTTTCAATAGAGAAGTTTTTCACCTCTCCTTTTGCCAGGATAGAACCGCCGAGAAATTCACACACATTTTTTACCGCTTCCTCCACAGAAGTTTCCAGCCCTTTACGGAAAGCTTTTCCTGTCTCTATAGCAAAGCTGACACCGCCGATAGCGCAGTTTTCTTTTGCATAGGCAGCTGTCACCGGATTTCTGGCAACCGCCACCAGTCCTCCTGCCTCAATAGACGCCATGCGCACAAGTTTTGAGGTATGCTCGATGCTTCCTTCAAAGAAACACTCCACATGATCTCCTGTCTCCGGATTGCCTCCTACACATGCCTGAACCGTCTTGTAGTCCTTCTGCTTATGAAGGTTCATACTCCCCATAACTCCGGTAGGATGGGCACGCCCATTGCACGGTGCATCCACAAGGGGAAGACCGGAAATGGCAGCCTGAAGCCATCCGTTCACAGACGCCTCTCCTCCCTGCTCATTTGTGATAATACCGCCCAGCTTCAGATCTGTATTCTTTTTGATCATCTCGATCGTATAAGCAAGATCCCTGGCTGTCATAAACTGGTCTTTGGCATTTGGAGCTCCCACAAGGGAAGCGGTCAGAAGAACCGCGTCGTCATCAATCTCTTCAATCGGAATAAGACGAAGATCTGTATACTCTACCGCGATCTTTGCATATTTTCTTCCTTTTACCGGATCTCCTCCGCCTCCTCCGCCAAGGATCGTGCCTCCTGCGAGGACATCATCCAGTACTTCTTCTGTCAGTTTAAGTCCTTCCTTTTTCTCCACTTGAAAATCCCCTTCTTTCCTTAAAATGATCTGCTTTATACTGCAAATGCCGGCATAAAGGAAAATCCCTTACGCCGACACTTGAACAGAGCCGCTATTCTTTCTTGCTTCCAAGGGCAAGCGTCGCCGTAAAGAAGCTGTACAGAGCCGCACCTGCCAGTGCGCCGGCACCCAGAATGTTGAGTGTGTGCTCGTTTTCTTTGTTTCTCTTTACCAGGATCGCACGGATGAGCAAGGCCACGATGATCGTAAGACCGTTGATGGTGCTTCCTACCAGAAGACCGGTTGCAAAAAGGATTCCCACCTGTCTGGAACCTCCAAGAAGCTGAATGATCGCCCCCGGAACAGCCCAGATCAGAAGCCATTTTGCAACTTCTCCGCCTGCGCCCGCTTCAATCGTAGCTGCAAAGGTCGCATCTACCGGTGCGTACAGCCCCTGCGAGAAGTAAGTCCGCGCAAGAAGAGCCACCATAACAAATGCAACTATAAATCCTACAATTTCTGAAATAAACTGCTGTTTTCTTCCTACTTTTTCCAGCTCCGGATCTTTTCCGTATCCTCTGAGGATATATCCGCATTTCAGGTCGTATGCCATATCAGAGAAAGCCGGGCCTGTCGCTGCCGTATAAGCAACCAGCACAGCCAGAGGCATACTCGGGAATCCGATCAGCATACCTACCAAAAGGAAAATAAGCGCCGTTGCAAATCCCGGGAACCATCCGGAATACATAGCGGAAATTCCTACGATCAGCTCGGAAGCAATTGCCGCAAATGCTGCATAAATGATCCAGATCACCAGCTTAAACGGTGTCATCTCTGACCAGATACCGGTAATAACCGCCAGAGCAATCGTCATGTTCCTTGCGAATAAGCTCTGCCAGTCCATTAAGAAACTCTGTCAGCTTGCCCGGCTTTCGTTTTATCACGTCCTCATGCTTTTGGTAACAATCACCTATCTTGATATTGAAAAGCCATTCAAAGGCTTTCGTCAAGTCCACTAAATAAACAGGCTTGCCATTTTGATACACAATCTTTTGGGAAAGGAACAGCCCGCTAACTATTTCCATGATATTGATAAGAGTGGTTCTGTCAGCGAGATATAGAGGGGAAAGGGCTTGTTTGTTGGTGCGTTGCTGCAACTGTTCCGGGTACTTGATACGCCATTCGATTAGGCGTATTTCGGTATTCAGTAACCCTATCGCTTCATCAATTAGATGCAAATAGGATATTTTTTTCCTGCTCAAACCATACACGGTATGATTTAAGACGATACAAACCAAAAGAGAAATAGCGGAGTAAAATGCTATAATCTTGTTCTGTGATACTGAAATCGGCTACATGGGTCGCCAATTCTTCGATAGCTTCTGCAAATTCAGATGCAGACACT
>OGYS01001536.1_pt1 | contig 13204 bp, 7 predicted proteins | sample 1576611 | NCBI WGS metagenome assembly OGYS01 (sample SAMEA3541571, study PRJEB24748) | human gut metagenome | biome: human gut; feature: human-associated habitat; material: faeces | place: China | collected 2012
GGAACGAGGTCTGTGCTTAATACCCTCAGCACCGCCACATCGATCTGACCTTCTCCGCTGCCGGTCAGCTGCAGTTTGTTGACGCTGGAGTCCAAAAGCGCCAGGGACTGCTCCACATCTTCCAGAAAAGCACGCCCGCATTTGGTAAGAACGACATTTCTGCCTTCCTTTTCAAAGAGACGGACCCCCAGTTCCTTTTCCAGAGAAGAGATGGCATGGCTTAGGCTTGGCTGTGTAATGGAGAGGAGTTCAGCGGCTTTTGTATAATGCTCCAGATGGGCCAGTGTTACAAAATAGCGTAAATGGTATAGATTCATTGGCGACCCTCCTTTGTTGATTTTTTATTTTAGCATAAACTATAAACAAATTCTATGAATTTGCATTATATTACGAATTTGTTTTTTATTTAACAATAGCATATAATTAAACCATAGCAAATATCACAAGATTGAACAGAAAAAAAGAAGGAAAATGTTCAATTTTAACAATGGAAGGAGAAGAAACTATGTCAAAGAAAAATCCAATCACAGTCAGCTCATGGACCCTGGGAGATCAGTGCAAATTTGAGGATCGTGTTATTGCAGCAAAAGAGGCAGGATATGAGGGGATCGGCCTGCGTGCAGAGACATATGTGGATGCACTGAACGAAGGACTTTATGATGAGGATATTCTGGCAATCCTTGACAAACACGGAATGAAAGTGACAGAAGTAGAATACATCGTACAGTGGGCAGAGGACAACCGTTCCTATGAGCAGAAATATAAAGAGCAGATGTGCTTCCATATGTGCGATCTGTTTGGAGTAAACCATATTAACTGTGGTCTGATGGAGAACTATTCTGTAGAGCATACCGCACAGAAACTGAAAGAACTTTGCCACAGAGCAGGAAAAAGAATTATCGGTGTAGAGCCGATGCCGTACAGCGGTATCCCGAATCTGGAAAAGGCATGGGCAGTTGTAAAAGCTTCCGGAGCCGAAAATGCCTACATTATTCTGGATACATGGCATTGGGTAAGAGCAGACCAGCCGTACGATATTCTGACAAAAGAGCAGGCTGAAAGGGTAATTTCCATCCAGATCAATGATGCATACGAAAGACCGTACGCTGCTTCGATTTTAAGGGATGAATCCATGCATGACCGTCTTGCTCCGGGAACAGGTGCTAAGGACACAGCAGGATTTGTAAAAATGATCAAAGAGGCAGGAATTGATCCGAAGGTGATCGGAGTGGAAGTTATTTCCGATGAAATCCTTGGAAGAGGCCTGAAAGAAGCTGCTGCCTATACATACGATAATACTGAAAAAGTATTGAAAGAGGCATGGCCGGAAATGGTGGAAGACTAAGAAGCCCTGTAAAACTTTAAATTGAGAAAAACAAATAGAAAAAGTGAGGAAATAAAGATGAGATTTAAGACAATGTTTTCCCCGATTCAGATCGGACCTATGACAGTAAAAAACCGTTTTGTTGTCCCTCCTATGGGAAATAACTTTGCAAATCCGGATGGAACATGGAGCGATCAGTCTGTTGCCTACTATGCGGAGCGGGCAAAAGGACAGTTCGGATTGATCACAATTGAGGCAACTGTTGTCCATCACGGCGCAAAGGGAGGACCGAAAAAGCCCTGTCTTTACGATGACAGCAGCATTGAGAGTCTGAAAAAGATTACCGATGCCTGTCATGCCCAGGGAGCTAAGGTTTCCATTCAGCTGCAGAATGCAGGGCCTGAGGGAAATGCAAAGAACGCAGGAGCTCCAATTGAAGCAGCTTCCGCCATTCCTTCTGTATATGGGAAAGACACGCCGGTAGAAGTACCGACAGAAAAGGTCTATGAACTGGTAAAAGGTTATGGAGATGCAGCGGAGCGTGCCATGAAAGCAGGAGCAGACGCTGTAGAGATTCATATGGCTCATGGTTACCTGGTAAATTCCTTTATTTCCCCGCGGACAAATAAACGTGTAGATGAGTTTGGCGGAAACTTTGAGAACAGAATGCGTTTTCCGCGCCTCATTGTGGAAGAGGTCAAAAGAAGAGTGGGAGAAAAGGTTGCGATCCTTGCCCGTATTAACAGTTCCGATGAGGTGGAAGGCGGAGATGATGTACATGACAGCGCTGCTATTGCCGCTTATCTGGAAGACTGCGGCGTAGAAGGCCTCCACGTATCCCGTGCTGTACATATCAAAGATGAATATATGTGGGCGCCAACTGCCGTACATGCCGGATTTTCCGCAGATCTTGTTACGGAGATCAAACGGGCAGTTTCTATTCCGGTCATTACAGTAGGACGTTATACAGAGCCTTATTATGCAGAGCTTCTTCTTCGGGAAGGACGCGCTGACCTTGTGGCATTTGGCCGTCAGTCCCTTGCAGATCCTCATATGCCGGAAAAAGCGCTCAGCGGTCGCTTTGAAGACATCATCCAGTGCATGGCATGCCTTCAGGGCTGTACGTCCAAGATAGACAGCGGCTGCCATGGACAGTGCACGCTGAATCCAAGGACGGTAAGAGAAGATGAAGTAAAGATTACATTTGGTTCCGGGATTGTAATTCTGATGGAAACCCGGGATAAAAAGTAAACAGACAAAATGATGTTGGGGTCATAAAATATCAGGCAGGATATGTTCTCGAAAAAAGGATATATCCTGCTTTTTTACATAACGGTAAGAATGCAAGGACATTTTTTAATATATAAGTTAGAAAAATCAGGAGGTGTGTATGGTAATAGGAATTATAGAAGATGACACTTTGTTGAGAAAAGCTTTGGATACATCTATGCAAAATAAAGGTTATACAACGATTCTTGCTGGTTCAAGAAAAGAAGCAATTAAAAATATAGATAGATCTGTAGATTTGTTGATTGTAGATATTGGATTACCGGATGGAGATGGAATAAATCTATATCAAGAGCTTCAAAAAAATGGAAAAATTCCAGCTATTTTTTTAACCGCAAAAGATGATGAAAAAGATATGTTAAAAGCGTTTGATATAGGAGCAGATGATTATGTGGTCAAACCATTTTCAATAAAGGTATTGTTAAAACGTATGGAAGTTGTTTTGAAGAGAAAATCAAATGAAAATGTTTTTATGTGCGGACAGGTTATCTTGTATTCGGATAGAAAACAGGTTTTTGTAGGAAAAACAGAAATATCGTTAACACTCAAAGAGTATCAGCTTTTGGAATATTTTATTATGAACCAGAATCAGGTTCTTACAAAAGAGATGATAATGGAAAATATTTGGGGAATAGATAGTGAATTCATTGACCCAAATACAATTAGTGTTATGATCAGCAGATTGAAAAAGAAATTAAATGATTCGTCCGATGTTATTAGTAATGTATTTGGAATGGGATATAGAATGGGAGAATAGCATGGCGGTAGTAATATTTACAGTACTTTTGGTGGGGATAATACTTGGTGGAAGTGTTGTATATTTATTTGAAAATTATTTTAGAACAAATGAAATGAAAAAAATATATAAACTAGCCGAATCTTTAATAAATGGCAATGAATTAGATGATTTTGATATAGGAAAAGAAACATTATATTCAAAAACGGCCAATCAATTAATTCGTTTGCAGGAAATGCTGGATGGGAGAAGAAAAGAGGCTGAAAAAAGCCAATATGAGATCCAGAAATTAATTTCTGAGATTGCACATCAATTACGGACACCGCTGTCGAATATAAAAAATTATACAGAATTGCTGCAAGAGTCATTAAATGAAACTCAAGAAACATTGAATACAGAATACATAAAAGACTTGCGAACAAGTGAAGAACAATTATGTTTTTTGGTGGAGAGCTTTATAAAAACTGCCCGATTAGAGCAGGGAATCATACAAGTTCACACTCAAAAAGAAAATCTTGTTGAAACGATTCTAAATGCGTTGGGGCAAATACAGAAAAAGGCAGAAGAGAAAGATATCTATTTTCAAGTAGAATTGCCAGAGAAAATCATTTGCGAACATGATAAAAACTGGATGTGTGAGGCCCTTTATAATGTGTTTGATAATGCAGTCAAATATAGCAAAAGCAACAGCACGATCAATATCACAATGAAACAAACCGAAATGTTTTATAAGATTCAGATAAGAGATTATGGAATCGGGATAAGAGATGGAGAAGAAAATAAAATTTTTCAAAGATTTTATCGAAGTGAGCAGGCAAGAGGGCAGGAAGGATGCGGAATTGGTTTATACCTTTCCAGAGAGATTGTCTTATTACAAAAAGGGATGATGAAAGCAAAACAAATGAAGCCAGGGCTGCTTATAGAAGTGAATCTTCCGGTATAGACAGTTCATATGCAGCTTGTAAGAAGTTTGTAAGAGGTACCATGTATAATAGATTATGGCTGAGTTAAAGGTAGCATTTACGAAAGGAGTTTACAGAAAAGATGGATATAATCAAAGCCATGAATCTAAAAAAATATTATACATCCGATACATATGAAGTGCGTGCCTTAGATGGTGTGTCATTAACGGTGGAAGAGGGTGAATTTATAGCGGTTGTTGGTACGTCCGGATGTGGAAAGACAACACTTATGAACATGTTAGGAGGTCTTGACATTCCGGATTTTGGAGGTGTCTGGATCAGAAATACAAGTTTAAAAGATCTTAACAAGGAAGAAAGAACGATATTCAGAAGAAGAAATATCGGATTTGTATTTCAACAATATAATTTGATACCTTCTCTTAGCATACGCGAAAATATAGTTCTTCCGATGCGACTGGATGGTAAGGAAATCGATGTGGATTTTTTCAATGAAATTGTAGAAACACTTGGACTAAAAGATAAATTAGAACGTTTCCCATCAACACTGTCCGGCGGGCAGCAACAGCGAGTTTCTATAGCGCGGGCATTATTAACGAAACCGGCAATTGTCTTGGCGGATGAACCGACCGGAAATCTGGATTCTGTTACAAGTATGGAAGTTGTGGGATTACTAAAATCCTGTGCCGCAAGATTCCATCAGACGACATTGATCGTAACTCATCAAGAGGAAGTAGCACAGATGGCAGACAGAGTAATACGTATGTCCGATGGGAAAATCTATACAAGAGATTGTAACGATTGTTAGGAGGGATTACTATGCTTCACAAGAACATTCCGAATAACAATAAAGACATAATCCGATTCCTGGCTAAAAATTTTGCAGGCACAAAAAAGGTGAGAAATACGATTCTATTTTGCTCGATTGTAATCGGCATTGTTGCTATTACCATGGTATTCGGAATCTCCTTTGGAAAAATACAGGCAGAAGAAATAAGATTAATCAGAGAAAATGGAACTGCTTCTTCGGGGAGAATAGAAGATGGAACAGAAGAACAATATGCAAAATTAAAACAACTGGATTATATAAAACAAGTTGGAAAAAGTATTTTTGTAGGTGAAGCTACAGAAGTTTCGGAGAACAATGCAAAAACGATATGTGATATAGTCTGGGCTGACTCAGAAAGCTGGAACAATTTTTGGAGACCGGCATATACCAATGTGATTGGAAGCTACCCACAGAAAAAGGATGAAATTCTATTATCTGAGCGGGCATTGAAAAAACTTGGTATCTCTGAACCGGAACAGGGAATGGAAATAAACTTAGATGTATACAAAGGTGTGTTCGAACATTCGAAAGAAAAATTCGAATTGTGTGGCTGGTATACAGACTCTGGAAATGAATTAGCAATCGGATATATTTCACATGACAAAATTAAAGAGTTGAAACTGGAAAAGGGTCCTTATACTTTACTTTTCAGTCAGAGTGATCATTTAAACAGGAGTAAAACAGAGGAAAAATTATATCAGACATTGCCGATGAAGAGTGCAGATCAGAAGATATACGTTTCTGATACAGCACAATATACTGCTGTTTCTAAATTCGCAGGTGGATATGGGATGGTGATATTGGGAACAATAGGAATTTTGTGTGGAATATATTTCCTTGTACGCAATGTCCTTTGGATATCCATGAGCGAAGATGTTCAAAATCTCGGACTGCTCCACACAATCGGAGCCACAGAAAGACAGATTACAAAAATATACCGGAAACAAATGAGGTCACTCATGTTAAAAGGTTCTGTCTTGGGAAGTTTGATCTCTGCACTGATTTTAGTCTTATTAATACCGGAACTATTAGGTTTCCATTTTTATCAGGAAATGGGAGGGAATACAATACTTTCCTTTTTCAGACCGTGGATTCTTTTGCTTTCTGTTGTATTTGTAAATGGAATTTTGTGGATAGCATCGGAAGGCGTTATTAGAAAAATAACGAAGCTGTCTTGTATTGAGAGTGCTGCTTATAACGAAAATACAGTTGCCAGAAAAACAAAACACTCTGGGAAAATAGTGCACAGACGTTCTGAAACAGAAGAAATGTTCTATATTGCATGGGGAAATATAACACGACAGAAAGCACGATTTATCATTACAAGTCTTTCTATATTTTTAGGTGTCCTATCCTTTATTCTAATGAATGTACTTACAAATGGATGTGATTATAAGCATCTTCTTGAGAAACGTCCTGATTTTTTGCTGGCAGGAGAGTTTAGCGAATTTGGGAAAAGCCAGGGGTGTGGGGAAGAATATAAAACAAGAGAAATCGATGTGGATCCTTTGCTGACGCAGGGAGATGGTGTGGAACTGTTGTATGATAACGATTATGATGAATTTTCACCAATTTCTCAAGAGTTGGAGAAAAAATTACACAAGATAGATGGTATCGATTGGGAAAAATCTAATTTGATCGAAGGAGCTTATGTAACTACAGTTATGTCCAGAAAGGGCATCCGTCCTTATGACGAAGGGCTTTCGAATCTTACAGATGACAATATGGTGGAAGGATTCAGTTGGGATACTGTGCAGATTTTAAATGACAATCAAATCTTGTCGCTTGAGAAATACGTTCAGGATAATCAACTCAATATTGATTTGAAATCTTTGGAAGAAGGAAATGGAGTGTTGCTCATACATGATCATATGCTGACCCCGGAACAGCAAAAACTTGCAGATGAAGCAATTGGCGAACCGGTATACTTTAAAACTTTGCTTTCAAGGGAAGATGCGATTCGTAGAAAAGAACAAAGTAATTCTGAGAATAAAGAGAAACAACAGGAAGACGAATTCCCTCAAAAAGAATCGGAAACATTTACTCTATGTGGTTATTTAGACAGGCAAAGTGATGATTTCCCGGAAATACATCAATCCTGGCATGGAGAGGGCAGCTTATATTATTTTATCAGTGAGAAAGGCTTTCAAAAGATACCGACTGAGAAAAAGATATTAACAATGGAATTAACTGCCGACTCGGAAAAAGAACCTTATGTGAAAACACAGATCAGCGAGCTGGTCTCCGAGGAAAATAAAAAACGATCCGAAATGACAGAAGTATCAATGGATGAAGGAACCGGCGAAGCAGGAGTTTTTGTTATCTGTAAATCAGACCTGATGCAGCAAAAAGAAACATATATGAGAGGAAATCGAATTCTCTTAGGTGCTGTAAGTATCATATTATTCATTGCGGGATTGACCAATTATTGTAACGTTGTATTCACTGGGATGTACGCTCGACGAAAAGAGTTTGACGTAATGAAAAGTATTGGAATGACCGATAAGCAAATGAAATTAATGCTCTTTGGAGAAGGCAGTTATTATTTTATGTGCGTGGTGGGAATGATGTTCACAGTAGGAGCAGCAACTTTGGTTGGAGTAAAAATTTATATGGAAAATAAATTGTCATATTTTACATTTTATTGGCCAATTCATATTACTGTAGGTGTAATAGTATCTTTATTGCTTATTAATATTGCGGTTACACATTTTATATGCAAGAAGAGATAGAAGAGACATGGTGACTATTTAGGATCTATGTTAAGTTTTGAAATGAAATTCTTGTGAACTTTGCCCTGTTACAGTTGTTTTTTACGCTATTATCTGAAAGACATATAATATATAGGCTTGAATGGTGAAAGTGCTCATTTGGGCCTATTATTGTATGAATTCATGTGTTACAACCAGAGCAAGATCCACCCGTGTATTACAGTATTGTCATTTTGACAATTTTGATAAAGCATTCACCCGGAATGGGTGAGTATTTTTGGGTTTTCAGGTATTCAAATAACCGAAAAAAATTTTCATCAAGAACGATCTCTCATTGGTGGCAGGCGCAACAAATTTCTTAGAGAAAATTAAGTTTTACAAATAAGGTCGCTTACAAGTGTAAAGAAAACAGAAACTTAAATATTCACAAAGAGAAAAGGCTATGGTATAATACAGAGTACTGAATTTAGATAATTATACTGAAAATCAAAGGATTTATAGGAGGAAATATACAAAATGAAATTAGGAATCGTAGGATTACCGAATGTAGGAAAAAGTACTTTATTCAATTCACTGACAAAAGCAGGAGCAGAATCAGCCAACTACCCATTCTGTACCATTGATCCAAATGTGGGCGTTGTTACTGTACCGGATGAACGTCTGAATGTGCTTGGTGAGATGTATCACACCAAAAAGATCATCCCGGCAGCGATTGAGTTTGTAGATATCGCAGGTCTTGTAAAAGGTGCATCCAAAGGAGAAGGTCTTGGAAACCAGTTTCTTGCAAATATCCGTGAGGTTGATGCAATTGTTCATGTAGTACGTTGTTTCGAGGACAGCAATATTGTCCATGTAGACGGAAGTATTGATCCGCTGCGTGACATTGAGACGATCAACCTGGAGCTGATCTTTTCAGACCTTGAGATCCTGGAAAGAAGAATTTCCAAAGCAGTCAGAGCAGCAAGAAATGACAAGACGATTGCAAAAGAGCTGGCACTGATGGAAAGAATTAAAGCACATCTGGAAGATGGAAAGATGGCAAAGAGCTTTGATGATATCAATGACGAAGATGAACAGCAGTGGCTGGAAAGCTACAATCTTCTGACCTACAAGCCGGTCATTTTTGCTGCAAATGTGGCAGAAGATGATCTTGCAGATGATGGTGCAAGTAATGCGGGAGTACAGGCAGTCCGTGAGTATGCAAAAAGAGAGGACTGCGAAGTATTCGTTGTCTGTGCGGAAATTGAGCAGGAGATCGCGGAACTTGATGATGATGAAAAGAGCATGTTCCTGGAAGAACTGGGACTTAAGGAATCTGGCCTTGAAAAGCTGATCAAGGCAAGCTACAGCCTTCTCGGACTGATCAGTTACCTGACAGCAGGAGAACCGGAAGTCCGTGCATGGACAATCAAAAAAGGAACGAAAGCACCACAGGCAGCAGGAAAGATCCATTCTGATTTTGAAAGAGGATTTATCCGCGCTGAAATCGTATCCTATGATGACTTGATGGCATGTGGCACTTATAACGCTGCAAAAGAAAAAGGTCTGGTAAGACTGGAAGGTAAGGATTATGTTGTACAGGACGGAGATATTATCCTGTTCAGATTCAATGTATAATAGTTGTTAATAAAGTAATTGATAATGTGTGGTGAGAGGCGGACAGATGTCCGTCTCTTTTATAATATAGGATAGTTAAAACTCACTACAGTTTGCATAAAACAACCCTGTGAAATACAGGGGTTGTACGTCAAAAGGAACAATCAGAACAGTAAAATGACTGGACTTTTCATATATGAACAGCTATAATAATATCGAACGAAAGTGTAAAAAAATTTTAACACAAGTAAAAGTTTTGACACAATCTAAGGAGGAACAAAGAAAATGGCAAGATCAATGAAGACCATGGATGGTAACCATGCAGCTGCTCATGCTTCTTATGCTTATACAGAAGTTGCTGCTATTTACCCGATCACACCTTCATCTGTAATGGCTGAAGCCACAGACGAATGGGCAACACAAGGAAGAAAGAATATTTTTGGTCAGACTGTTCAGGTAACAGAAATGCAGTCTGAAGCAGGTGCAGCAGGTACTGTACACGGCTCACTGTCAGCAGGTGCGCTTACTACTACTTACACAGCTTCCCAGGGCTTACTTCTTATGATTCCTAACTTATATAAAATTGCTGGTGAACAGCTTCCGGGTGTATTCAACGTATCTGCCCGTGCAGTAGCTTCACACGCTCTTAATATTTTTGGTGATCATTCAGATGTTTACGCCTGTCGTCAGACTGGATGCGCAATGCTCTGTGAATCCAGCGTACAGGAAGTTATGGACCTGACACCGGTTGCACATTGTGCAGCACTGAAAGGTAAAATTCCTTTCATTAACTTCTTCGATGGTTTCCGTACATCACACGAAATCCAGAAGATCGAAACATGGGATTACGAAGATCTGGAAGATCTCGTAGATAAGGATGCAATCAAGGAATTCCGTGCACATGCACTGAACCCGAACCATCCATGTGAAAGAGGATCAGCTCAGAACCCGGATACATTCTTCCAGGCTCGTGAAGCATGTAACCCATACTACGATGCTATGCCGGCAATCGTACAGGAATACATGGACAAAGTTAACGCTAAGATCGGAACAAACTACAAACTGTTCAACTACCATGGTGCAGAAGACGCTGAAAGCGTAATCATCGCTATGGGATCTGTTTGTGACACAATCGATGAAACAATCGATTACTTACTTGCTCAGGGCAAGAAGGTTGGTGTTGTTAAAGTTCGTCTTTACAGACCATTCTGCGCACAGGCACTTGTAGATGCAATTCCAGATTCTGTTAAGTACATCAATGTTCTTGACAGAACAAAAGAACCAGGATCTCTTGGAGAACCTCTGTACCTTGATGTTGTTGCAGCTCTTAAAGGAACTAAATTCGACGCTGTTAAGATCAACTCAGGACGTTACGGACTTGGTTCTAAAGATACAACACCGGCTCAGGTTGTTGCTGTATTCGAGAACGAAGCAAAAGCTAAATTCACAATCGGTATTGTTGATGATGTAACAGGACTTTCTCTTGAAGTAGGTGCTCCACTGGTTACAACACCAGAAGGAACAATCAACTGTAAGTTCTGGGGACTTGGAGCTGACGGAACAGTCGGAGCTAACAAGAACTCTATCAAGATCATCGGTGATAACACAGATATGTATGCACAGGCGTACTTTGATTATGATTCAAAGAAATCCGGTGGTGTTACAATGTCTCACCTCCGTTTCGGTAAGAAACCGATCAAATCTACTTACCTGATTCATAAAGCAAACTTTGTTGCATGCCACAACCCGTCATACATCAACAAATACAACATGGTTCAGGAACTTGTAGATGGTGGTACATTCCTTCTTAACTGCCCATGGACAGCAGAAGAACTTGACAAACATCTTCCGGGACAGGTTAAAGCATTCATCGCCAACCATGACATCAAATTCTATACAATCGATGGTATCAAGATCGGTAAAGAAATCGGACTTGGCGGACGTATCAATACAGTTCTTCAGTCTGCATTCTTCAAACTGGCTAACATCATTCCGGAAGAAGAAGCTATCGACCTTATGAAGAAAGCTGCAAAGGCTACATACGGTAAGAAAGGTGATAAGATCGTACAGATGAACTACGATGCTATCGATGCCGGAGCTAAGCAGGTTAACGCAATCGAAGTACCGGAAAGCTGGAAGAACTGCGAAGACGAAGGTCTGTTCACACCAGAAGTTAAGGGTGGAAGAGAAGATGCAGTAGCATTCGTTAAGAACATTCAGTCTAAGGTTAATGCTCAGGAAGGTAACACACTGCCTGTATCTGCATTCAAAGATTATGTAGATGGATCTACACCGTCAGGAACAGCTGCTTACGAAAAACGTGGTATCGCAGTAGATATCCCGATCTGGCAGTCAGAAACATGTATCCAGTGTAACCGTTGTGCATATGTATGTCCGCACGCTGCAATCCGTCCGGTAGCTCTTACAGAAGAAGAACTTGCAAAAGCACCAGAAGGACTGAAAGCAATCGACATGATCGGTATGCCGGGAATGAAGTTCACAATGACTGTATCAGCTTATGACTGTACAGGATGTGGCTCTTGTGCAAATGTCTGCCCAGGTAAGAAGGGTGAAAAAGCTCTTGTTATGGGTAACATGGAAGAGAACGCTGGAGAACAGGTATACTTTGACTTTGGTACAGAAATCGAAGTAAAACCGGAAGTTGTTGCTAAATTTAAAGAAAATACAGTAAAAGGATCTCAGTTCAAACAGCCACTGCTTGAGTTCTCAGGAGCTTGTGCCGGATGTGGAGAGACTCCATACGCTAAACTTGTCACACAGTTATTCGGTGACAGAATGTACATCGCTAATGCAACAGGATGTTCATCTATCTGGGGTAACTCATCTCCGTCTACACCTTACACAGTAAACGCTAAGGGACAGGGACCGGCTTGGTCTAACTCACTGTTCGAAGATGCTGCTGAGTTTGGTTACGGTATGTTACTTGCTCAGAAAGCAATCAGAGAAGGACTGAAAGCGAAAGTTGAAGAAGTTGCTGCATCAGATAAAGCCAGCGAAGAAGCAAAAGCTGCTTGCAACGAATGGCTTGAAACATACGGATGTGGAGCTACTAACGGAACAGCTACAGACAAACTTGTTGCTGCATTAGAAGGATGCGACTGCCCGACATGCAAAGATATCGTTGAAAAGAAAGACTTCCTCGCTAAGAAATCTCAGTGGATCTTCGGTGGTGACGGATGGGCTTATGATATCGGATTCGGTGGTGTTGACCACGTACTTGCAAGTGGAAAAGACATCAACGTAATGGTATTCGATACAGAAGTTTACTCTAATACAGGTGGACAGTCTTCTAAGTCTACTAAGACTGGTGCTATTGCTCAGTTCGCAGCAGGCGGAAAAGAAACTAAGAAGAAAGACCTTGCTTCTATCGCAATGAGCTATGGTTACGTATACGTTGCACAGATCGCTATGGGTGCTGACTTCAACCAGACTGTAAAAGCTATCGCAGAAGCTGAAGCATATCCGGGACCATCCCTGATCATCGCTTACGCTCCATGTATCAACCATGGTATCAAGAAAGGCATGAGCAAAGCTCAGACAGAAGAACAGCTTGCAGTTGAATGTGGATACTGGAACAACTTCCGTTTCAATCCGGCAGCTGAAGGATCTAAGTTCACTCTTGACAGCAAAGCACCAGACCTTGCTGGATACGAAGACTTCCTTAACGGAGAAGTTCGTTACAACGCTCTTGCTAGATTCAATCCTGAAAAGGCTAAAGTTCTGTTTGCTAAGAACGAAGAAGAAGCAAAAGCTAGATATGCATATCTGCAGAAACTCGTT
>OGYS01001559.1_pt1 | contig 13068 bp, 9 predicted proteins | sample 1576611 | NCBI WGS metagenome assembly OGYS01 (sample SAMEA3541571, study PRJEB24748) | human gut metagenome | biome: human gut; feature: human-associated habitat; material: faeces | place: China | collected 2012
CATACCATTCATTATGGATATATTTATGATGGAGAGGAACTGGTGGATGAGGTTCTGGTGATGATCATGCACGCACCGAGAACTTTCACAGGGGAAGATACAGTAGAAATTGACTGCCATGGCGGTGTATTTGCCATGCAGAGAGTACTGGAAACAGTGCTGAAAAACGGTGCAGAGATCGCAGAACCAGGAGAATTTACGAAGCGCGCTTTCCTGAACGGTCGTATGGATCTGTCCCAGGCCGAAGCGGTTATGGATGTCATTCAGGCAAAGAATGAATATGCACTTCGCAGTTCCATGGATCAGTTAAGAGGTTCTGTACAGAAAGCTATCCGCGAGATCAGAGAGAAACTGATTTATCATATCGCATACATTGAGTCAGCATTGGATGATCCGGAACACATCAGTCTGGATGGATATCCACAGGAGCTTCTGGAAGTTGTGGACAACGAGCAGAAAGAAGTGAAACGATTGTTGAAAACTTCTTCCGACGGAAAGATGATCCAGGAGGGAATTCAGACGGTTATTCTTGGGAAACCAAATGCCGGAAAATCTTCTCTGCTGAATCTTCTGATAGGAGAAAATCGCGCTATTGTAACTGATATTGCAGGAACAACAAGAGATATTCTTGAAGAATATATCACACTTCATGGAATCTCTCTGAAGATTATCGACACAGCCGGAATCCGTGAGACGAAGGATATTGTGGAAAAAATCGGTGTAGACAGAGCCAGAGAAATGGCACAGAAAGCAGACTTGATTCTTTATGTTGTGGATTCGTCAGTTCCGCTTGACGAGAATGACGAAGAAATCATGGCTATGCTTGCCGGTAAAAAAGCAATCATCCTGTATAATAAAACGGATCTTCAGCCAGTAATCCAGCCAGAACTTCTGAAAGAAAAGACGGGTCACCCTGTGATTCCTATTTCTGCAAAAGAGGAAAAAGGAATCACAGAGCTGGAAGAACAGATCAAAGAAATGTTCTTTGGTGGAGAGATTTCCTTTAATGACGAAGTATACATCACAAATGCTCGCCATAAAGCAGCACTGGAAGAAGCTGACAAGAGTCTTGATCTGGTCAGAAACAGTATAGAAATGGGAATGCCGGAGGATTTCTTCTCCATAGATCTGATGAACGCATATGAAAATCTTGGAAAGATTCTCGGAGAATCAGTGGGTGAGGATCTGGTTAATGAGATTTTCAGTAAGTTCTGTATGGGTAAATAGTGGATAAGAATCTGGCAGCGAGTAGTGACTTGATTGTATCCGATAGATTATCATTAGTATTGATGAAGTATGATTGTAATAGAATAAATTTTGCAAAAAAATCGCCTTCGGCGATTTTTAATAATAGATTAGTAAATTGTACGATAGTAGATTATACAGTGGAAATAAAGGAGATAAAATGAAAACTTTAGTAGAAGATTATGATCTCGTTGTAGTCGGCGCCGGACACGCCGGATGTGAGGCTGCACTTGCAGGCGCGCGCCTCGGTCTGAATACAGTTATGTTTACCGTCAGCGTAGATAGTATCGCATTAATGCCATGTAATCCAAATGTAGGTGGCAGTTCCAAGGGACATCTGGTAAGAGAACTGGATGCTCTTGGCGGTGAAATGGGAAAGAATATTGATAAAACATTTATTCAGTCAAAAATGCTCAACTGCTCCAAAGGACCTGCGGTTCATTCCCTGCGTGCACAGGCGGATAAACAGGCATACAGCAATGAGATGAGAAAGACATTGGAAAATACTCCGAACCTTACTATTAAGCAGGGTGAAGTAACAAAGCTTCTGGTTGAAGATGGAAAGATTAAAGGCGTAAAAACTTATTCAGGTGCTATTTATAATTGTAAGGCAGTCGTTCTCTGTACAGGAACCTACCTGAAAGCAAGATGTATCTACGGCGATGTAAGCAACTACACAGGTCCGAACGGACTCCAGGCTGCCAATTATCTTACAGATTCTCTGAAAGAACTGGGAATCGAAATGTTCCGTTTTAAAACAGGAACACCGGCACGTATTGCTGGAAATACCATTGACTACAGCAAAATGGAAGAGCAATTCGGAGATGAGAGGGTTGTTCCGTTTTCTTTTTCAACCAACCCGGAAGATGTTCAGATTGAACAGAAATCATGCTGGCTGACATACACCAATGAGAAAACACATGAGATTATCCGCGCAAACTTGGATCGTTCTCCGCTATATTCAGGAATGATTGAGGGAACAGGACCACGTTACTGCCCATCTATTGAAGATAAGGTAGTGCGTTTTGCTGATAAAAACCGACACCAGGTGTTTATTGAGCCGGAGGGACTTTATACAAATGAAATGTATATCGGCGGAATGTCCAGTTCCCTTCCAGAGGATGTACAGGAGGAAATGTATCACTCTGTACCGGGACTTGAACATGCCAAAATCGTCAAAAATGCATATGCCATTGAGTACGATTGCATTAATCCGCGCCAGCTATATCCAACACTGGAATTCAAGAAAATTAAAGGTTTATTCAGCGGTGGACAGTTTAACGGAAGCTCCGGATATGAGGAAGCGGCGGCTCAGGGACTGATTGCCGGAATTAATGCGGCTATGGAAGTTAAAGGCCAGGAACAGTTGATTCTGGACCGTTCAGAGGCGTATATCGGTGTCCTGATTGACGATTTGGTAACAAAGGAGAACCATGAACCATACCGTATGATGACCAGCAGAGCAGAGTACAGACTTCTTCTCCGTCAGGATAATGCAGATCTGAGACTTCGTAAGAAGGGCTACCAGGTAGGTCTTATCAGCGAGGAAGAATATCAGAAGATTCTTGCAAAAGAAGAACAGATTAAGAAAGAAATTGAAAGAGTAGAACATACAAATATCGGTGCAAATAAAGAGGTTCAGGCACTTCTGGAAAGCTACAACAGTACTCCATTGAAGTCAGGAACAACACTGGCAGAACTGATCCGCCGTCCGGAACTTTCCTATGAAGCAATTAAACCGCTTGACAAAGAACGTTCGGAACTTCCATGGGATGTACAGGAACAGGTTGACATTAACATCAAGTATGATGGATATATCCGCAGACAGTTAAAACAGGTAGAACAGTTTAAGAAACTGGAAGCAAAGAAAATCCCAGCGGATCTTGATTATGAGAAAGTCGGCAGTCTGAGAATCGAAGCCCGCCAGAAGCTGGAGGCATACAGACCGATTTCTATCGGACAGGCCTCCCGAATTTCAGGGGTATCGCCAGCAGATATATCTGTTTTACTGGTATATCTTTCAAGTGCAAGATAAGACACAATAAGCACTATTTAATGTACTTACACATGTGAAAATATGAAAAAAGCAAGCATATTTTACAATATGAAAGAACTGAATAAAGGACCCTTAAATCACCAAAAAACGATTTCAAAGCACGAAAAACAACACTTAAATACACAGACTCAGGTAGAGAAAGAATAGAAAAGAACATTAAAAATCCCAAAAAACAACAAAAAGAAAAATAGAAAGTTGAGAGAAAAGCTAATAAAATAGCAGGGAAACTCAAAATCTGAAATACCGAAATAAAAAAGAAAAATCAGTTATAAGTTGAAAAAACAAAACAACGATTAGAGAATTAGAAATAAGTATAAAAAAGGAGAAAAATACCATGCCATATAATCTGTCGACATTGGAAAACGGATGTAAAGAGCTGGGAATAGAACTGAGTCAGAAACAGAAAGATCAGTTTATTCAGTTCTATGAATTTCTGGTAGAGAAGAATAAAGTTATGAATCTGACAGGAATTACAGAATTCGAGGAAGTGCTGACAAAGCATTTTCTCGACAGCCTGTCCTGCGTAAAAGCGATTTATATGACAAAAGTAAAAACAATCATGGATATTGGTACAGGAGCAGGATTCCCGGGAGTACCGTTAAAGATTGCATTCCCGCATCTGGAAGCCTGCCTGCTGGACTCCCTGAAGAAGAGAGTGAATTTTCTGGAGGAAAGCTTCTTGGATTAGAAGGGATTAAGGCAATTCATGGAAGAGCAGAAGAGTATGCGAAGAACAAGGAATATCGTGAGAAATATGACCTCTGCGTATCCAGAGCAGTGTCAAATCTTGCAACGCTGTCAGAATATTGCCTTCCATATGTAAAAACAGGTGGAACATTTATTTCCTATAAATCAGGAACTGTACAGGAAGAAGCAACAGAGGCTGAAAAAGCAATCAAAATCCTTGGCGGGCAGTTAAGAGATATCACATATTTCCAGCTTCCTGATTCGGAAATTGACCGTTCTCTTGTCATTATAGATAAGAAGAAACCAACTCCGGGTAAATATCCGCGTAAAGCAGGAACTCCGCTGAAAGAACCATTGTCTCACACAAACATCACAAAATAATCACACTTTTATCCTAATTTTATCACAACTTCATCATAAACTGTTCTTGTAGAGATGTCCTCGGGTTCCCCCATTCTCTGTTTCGCCTGAGGACATTTTCTATATTAATCCTGAAGCCAGAGCGTGTTTGGAAAATCATTCCTGCGGAAAGTCTTTTTTAAACACACCAGGACGAATTTGCGGCATTTAAATAAAAGGAGGAGAACACATTGATTGAAGTAAACAATCTGGTCAAACGATATGGCGACCATACGGCAGTTGACCACCTTTCTTTTAAAATCGAGAAAGGTAAAATCTATGGATTCCTTGGACCAAACGGTGCAGGCAAATCCACCACAATGAATATGATAACAGGATACATTGCATCCACAGAAGGAACCGTCAGGATTGACGGACACGATATCCTTGAAGAACCGGAAGCAGCGAAGAAATGTATCGGTTATCTGCCAGAACAGCCGCCACTCTATTTTGATATGACCGTTCTGGAATATATGAAATTCGTGGCTGATCTCAAAAAAATCCCAAAAGACAAAAAAGCAACCATGATAGAAGAAGTTATGGATATGGTAAAGATTTCTGATATGAGAAATCGTCTGATCAAAAATCTGTCAAAAGGCTACAGACAGAGAGTTGGACTGGCGGAAGCAATCATGGGCTACCCGGAGGTTATCATTCTGGATGAGCCGACAGTAGGACTTGACCCGAAACAGATTATAGAAATCCGTACCCTCATCAAAGATTTAAAGAAGAAGCATACAGTAATTCTCAGTTCGCATATCTTATCTGAAGTAAGTGCGGTGTGTGATTACGTGCTGATCATTTCCCATGGAAAACTGGTTGCCAGTGATACTCCGGAGAACCTTGGAAAGCTGGCAGAAGGATCTAATACTCTTGAAATGCTTATTAAAGGTGAAAAATCACAGATTAAACAGGCTCTGGAAAGCATTGAAGGAGTTAACAGCGTGACTATTGAGAAGGATGAGAAACAGAATCTCTGGAGCACTAAGGTTTCCACAGAAGAGAATAATGATATCAGAGAAAAAGTATTCTACAAGATGTCTGATATAAACAGCCCAATTTATGAGATGAAGTCCAAGAAAGTATCTCTTGAGGAAATATTCCTTGAACTTACAGCATCTGAGAAACCGGCATCTGCAAGTGAAGATGATACAGACCAGAAGAGTTCTGAAAGCCAGGAAACAGCAGAAGCTAAAACGGAAGCTGTAAACGTGGAACAGACATCAACAGAATCACAGAAAAATGATGAAGGGGGAGAAAAATAATCATGACAGCTATTTATAAAAGAGAGCTGAAAAGCTACCTGACATCCATGGTAGGATATTTGTTTATCTTTTTTATCCTTGTACTGGCAGGTATTTATTTTTCTGCATATCAGCTTTCAGCAGCATATCCTAAATTTGAATATACATTAAGTGCCATTACCTTTGTGTTCCTTATTGGAGTGCCAATCCTGACGATGCGTGTACTGGCAGAAGAAAGAAAACAGAAAACAGACCAGCTGCTTTTGACATCACCGGTTTCTGTAGGTGGTATTGTAATAGGTAAATATCTTGCACTGGTAACGGTATATGCCATTCCTATGGCAGTTATGTGTACTTATCCACTGATTATGTCTAAGTTTGGTACAGTATCCTTTGCATCTGCTTATACAGCAGTTCTTGGATTTTTCCTTCTTGGATGTGCAAATATTGCAATCGGTGTATTTATGTCAGCATTAACTGAAAGCCAGGTAATTGCGGCAGTACTTACATTTGTCCTTTTATTTGCCTTCTACATGATGAATGGTATTTCTTCATTTTTCTCTCAGACATCAATGTCTACATGTGTAGCATTTGGATTACTGATTCTGGCAGCAGCGATTATTATTTATACAATGATTAAGAATGTTCTGATCTCAGCAGTGATTGGAGTGATCGGAGAAGTAATACTTGTAATCATTTATGTAGTAAAATCCAGTATTTTTGAAGGCGGAATTCAGAAAGTTCTGGATGTATTCAACCTGAGTGGACATTTTGATAATTTCACGAGTAACATTTTTGACATAAAAGGAATTGTATATTTTCTTTCAGTGATCGCAGTATGCTTGTTCCTTACAACACAGTCTATTCTGAAGAGACGTTGGAATTAGTGGGGAGGTGAAAGGAAATGAAGCTGAAAGAAAAAATGAAAAACAGTAAACATACGAAGTTTGATAAAAAGAAATTGATTGGAACTGTCAGCAAGAAACATATTAAAAACGGTTCCTATACAATGGTAATGTCAGTAATATTTATTGCAGTTGTAGTTGTGATAAATATGATTGTAAGTGCGATTCCATCCAAATACTCAGAGATCGATATCAGCAGTGAGAAGCTTTACAGTATCGGCGACGATACTAAGGCAATGCTGAAAGATCTGGATAAGGATGTAACGATTTATCAGATTGCACAGAGCGGTTCAGAAGATGAAAATATCACGAATCTTCTTAAGAAATATGAAGATGAATCCAAACATATTAAAGTAGAACAGAAAGACCCGGTAGTAAATCCTAAATTTGTAGCCGAGTATACAAGCGATGATCTTTCTGCAAATAGTCTTATTGTGGTATGCGGAGATCGAAACAAAGTTATTGATTATAACAATATCTATGAAAGTACAATGGATTATCAGACATACAGTTATCAGACAACTGGTTTTGATGGTGAAGGTCAGATCACAAGTGCTATCGGATATGTAACTTCTGAAGATCTTCCGGTTCTTTATACATTGGAAGGACATGGAGAAAAAGAGATGGATTCTTCTATCAAAGAAGACATCGAAAAAGCAAACATGGATATTCAGTCACTGAATCTTCTTACAGAAAGCAGTGTTCCGGATGATGCAGATTGTCTGTTTATTGATTCTCCATCTACAGATATCTCAGAAGATGAAAAAAATGCCATTATAGATTATCTTGAAAGTGGTGGAAAAGCAATGATCTTCTCTGATTATACAACAGAAAATCTGCCAAACTTTGATGCAGTTCTTGAAAATTATGGTGTTCAGAGAGCAGCAGGAATTGTATTTGAGGGTGACAGCCAGCATTATGCAATGCAGATGCCATATTACCTGGTTCCAACTGTAAACAGTACAGATGCAAGTTCTGAGACAGCCTCCGGCGGATATTATGTACTTGCACCATATGCACAGGGAATCAAGAAGATGGATGATGTGAGAGACACTGTAACGATCAACAGTATCTTAACAACTTCTGATCAGGCATACTCAAAGACAGATCTTAACAGTGATACATTAGAGAAAGAAGATGGCGATGAAGAAGGGCCATTTGATCTGGGAGTGAGCATTACAGAAACTCTGGATGATGACAAAGAAACTCAGATCGTTTATTATTCTACTTCTAATCTGATGGAATCACAGGTTAATCAGATGGTATCAGGCGGAAATGAAAAGCTGATCATTGAATCACTGAAATGGATGACTGATACAGAAGACAGCGCAACCGTATCTATTCCGTCAAAGAGCCTGTCTGTATCTTATCTGACACTTACAGATTATGATGCTGCATTCTGGAAAATCTGTACAATCGGACTGATTCCTGGATTCTTCCTGGTTGTAGGTTTTGTAGTCTGGATGAAGAGGAGAAAAGCTTAAATGAAGAATAAAACTGTAAAAATGATTCTTGCAGTTGCAGTTCTTGCAGTTTGCTGTGGGGCATACGCAGGCGTAAAAACCTACGTATCCCACCAGGAACAGAAAGAATCAGAAGCGGAATCCGAAGAAAACACCTCTGTATTTACTGCTTCTGCTGACGACATTAAATCTCTGGATTTCATGGTTGATGATACAGAAACAACATTTGAAAAAAAAGATGATAGCTGGGTAAAAAAAGATGATACAGATTTTCCGGTAAATCAGAGTACTTTGGACAGTGCTGCGTCATCGGTTACTTCCGTAGAGTCAGACAGAGTTCTGGAAGATGTAGATGACCTTGCAGAGTATGGTTTGGATTCTCCGGCAAATACAATTAAGATTGTGACGAAATCAGAGGATGAAGACGGTGATGATACAACAACTACATTATATGTAGGAGATGAGAATTCATCTACAAGCCAGTATTATGTAAGAAAAGATGATGAGAAAACAGTTTATCTGGTAGATTCTTCCTGCGTAGAACCATTTACAAAGACATTATATGATTACGCGCAGATGGAAGACTTCCCGGCAATCTCCAGCACAGATACAATCACTAAGATTTCTGTAGACGGAGATAATTCCTATGAATTAAAAAAGGATGCGGATACCAGCGTATGGTCAGTAAGTGCTAATGGAGAAGAGGATAAGGCAGATTCAGCTACAGTAAGTTCTCTGGTATCTTCTTTTGGAAGCATGGCTTATAATTCCATGGCAGATTATAAATGCGAAGATAAGAGCAAGTATGGACTGGATAAACCATATTCGACAATCACCGTAGATTATCAGGAAAAAGTAGAAACTTCGGATGATAACGCAGAAACCTCAGATTCTGAAACACCGGATTCTACAGAAACGACAGAGATGGTAGATAAACAGCTTACAATTCTGGTTGGTAACGAAGCTGATGACAGTAACAGATATGTCATGGTAAATGACAGTAATGAAGTCTACACTATGTCGGAAGAAACACTGTCTGCACTTACGGATAAAACAGAAGAAGATTTCTGGGATATGACAGTAAGTTATGTATCTGTAAACAGCCTTGCAAGCTTAAAAGTAAATTATCAGGGAACAGATTATAAGGTAAATGCTTCACGTGAAACATCAACAGACGAAGACGGAAATGATACAGAAACAGTAACGTATAAACTTGACGGCGCTGATCTGAATGAAACAACATTTACAACATTCTACAATAAACTGATCAACATGGCAGCACAGAAACGCCTTACGGAAAAATATGATCCGGATGGAGATGCAGAACTGACAGTAACATTTACAGAAGAAGACGGAGACACACTGGAAGTTTCCTACTACAGTTATGATACAAACTACTATGCAGCAGTAGTAGATAACAAGGTATATCTTGTAAACAAAATGAATATAAAAGAGTTATTTACAGCATTCGAGTCAGTCGCAGGCGTTGAGAAGGATGAGACTAAAACAGATTCAGATGAAGTGGAATCAGATGAAAAAGCATCAGCAGATGTTGAAACTGATAGTGAAACAGAAACATCCGATAATAGTGATGCAGTAACTGATGATGATTCAAAGTCCGCAAGTGCATCTGATACAACAGATACATCTGAAAGCGATACAGAAGAGTAAGAAAATGTAAATAAAGACCATAGCAATTCCATTATTTTCTGGAATTGCTATAAAAAAGCTTCGATACATAGAAATAAATCTGCGTGTCGAAGCTTTTTGTGTTTGAGAACAACTTTATAGGGTTGCTTTATTGCAGAACGCCTTTTTCAAATATGTTCTAACCTGCCACTAAAAGAAGATTTTAACCTGCTCGAGAAAGTTTTCTGGGTTTTCAACATGAGGAAGATGCTTAGTACCAGTCAGTGTAGAAATTTCTATAGCCGGGTTACAAGAACAATATTCATCTGTGATGGACTTTGCATTTGGTTCTGCTTCTCCCTCAACGATATAAATACTGTTATCTAACGCCTTGACAGCATGATTGATGTTAATATTCATGTATTTGGAAGCCAGGCTGGAGTACAGATATTTCGTATAACATCCGCCCTTATGTGCTGCCTCATAATATGCATCTGTCATCTGAGAATCCACATGAAACGGATTGTAATACATTTTCTCTATAAACAAATTACTTACATTATCACGTGAAACAATCATATGGTAAATCAATGTTCCAAAAATTGGAACCTCCAGAGCAAGTTTTAATAAGTGGTCTTTTCTTGTTGGCATATGCCTTAACTGAGTAAAGCTTGGAGGGTTAACCAGCATGATTTTGTTAAAGAGCTCTTTCTCATTATGACAGGCCATTACAACAAAGGAACTGGAAAATCCACTGGCAATTACATCTGTTTTTTCTCCGATAATTTTCCGGATAAAGTCACAGATCATCTGTACATATACAAAATTGGTATATGTGATGCTGGGTTTATCGGAGCGTCCACAACCTAAAAGATCAACAGTATATACGGTATGGTCAACTGCCAGTTCATCTTCAATTTTGCTCCATTCATATCCAGAAGCTCCTGGTAAAGCATCATGAATTAATAAAATTGGTGAGCCGGTTCCTTTTTTTGTATAGTAAATATTGCCAAAACGCCATTCAAAGTAATTATCATCAGAAATATGAAGCATCTGTTTAAGCTGTGCGGCAGCAGCAACAGTGCGGTTGATCAGATGGACTGTAACAGTTGCACCAGTCATCAGAGCAGCAAATGTAAGAAATTTATGTTTGTTTCTGTTCATTTTCAGCCTCCTTTATTAAGCATAGCAAATGTTTAAAACGTTACTGCATACCTTATTTTAAGGAATATATTTTATGACAAAATAGCATGTGACAGTAACTATAGCAGTTTCGTAAAATACTGCAATTAATTCAGCCCGTCAGAGAGTGAAGTCCTGTGTCAGATATCTTTGTCCTGTGTCAGCACACCTGCAGATATCTTTCTTGTCCTTCACACTCTGCTGAACTGTCTAATTGCATTATTTTCTGGAATTGCTATAAAAGACACTAAACATATATAAAGATATTATACTGCGAGGACATTGATTTTACAAGAAAATCATGAGCCATACAAACTAAACAATTTTTTAAAAAAAATTTATTTGTTTTTTTATGTTTCACGTGAAACATTATGTGGCGGGATTAAAATAAAAGTGTTATAATAAATCTGCAATACGCACAATGACAAATAAAACCTCATAAAGGAGGAATGAAGTTGGGAAGAATTATAGCAGTTGCCAATCAGAAAGGCGGAGTTGGTAAATCAACAACTGCAATTAATCTTTCGGCCTGTCTGGCAGAAAAGGGAAAGAAGGTTCTTACAATTGATATAGACCCACAGGGTAATACAACCAGTGGACTTGGCGTTGACAAGAATTCTGTAGAAAATACATTGTATGAACTTCTCCTTGGAGAAGCCGAGACGAAAGATACGATTATAAAAAATGTTGTCGAAAACGTAGACCTGATTCCATCTAATGTTAATCTTTCCGGTGCAGAAATCGAATTAGTAGGCATCGATAATAAAGAGTTTATATTAAAAGGAATTACAGATAAGCTTCGACGCAAATACGACTACATAATACTTGATTGTCCGCCATCATTAAATATGCTGACAATTAATGCGTTGACTGCAGCGACATCAGTATTAGTGCCTATTCAGTGTGAGTATTATGCATTGGAAGGACTTTCGCAGTTAATCCATACGATTGATCTGGTAAAAGACAGATTAAACAAGCGCCTGAAAATGGAAGGTGTCGTATTCACAATGTATGATGCCAGAACAAATCTGTCTCTGCAGGTTGTGGAGAACGTAAAGGAAAATCTTAATCAGAATATATACAAAACGATTATTCCGAGAAATGTAAGATTAGCAGAGGCACCAAGTTAACGGCACAAAAATCATGCCGAGGATGGCTTCCAGCGGCATATGGTAAAATTCCATCCAAAATCAGCGGGAGCAGAGAGCTACAGACTTTTAGCTGAAGAAGTGATCAACAGGGAGGATAATTAATGGCAGGCAGAAAGAACGGTCTTGGCAGAGGTTTAGATGCACTGTTTCCGGAAAAGAAGTCTGCTGTCAAAGAACCTGTAAAAAAAACAACAGCTAAAACAGAAAATAAAACTGTAGCAACTGAAAAAGAAACAACTGGTACGAAGGAAAAAAGCAATACAGCAGAGCATAAAAAAACAGCAATGATAGTAAAAATATCAAGCGTAGAGCCTAATGTAAATCAGCCTCGTAAACAGTTCGATGAAGATGCGTTGTTAGAACTATCTGAGTCCATTAAACAGTATGGAGTTCTCCAACCACTGCTTGTATCCGATAAAAAGGACTATTATGAAATAATTGCAGGAGAAAGACGCTGGAGAGCAGCAAAACTTGCCGGACTCAAAGAAGTTCCTGTAATTGTAAAAGACTTTTCTGAACAGGAATTAGTAGAAATTTCCCTGATTGAGAATATTCAGCGGGAAGATTTAAATCCGGTCGAAGAAGCAATGGCATATAAACGCCTGATTGATGAATTTCACCTTAAACAAGATGAAATCGCAGAGCGTGTAGGCAAAAGCAGAACTGCTGTAACAAATGCTATGAGACTTCTTAAACTCAGTGAAAAAGTGCAGCAGATGTTGATTGATGAGATGATAACTGCCGGACATGCACGTGCAATCCTTGCAATATCAGACAAAGAAAAACAGGAATCTGTTGCGATGAAAGTTTTCGACGAGAAATTAAGCGTTCGAGAGACAGAAGCACTTGTCAAACGTATGCTGGAGCCACCGAAAACAGAGAAAAAGAGTAAATTCAGCTCTGCGGAAGATGCAATCTACGAGAGTCTGGAAGAAAAAATGAAGAGTATCATGGGCACCAGAGTACAGATCCACCGAAAGAAAAATGACAAAGGTAAAATTGAAATTGAGTATTATTCCAAGGATGAATTGGAGAGAATCATAGATCTCTTTGAATCCATTGGTTAGGAGTGACAGTAATATGAGTGGCATTTTTGAAAATCTTGGA
>OGYS01001562.1_pt1 | contig 13048 bp, 8 predicted proteins | sample 1576611 | NCBI WGS metagenome assembly OGYS01 (sample SAMEA3541571, study PRJEB24748) | human gut metagenome | biome: human gut; feature: human-associated habitat; material: faeces | place: China | collected 2012
CAGGATACTCACGGGGGCTGAAGGGCAATGTGGTGCATGGATTAAAGCTGGTGTATTCTGCGTAGGTATGGGCTCTAAGTTGTTCCCGAAAGATAAAGTGGCAGCAGAAGACTGGGCTTATGTAACTGCAAAATGTGAAGAAGCGCTCGGTTATATTGCCGAAGCTCGTAAATAAGATTAGAGAGCGAAAGCTGTCTATAATAAAAAGAGGTTGATGCGACAGCCTCTTTAAAATATGCCTCGAGGGTTAGTTAGTTTAGTTAGTATATGAGGCATATTTTCATTTTGTTTAAAGGTGTTTAAAGGGGATAAGCCATCGGGATGATTCATTCATTTCGGTGGCTTGTTTTTTCTGGAGGGGAGCCGTTACTATTGCCGAAAGTGGAATGGGGATGAACCAATCTCCCAATAAGATGTTTTTTAGGTAGTAGATGTAATAACAATATATAATATGGAATCTCATCATCACGAACATAATCATCAGTTGACATCGCTCAATAAGGCTTTTATCATAGGCATCACTCTGAATATTGCTTTTGTTATCGTAGAATTCGGAGTAGGGTTTTATTATAATTCTCTGGGATTGCTTTCCGATGCCGGGCATAACTTGGGTGATGTAGCCAGTCTGGTGCTTGCTATGTTGGCTTTCCGGTTGCAGAAAGTTCATCCCAATAGCCGTTACACGTATGGATATAAGAAGAGTACGATTCTTGTCTCTTTATTAAATGCAGTTATATTATTGGTTGCCGTGGGCATTATTATTGCCGAGAGTGTAGATAAATTGTTCCACCCGGTTTCCGTAGATGGTTCTGCCATCGCATGGACAGCCGGGGTGGGAGTGGTCATCAACGCACTGACTGCCTGGCTCTTTATGAAAGATAAAGATAAGGACCTGAATGTGAAAGGAGCTTATCTGCACATGGCAGCAGATGCATTGGTGTCTGTCGGTGTAGTTGTTTCCGGCATTATCATCACCTATACAGGATGGAGCATTATTGACCCGATTATCGGACTTGGCATTGCTGTTATCATTATTGTCTCTACTTGGGGATTGCTTCACGATAGCCTCCGGTTGTCGTTGGATGGAGTACCGGTGGGGATAGACGCTCAAAAGATACAGCAACTTATCATGGAACAACCCGGCGTGGAGAATTGCCATCACCTGCATATCTGGGCGTTAAGCACAACGGAAACCGCTTTGACTGCCCATATTGTTATTGACAATATCACACAGTTGGAAGAAGTAAAACAGCATATAAAGGAAGCACTTGAAGAGGCAGGTATTCATCATGCCACTTTGGAGTTTGAAGACGAAAGGACTACTTGCTGCAAGGAATGTTGTGAGGATTAAATAAAATCCGTACCTTCGCGCCCTTAAACTAACTAACCTTTATTTTTTATGTTTACTGACTTATTGCATTCCTCTTATTTTTCCCTTTTCCTGATTGTCGCATTGGGATTTATGCTGGGAAGAATTAAAATTAAGGGGTTATCTCTCGATGTGTCGGCAGTTATTTTCATTGCCCTTCTTTTCGGGCATTTTGGTGTTATCATTCCTAAAGAATTAGGAAACTTCGGCTTGGTGCTCTTCATTTTTACCATCGGTATTCAGGCAGGGCCCGGATTCTTCGATTCTTTCCGTAGCAAAGGAAAGACGCTTATTCTCATCACTATGCTTATTATTTGTTCCGCCTGTCTTACTGCAGTCGGACTGAAATATGCATTTGATATCGATACACCGAGTGTTGTCGGTCTGATTGCCGGAGCGCTGACTAGTACGCCGGGTTTGGCTGTTGCCATCGACAGTACCAATTCTCCTCTGGCATCCATTGCTTACGGTATCGCATATCCGTTTGGAGTGATCGGCGTGATTCTGTTTGTCAAGCTGTTGCCTAAAATCATGCGGGTGGATTTAGATAAAGAAGCCCGTCGCCTGGAGATAGAACGTCGCGGACAATTCCCGGAATTGACTACTTGTATTTATCGCGTCACTAATGCGAATGTGTTCGATCGCAGCTTGGTGCAAATTAATGCGCGTGGTATGACAGGTGCTGTCATTTCACGTCTGAAACACAATGATGAAATATCCATTCCTACCGCCCATACGGTGTTGCATGAAGGAGACTACATACAAGCCGTAGGCAGCGAAGAGTCACTGGATCAACTGGCTGTGTTGGTAGGCAATAGAGAAGAAGGTGAACTGCCTTTGGATAAAACACAGGAAATAGAATCTTTGTTGTTGACTAAAAAAGACATGATAAACAAACAGCTGGGTGATTTGAACTTACAGAAAAACTTTGGTTGTACAGTGACTCGTGTTCGTCGAAGCGGTATTGATTTATCTCCGTCTCCCGATCTAGCCTTGAAGTTTGGTGATAAACTGATGGTAGTCGGTGAGAAAGAAGGACTTAAAGGAGTAGCCCGCCTGTTGGGAAACAATGCGAAGAAACTATCTGATACGGACTTTTTCCCCATTGCAATGGGTATTGTATTGGGCGTGTTGTTCGGCAAAATAAATATCTCTTTCTCTGATAGCCTGTCATTCTCACCGGGACTGACCGGGGGAGTTTTGATGGTAGCTCTTGTGTTGAGTGCGATAGGTAAGACAGGACCCATTATCTGGTCTATGTCCGGACCTGCCAACCAGTTGTTGCGCCAGTTAGGTCTGCTTCTTTTCCTTGCCGAAGTAGGAACTTCCGCCGGAAAGAACCTCGTAGCCACTTTCCAGGAAAGCGGATTATTGATGTTCGGAGTAGGAGCTGCCATCACATTGGTGCCAATGCTTGTTGCAGCCATTGTCGGACATTTCGTATTTAAAATCAGTCTGCTCGATTTGCTGGGAACTATTACGGGAGGGATGACAAGTACTCCGGGACTCGCTGCCGCTGACTCGATGGTGGATAGCAATATTCCGAGCGTAGCTTACGCAACTGTTTATCCGATTGCCATGGTATTCTTAATTCTGTTTATTCAAGTAATAGCCTCGGCTGTATATTAACAGAATTTCATATAATAATTGATTGTTAAATAAATAGTTCGTATCTTTGTCGTCTCAAAGAAAAAAATGAGGTGAAACGATTGTTATTGAATATTACACGCTACTTCTTGCCGATACTGTTTGTATCGTATCTGGTAAGCTTTACATTCTTTGCCCACGTGCATGTGGTCAATGGCGTGACAATCGTCCATTCACACCCGTTTAAGAAAGGGGCGGCACATAAACATTCTACAGTCGAACTACAGTTGATTCATTTTCTGTCTCACTTAACGGCAGACGGTGCGGCTGTTGTTTTTGCTCTTTCCCTTTTTATTCCTTTCTTATTGTGCTTGTTGCTCGGACGTTCGCAACACTCTCACTATCACTGTCCGTATCATGGGGTAGTGGGACTTAGAGCACCCCCGGTTATTCGTTTTTCTGTTCTTTGAATGATGATACCGTACCTTGCATGAGGTAGGGCATTATCTGTCTATCCATGTGAATACTTATCGAAAATGAATAACAAACGAAAAATGAAGAAATACATCTTTTCGCTTGTCTGCCTGTGCTGCACATTGCTGCCTGCCCTTGAAGGACAAGCTCATGAATATCCTAATCATCCCGAATTACGTAAGTCAGATGCCAACATCGTTGGCCATATTCTTGATAAAAATACAAAAGAGCATTTACCCTATATTACAGTTGCCTTGAAAGGTACGACCATCGGAACTGTGACCGATGCTACCGGGCATTATTTTTTGAAGAATCTTCCCGAAGGTAATTTTGTGCTGGAGGTCAGTTCGGTGGGATATAAAACCGTCAGACGGAATGTGACGCTGAAGAAAGGGCGTACATTGGAAGAAGATTTCGAGATAGAAGAAGATGCGGTTGCTTTGGATGGCGTAGTCGTATCTGCCAATCGTAATGAAACCACCCGCCGTCTGGCTCCGACACTGGTGAATGTAGTAGATTTGAAAATCTTTGAGAATACCAATTCTACGACTTTGGCGCAAGGCTTGAGCTTTCAGCCGGGTGTTCGTGTAGAGTCCAATTGTCAGAATTGCGGTTTCCAGCAAGTGCGTATCAATGGACTGGATGGCCCTTATACGCAAATCCTGCTCGATTCCCGTCCCATTTTTAGTGCGCTTTCCGGTGTGTATGGTATCGAACAGATTCCTGCCAGCATGATAGAACGTGTGGAAGTGATGCGTGGAGGCGGCTCGGCACTGTTCGGCTCATCTGCCATTGCCGGTACAATCAATATCATCACCAAAGAACCGATGCGCAACTCTGGTATGTTATCTCATACGATTACGGGAATTGGCGATGGCGACGTTTTCGACAACAGTACGGCATTGAATGCGTCTCTCGTGACGGACGACCAGCGTGCAGGTCTGTATATCTTCGGTCAGAACCGCCACCGTTCTGCGTATGACCATGACGGCGACGGATATTCCGAAATACCCAAATTGCACGGTCAGACAATTGGTTTCCGTTCGTTCCTGAAAACAACGACTTATTCGAAACTTACTTTTGAATATCACCACATGGAAGAATTCCGCAGGGGAGGAGACTTATTGAACCGCCCGCCTCATGAAGCGAATGTGGCGGAGCAGACCGAACACTCAATCAATGGCGGAGGACTGAAGTTCGATTATTTCTCCCCTAACGAGAACCATCGTTTCAATGTGTTTGCATCTGCACAGCATATCAATCGCGACAGCTATTATGGTCCAGGTGACAGAGACCCTTTGGATGCTTGCGGAAACACCACTGACTTGAACTGGATGGCAGGCTCACAGTATGTCTACAGCTTCGGCAAATGCATCTTCATGCCTTCCGACCTGACTGCCGGAATAGAGTTCAATCAGGACAAACTGGAAGATAACATGTGGGGATACAACCGCACGGTAGACCAGAAAGTGAATATCGGTAGTGCTTTCCTTCAGAACGAATGGAAAAATGATCATTGGGGATTCCTGATTGGCGGCCGTTTGGATAAGCATAATCTGATTAACCATGTGATATTCAGTCCGCGTGCCAACCTGCGTTATAATCCGACAGAAAACATCAATCTTCGTTTCAGTTACTCATCCGGCTTCCGTGCTCCGCAGGCTTTCGACGAAGATTTGCATGTGGAAAATGTAGGCGGTAATGTAGCGATGGTTGAACTGGCGGATAATCTGAAAGAAGAAAGATCACAGAGCTTGAGTGCTTCGGCAGATATTTATCATCGCTTTGGTGCGTTTCAGGTTAACTTCCTGGTAGAAGGATTCTATACAAAGTTGTCGGATGTTTTTGCCCTTACCGACGGAGAGGTAGTGGATGGAATCCTGACACGTACCCGTCACAATGCATCAGGAGCGCAAGTTATGGGATTGACACTGGAAGGAAAGATGGCTTACCTGAATAAAATCCAGGTTCAGGCGGGAGTCACTCTGCAACAGAGCCATTATAGCAAACCGCACATCTGGAACAAAGAAGCTCCAGCGGTGAAGAAAATGATGCGTACGCCAAATACTTATGGCTATTTTACAGCAACCTACACCCCGATAAAGCCGTTATCTATCGCTCTTTCCGGTACCTATACCGGTTCGATGCTGGTTCCCCATGAGCCGGTTCCGGGATTCCTTGAAAATCCGATAACGGTGAATACCAAAGACTTTTTCGACATCGGTTTGAAAGCTGCTTATGACTTCAAACTTTACAAGTCGATGAACCTCCAGGTGAATGCCGGCATACAGAATATTTTCAATGCCTATCAGAACGACTTCGATAAAGGAGCTGACCGTGACTCCGGCTATATCTATGGTCCGTCACTGCCGAGAAGCTTCTTTGCAGGGGTGAAGATCAGTTATTAAGATTCGGTTAAGATTTAAAATCGTTATAAATAGGGATTGTTTTGCATGGAGACAATCCTTATCTTTGCAAAAAAACAAACTAAACCCTGACTTTACTGCACAGAATAGATGTGCAAGATTACCGGATGAAACAATTGTACCTACATATAATGAAGTGGTTTTTGCCTGTACTGTTTATCTCGTACATGGTAGGAATCACTTTGTTTACTCACTCCCATGTAGTAAACGGGGTAACGATTGTCCATTCGCATCCCTTTAAAAAAGGCAGCGATCATAGCCATACGACGGTTGAATTCCAACTCATTCACCTGTTGAATCATGTATTGGTGACAGACAGTGGATTAATACCCACATTCGTAGTCGCTGCTTTATCTTTATTATGTATCTTGTTTATCCGCCCGCAAATTGATCCGTATCACCGTTTTTGTCCGGGCGTCATATCTCTTAGAGCACCTCCTGTCGCTTAGTCTATCTTTTCGGGAACAGTATTCATCAGTTAGGAACAACGATTAATGATCGCTGCTTCCCTTTCCCTTATTATTATTTTTGATTTTAAACATTAAAAGACTAACGACAATGAAGAAATATCTTTTAGTCCTGGCCGGCCTGTATTGTGTCCTGTCATACGCACTGGCTGAACATCCGGACTACCCTGAACTGAAAAAATCCGATGCGAACATCATAGGCCATGTACTGGATAAGAAAACGAAAGAGCACCTTCCTTACATCACCATTGCACTGAAAGGAACAACGATAGGAACCGTGACCGACGCTACCGGACATTATTTTTTGAAGAATTTGCCGGAAGGTAACTTTATACTGGAGGTTAGCTCGGTCGGCTACAAGACCGTGACCCGCAACGTGACTCTGAAAAAAGGAAAGACACTGGAAGAGGATTTTGAAATAGAAGAGGACGCGATTGCTTTGGATGGGGTAGTGGTTTCCGCCAACCGCAGTGAAACGACGCGCCGTTTGGCTCCTACTTTGGTAAATGTCGTCGATCTGAAGCTATTTGAAACGACTAACTCTTCCACTTTATCGCAAGGGCTGAACTTTCAGCCCGGTGTACGTGTAGAGACAAACTGCCAGAATTGTGGTTTCCAGCAAGTCCGCATCAATGGACTGGACGGACCGTATACGCAGATTTTGATAGATTCCCGTCCCGTATTCAGTGCCCTTTCCGGAGTGTATGGCCTGGAACAGATTCCCGCCAGCATGATTGAACGCGTAGAAGTGATGCGTGGGGGAGGTTCCGCCTTGTTCGGCTCTTCGGCCATTGCAGGAACCATCAATATAATCACCAAAGAGCCTTTGCGCAATTCCGGCCAGCTGTCGCACACCCTTACTGCTTTAGGGGGCGGCTCCTCATTCGATAACAATACCTCCCTGAATGCTTCATTAGTGACGGACGATCATCGTGCCGGACTGTATATCTTTGGTCAGAACCGTCACCGGTCCGGATATGATTATGACGGAGACGGATTCACCGAACTACCTAAATTGAAGAATCAGACAGTGGGCTTCCGCTCTTATCTGAAAACAAGCACTTACTCCAAACTAACCTTCGAATATCACCACATGCAGGAATTCCGTCGGGGAGGGGATATGTTGGACCGTCCTCCTCACGAAGCCCATATTGCAGAGCAGTTGCAACATTCGATTGATGGTGGAAGTTTGAAGTTCGATTATTTCTCGCCAGATGAAAAGAACCGTCTAAGTATCTTTGCGTCAGCCGCCAATACAGATCGGGACAGTTATTACGGACCGGGTAACGATCCTCTGAAAGCCTATGGAAAAACAACGGATTTAACCGCTATGGGCGGCGCGCAGTATGTACATACGTTTGATAAGTGTTTTTTTATGCCTTCTGACCTCACGGCAGGACTTGAATATAACCGTGATCGTCTGAAAGATAATATGTGGGGATATGACCGCCACACGGATCAGACGGTAAATATTTACAGTGCTTTTCTGCAGAACGAGTGGAAGAACGACCGTTGGGGTATTCTGATCGGCGGCCGCCTGGATAAGCATAACATGGTAGATAATGTCATCTTTAGCCCCCGTGCCAACTTGCGTTTCAACCCGACACAGAATATAAACCTGCGTTTGAGCTATTCATCCGGATTCCGTGCTCCGCAGGCTTTTGATGAAGATATGCATATTGAAAATGTGGGCGGAACAGTGGCAATGATTGAGCGTGCGAAGAACTTGAAAGAAGAGAAATCCCAAAGTTTCAGTGCGTCCGCAGATATGTATCACCGTTTCGGAGTATTCCAGACGAATTTCTTGATCGAGGGCTTTTATACAAGACTGACAGATGTCTTCGTGTTGGGCGAACCTTATGACCGTGGCGATGGGATATTGGTAAAAACACGCAGTAACGGTCCCGGCGCGAAAGTGATGGGGCTAACGCTGGAGGGCAAAGTGGCTTATCTTTCCATCCTGCAAATACAAGCGGGACTCACTTTGCAACGCAGCCGATACGATGAACCTCATAAATGGCATGACGACGCACCGGCAGAAAAGAAAATTTTCCGTACTCCCGATACATATGGTTACTTCACAGCTACTTATACTCCCATCAAACCTTTATCCATTGCCCTGTCAGGAACTTATACCGGGAGAATGTTAGTGCAACGCATGGATATCACCGCCGAGAACGCCGAACTGGGCGCAATGCCCGAACGAAAGGCGGAAGCCATCCGTACACCCCGTTTCTTCGATTTGGGAGTGAAACTGGCTTATGACTTCAAGCTATACAAAACAGTCGATTTGCAACTAAACGGCGGAGTTCAGAACCTCTTTGAGTCTTATCAGAAGGACTTTGATAGAGGAGCTAATCGGGATTCCGGCTATATTTACGGGCCTTCTCTGCCGAGAAGTTTCTTTGCCGGAGTGAAGATTAGCTATTAGGTTGTTTCTATACGATTTTGCAGACTTGTCGAATTTTACAGGGTGTAACTAGTCGGTTTCTCGTCAAGATTCATTAACTTTGTCGGGAAAATAAATGCTAAGCAATGGATATACCGGCTTTACACACACTAACAAACGGCATTATTATCGGAATATGTCTGTCTATATCTTTCGGTCTTGTCTGCTTCAAGCAGATGGCGCACGCCATTAATCCCAAATACAGGCGTGCATGCCATTTCTTCATCGCTGCTTCTCTCATTATCGCTGCCGGTCATTTGGCGGAGTTGCTGGTTGACGGGTTCGGCGTATACCGGTCGTTGGACTTATTCTCAATATTGGTGTTGGTGCTTGCTTCTTCGCAGGCGTTGATGTTCACGTTTATGTTGATATTGCTGTTCGACAGCAGATACGTCACTTTTGCCAATGTGATGAAGCATGCGGCGCCTTCGCTCGTTTTCATTCTGCTGTATGTGGTGAGTTGCTGCATTGAAGCGGACGTCTGTGTATATTCTTTAGCAGAATGGCGTGCGTGTGTCGTTCACAATCTCCCGTTGGCAGTGCGGACCTTGTTCGGTGTCACCTATACCGTACAACTGTTCGTTTACGTCCGCCTCTTTTTCCGTAAAAAACACCACTACATCACGCATTTAAAAGAATTGACCGGAGAGTGTATCTCAAAACTGGAACTCCGGTGGACGATGCGCGCTTTCCTTTATGCGTTGAGTGTCGGCATTGGCGCATGGGTTTTACTTGTCTGTCCGGGACCAATACCCGAGTTTAGTTTCAGTTTCCTTATCGTGGTTTTCTATCCTGCTTTTGCATGGCTGTACACTAACTATCATTACACTTACGAGATGCTACGCCGTTTTATCGTCGAACAGGATGGGAAACTGCCCCAACCACCGCTCGAAGCCGATATGGGCGACCTCATCTGTTACCTGCAATCTGGCGATAGCAACCACTTGTTTGAAGAGCTCGAAGCCTATCTGCAGAAAGAACAACCGTACCTCGATTACAACTTCAAGCGTGACGACCTGATTAAAGCTCTTGGCACAAACGAGCGTAATCTCTCCGCCGCTGTGGGGTGTGCCACAGGACTGACCTTGCAAAATTATCTTCTCCGCCTGCGCATCCGTCATGCCATGGACTTGCTCCTGCTTCCGGACTACGCGAACCACACAATCGAAGACATTGCCGGAGCGTCGGGCTTCAAGGCAATGCGCACCTTCAACCGCAATTTCCGCGAATTGGTAAAAATGACTCCTACTGAGTTCCGCCAACAAAAGTCTGTACTTTAAAGGAGAAGGCGATACTCTTTTATCATCAAATGCTGTTGTTTCCATCAATGCATAGGTAGAAGTTTCTCCGAACAATGGAATTTCCGGCAATCCTGCAAGATTTGCAGGATTTTGGCTATACAATGCAGGATTTTGGCTATACCTTTTCGTTGTTGCATATTACTTTTGTCCGAAAAGAGAACACGATTTATTCACCCTTTTAGAAAGACAAAAGAAGTATGAAACAACTAAGAATCTTTTTCCTCTGCCTTATGGCAGCAACGTTGGCAACCGCCTGTGGCGACGACAACAATGACGACAACTCCGTGCCCGTAGAGAGCATCACCCTCAATCATGAGACTCTGACCCTGAAATCGGGAGCGACCGAAACGCTGGTTCCCACCATTGTCCCCGACCGGGTGACTGCCGAATCCGTAGTATGGAGCAGTGACAAAACTTCCGTAGCCACCGTAAGTAAAGACGGACTGGTGACCGCCGTAGCTGAAGGAACAGCCACCATCACCGCCACCGCACGCGAAAAGTCCGCCACCTGCCTTGTGACGGTCAGCAGCAACAAGACGCTTGTCACTACCGCAGCCGAACTGAAAACCGCTATTGAAACGGCAGACGGCACTGCGGATGCACCAACACAAATCATCCTCGGTAAAGGCTTTGAGGTTGCTGCGGATGCAGAGCATTTTGCCTTTTCAATAGACGGCAAACACATTGCTATCGACGGCGGAAATAATCCTATCAGCGGCGATAATTATTATATTTCCCGTACCGCTAGCGACAAAAGCCTTTTTGAGCTTATAAACGGCGCGTCATTGAAGCTGACCAACCTCAACATTTATGGAAATGCTGATACCTATTCAACTAATATCGCCTGCATATTTGTTAGGGCGTCTTGCAAACTAACGCTGGGTAACGGCTTCGAACTATATTCCGGCGATGGGAATGATAATGACCAGCTAATTGGTATCTCTGTCGGTGATAATGCCACGCTCATTATGGAAGGCGATGCTGAAATCTCCAAAAGCATAAAGGGGCAGGAAGTGCTTGTTGCCCCTACAGGAATACTGCAACTGAAAGGCGGAAAAATAAAAGCAAGGGAGGAGGGAACGTATGGGAGTGAACGGAGCCTCTGTCTGCAAGCTGCGATTAATGGCAATCAAGTGACCATCCCCACCGTTACGGTTGAAAACGAACTTCCGGCGGATTCTGATTTTAAATTAGATCTATATGATTACTTGTTGAGTCGTTTCACTGTCCGGCCAGGAGCCGAAACCGTTGTTAAGGGAACCGACAGCTACACCTTGACTGACAGTGATCTTATGAAGTTCCATCTGATGACTAATACTACTGGGGGCATGACATATTATGACAGTCTTTTCGAACTTTATCTGGACGGTAATGCTATCAAGATGCGTGCGAAATGACAAACAGCACAGAACGTAACCAATAAATAGATATTCACTTTCCTTAAAACAATCATTATCATGGCAACAAACGAAAAAATCACGCTCAATGTTGACCTTTACGACAACATCATGACCGAGCAAAAAGGCGACTACACCGGACGCGCACGCATCACAGGCAGTCTGCACAACAAAGAAATCGCAGCACGCATCATCAAGGAGCGTACCGAGTACCGGCAGGAGACCATCGAGAACATCCTCGACCTTGCCGACCAGAAGAAGGTGGAAGCCATCGCTGAAGGGAAGAGTGTGGTAGACGGTGTGGGACAGTACATCGTCACCGTACGCGGTTCGTTCCTCGGGGAGAACGCCCAGTTTGACGCCACGAAGCACTCGCTCGGTGTGTCCTACACACCGGGACAACTGCTGCGCGACCAGCTCAAAGCCGTAAAAGTAATCTGCAACGGGCTGGCACAGACGGGGCCGGTCATCAACTCCATCACCGACTCCGTGACGAAGAGTATCAGCCAGGTCATCACTTCCGGCGGTCCTGCCGTTATCAGCGGAAGCAACATTAAAATCCTCGGTGACGACCCTTCGGTCGGCATCTATCTCACCAAAGACGAAGAGGGAGCCGTCCCGTTGAAAGTGTCCGTCATCGTTCACAACGCACCGTCACAACTCACCATCATGCTACCTGCCATAGAAGCCGGAAAGCTCTATGCGCTAAGCATCACGACACAATATAGCGGAAGCAACAAGGCATTGAAAACGCCACGCTCTTACCGTTTCCCGATTCTGCTGGGTGACGAAAACGCGGGTGGCGGCGGTGGCGGCGGCGAAGCGCCCGACCCTGAAATCCCCGGAGGACCTGTTCAGTCTGCTGATAATCAGCCGGAACAACCTTATTTACATACGATATATATGCTATTGCTATGCCGTTATAATCGCTTATTTCGCTGTTTCCTTGGTCTTTATGGCTGTCCGCGTAAGTGTCGGCACTTAACATAACTTTGTCACCGTCTTTTTCATAATCAGCCATAAACGATTTATACTTTTCTTCTGTTCCGTTTTCTTCGTCAACATACTTATTTTTTCCGTTATGTCCGCCTTTAAATGTATAGCCGTTTGAAAATTGTTCGACAATCTTCGGTGAAAAGCCCACATTTTTATTAAGCGTTTCCGTAACAGGAATTGTTGTATAATCAGGCTTTGTTGATGTACTTCCAACAATGTAACTGACCGCACCTCTTGACGCAAATGCCACTGTGCCGACAGCCAATACTGCCGCCGCAATAATGATACTCTTTTTAAAAGATACTTTTTTCATTTTTACATTCTCCTTTTCAAAACTATCCAACGTCATACAAAGTTTATTATGAAAATTTTCACTTGGTTTCGGAAAGGCATTTTTCCAATCATATTTATTCATCTTCAAGTTCCTCCTTTAAATTTTTACGACCGATATGCAGACGGCTTTTAACCGTTCCGACAGGAATTTTTAATATATTCCCTACTTCTTCGACAGAATAACCTTCTATATAGTGTAGCATTATTAGTATTCTGATTTTGGGTTTCAGCTTTTTAACCGCATTATAA
>OGYS01001571.1_pt1 | contig 13008 bp, 9 predicted proteins | sample 1576611 | NCBI WGS metagenome assembly OGYS01 (sample SAMEA3541571, study PRJEB24748) | human gut metagenome | biome: human gut; feature: human-associated habitat; material: faeces | place: China | collected 2012
TTCGGGCTTGGGGAGGAGTTTCAAATACAGTTTGGTGACGATGCCGAGCGTGCCCTCGCTGCCGTTTATCTCGGGATGTAAACAACCCAATGAGAATGCAGTAAGCAAGAATGCAATAAGCGACGCACTTTACCGGAATTTACCTTTTGAAATGCCCGAAGTGCAACAACCGGCTTTTCCTGCTTATGAGGTAAACATCGAAAAATTCGGAGCCAAAGGAGATGGATTATTCCTGAATACAAAGGCGATCAATGATGCGATCAAAGACGTCAACCAACGTGGTGGGGGGAAAGTGATTATCCCTGAAGGTATCTGGTTGACCGGTCCTATCGAGTTGCTGAGTAATGTGAATCTTTATACAGAACAGAATGCATTGGTACTTTTCACAGGCGACTTCGAAGCATATCCTATCATCGACACTTCTTTTGAAGGATTGGAAACCCGTCGTTGCCAGTCACCGATCTCGGCACGGAATGCGGAGAATATCGCTGTCACCGGCTATGGCACGTTTGATGGTAACGGAGATTGCTGGCGTCCGGTGAAGAAAGAGAAACTGACTGCTTCACAGTGGAAGAAGCTGGTCAATTCGGGCGGTGTCCTGGATGAGAAACAGGAGATATGGTATCCCACCGCAGGTTCGCTGAAAGGGGCTATGGCTTGCAAAGATTTCAACGTACCCGAAGGGATTAATACAGATGAAGAATGGGCTGAAATCCGTCCGTGGTTGCGTCCGGTGTTGCTCAGCATTGTGAAAAGCAAGAAAGTGTTGTTGGAAGGCGTAACTTTCAAGAACTCTCCGAGCTGGTGTCTGCATCCGTTGTCCTGCGAAGATTTCACGGTTAATAATATTATGGTTATCAATCCATGGTACTCACAGAATGGTGACGCAATTGATTTGGAATCTTGCAAGAATGCGCTGATTATCAACAGTTTATTTGATGCGGGAGATGATGCGATTTGTATCAAGTCGGGTAAAGACGAAGATGGTCGCCGTCGCGGAGAACCTTGTCAGAATGTGATTGTGAAGAATAATACAGTACTGCACGGGCATGGAGGATTCGTGGTAATATTTTTGAAGAACATTTTCTGCATCTGGTAGTTTTACCAAGCTAATCATTTCCAACGCCTTCTCATAGGCTTCCTTTCCTCGGAGATTTTGATTTTTTTCAACAGCTTTGATTAACTGTTGTCCAATTGTAAATACTGGATTCAAGGTTGACATTGGATCCTGGAAAATCATTGCCATTTTTTTGCCTCGAATCTGCTCCATCTCTTTTTCTTTCTTTTTTAAAATATCAATCCCATCTAATATGATAGAGCCGCTTTCAATTACACCAGGAGGTGTTGTAAGAAGTTTGAAAATTGTTAATGCCAAAACACTTTTTCCAGATCCACTTTCTCCTACCAAACCATATGCTTCACCTTTATCAATGTATAACTCATCAATGTCAAGTATCCGTTTTAATCCTTCATAAGAGCGGAAACTGACTTTTAAATTTTTTATCTCAAGATAATGTCCCAATATTTCCGCCTCCCTATTTATTTCTAGTTCGTGGATCCATAATTTCTCTCAAGCCATCACCTATTAAGTTAAATGCAAGAACCGTTACGAAAATTGCTAGTCCAGGAAATACACTATACCACCAAGCATTCATGAAATATGTTTTACTGGTATTTATCATTAATCCCCACTCTGGTGTTGGTGCCTGTGCTCCTAATCCTAAAAAGCTTAATGATGCCAGCGTAAGGATAATACCGCCCAAATCCATTGTTGCCTGTACAATAACTGGTCCCATACAATTTGGAACAATATGCTGAAAAATAATCTTTGATTGCACATTTCCCAATGCCCTCGCCGCCTTTACAAACTGCCGTTCCTTTAAGGAAATTGCCTGTCCACGTACAATTCGCGCATACCAAGGCCACCACGAAATTGCAATTGCAATCAAAGCATTTCTTAAACTGGGGCCTGCAAATGCTGCAATAACAATTGCCAATAAAAGTGATGGAAAGCTTAAGAAAATATCACAAATCCTCATAATGATATCATCAACAATACCTCCTAATGCTCCCGCAATCGCTCCCAAGGTAATACCAATAAGCATCGCCAATGCTACCGCAAAAACAGAAGCCAAAAGTGAAATTCTTGTTCCATATATTATACGACTAAAAATATCGCGTCCCAATTCATCCGTTCCAAACAAATATTCTTGACATGGTGCTGTAAGCTTAAATGCCACATTAGCAGCATCCGATATATGCTTCGGATATGGAACAATATAAGGCGCCAAAATCGCTAAAGCCACTAACAAAACAATAAATACCAGTGATACAAAGGTTAGTTTATTTCGACTTAGCAAATAAATATCCGTTCGGATCTTATAGATCTTGGGTTTCAATGATTCTATAACCTGTTTCATCTTCCCCTCCTTATACTCTGACCCTTGGATCCATAGCGACAATAATATCCGCAACTGTATTCAAAACAACATAAGCAACCGCTGAAAACAGCGTTACTCCCATAATTGCTGGATAATCCATATTCATAACTGCATCTGATATATAACTTCCCAATCCTGGCCAGTTAAAAATTGACTCTACTAGGAATGTATTTACCAATGTATAACCTATTGATAAAGCTACAATTGTCACTGTAGAACCTAACGAATTCTTTAATGCATACTTCCAAAGAATAATTCTCCTTTTTATTCCATAAGATTGTGCAGCCTTTATATAATCTTCATTTAAAATTTCCAACAAAGAAGAACGTGTCATTCTCGCAACTGTTCCTATCGGATATAAGGCCAACGTAATGCATGGCATAAGAATGTGCAAGAAAGCATCCTTGAATGCTGTCATATTTCCTGCTAAAAGTGTATCCAATAACATAAACCCAGTTACTGTTGGTATTTTATACATAAGTTGGATATTCATACTCAAACGTCCACCAATTGGAAGCATTTTCAACATACTATAAAATATTAGCTGAAACAACATTGCTACCCAAAATGTAGGTAATGATACCGTTCCAACTGAAAAGAATCTTCCCAGATGATCCTGCCAATGATTTTTATGACTTGCTGTTACAACTCCCAACGTTAATCCGAGTACAATTGCGAGGATTGTCCCCAAAAAAACAAGTTCAATCGTTGCAGGTGCATTTTCTAAAATTTCATCTGTAACTGGACGATGCGATTTCAATGAATAACCCAAATCTCCATGCATTAAGTCCTTTAGATAAATCCCCAACTGAACCGATATTGGTTTATTTAATCCTAATTCTTCCTCTGCCGCTGCAATCTGCTCTGCTGTTGCCCTGGATCCAACCCATTGAAGGGCTGGATTCGATGGAACAACACGCGTAACCACAAATGAGATGATAATCACACCAAAAAGTACAATAATCCCCTGCAGTAATCGTTTTAAAATAAAGTTTTTCAAAAAATCCCCCCACTTATTTTATCCTATAACACTCATGGAAGAAAACTGTCTGCGGATAACTTGGGTCAATTCCTTTAAAGCCACCAACAGAACCATTATAAATACAATCATATACTTTATCAAAAATATTTATCGAACATGCCTCTTCCATAATGTAATTCTGCGCATCAACAAACTGTGCCGAAGCTGCATCACGATCAGTTCCAGCTAGGATATTAGCATCATCAATTACTTTATCAAATTCATCATCTTCCAGATAAGTCCAGTTCCAAGAAATCGGATCTGCCTGATGATACATACTATAAAGGAATGTATACGGACTTGGGACATCTGGATACCAAAACATAAATGCCATATCCTGACGTTTTGTCGGATCGGGATTTTGTCCTGTCTCCACTGACATATCACTTGTTACCGGCCGAATATTAAGAGTAATCCCCAACTTATTCAATTCACTCTGATAAAGTTCTGCACTTTTTCTCTCAATTTCGTCACCTGTAATATAAGTAATTTCTAATGAAAAACCTCCATCTGAATATCCTGCTTCTTTCAAAAGTTCTTTGGCTTTATTCAAATCATGTTTATACTGTAAAACATCTTCACTATGTCCCCATAATCCTTCAGGAACTGGCCCGTGAGACTGAGATGCATTACCGTTCATGACATAACTAATAACATCTTCATATGGAAATGCATAATTTAAAGCTTGGCGTACACGTTTATCCTGAAGCGGTCCCTTCTGCGTATTAATCAAAATCATCATATTTTCAAACGATTTTGTCTTCACTTCCTTTAATTTTTCATTGGATACTAATGCTTCATTATCTTCTGCTGGAAGCTCACTAACAAAATCCACCTCTCCGCTTTCAAGCATCTGCCTTCTTGTAGATGACTCAGCCGACTGAGTTAAAACAACTCTGTCAAAGTGATTATCTGGCCATGGATTCCAATAGTCCTCAAATGCAGCCAGTACCAACTGGGTATCACCTGTTCGATCTGCAATATAATATGCGCCTGAACCAGCATCCTTCGTTCCTGCAAAAAATTCTTCTCCCGCATCTCCAACTGCCGGTGACATAATATATGCTCCATAAGAAGAACTAACCGTCAGATCCATTGGTGCAGGGTATTTCAAATGCATTACAAGCGTCTGTTCATCTTTCACCTCAAAAGAATCCACTGGTTCCCAAATGAAGGCTGCACCTTTTCCCATATTTATAGTTCTCTCAAAAGAAAATTTAACTGCTTCTGCATTTACCGGCGTACCATCATGAAATTTCATATTTTCGCGAATATGAAACGTCCAAAGCAAACCATCCTCGCTTTTTTCATATTTATCACAAGCCACATATTCTACACTATCTGTTTCTGAATCATATCGTAACAAAGTATCATAAATATTTAATAACGATAAAATAGAGCTATTAAAACACACACTCGGATCAATCCCCAATGCCGGCATATCATAGGTAGAATAAATTGCTATATTATTTCCGCCTTCTGCTGACTGTGCCGAATCATTACCCTTGACCGAATTTCCACTATTTCCACCGCATCCCGCCAAAAATACTGATAAGATTGCAAAGCTAAGCACCCGTGCAAATAACCTGTTCCTCTTTTTTTTCATTTAAACATCCTCCTTTTCCTCTCTAATTTTTTTATCTCCCAATACGCTTAAACCAGTTTTAATTTTTGACAATTCCGTCGATATTCTTCTTGTTGCTGTCAATACCGCTCTTACATTGTAGTATACTGTCTACATTAAATCTATGTATTATTTTTAAATCACTTCCTTGTTTTTTGTAAATTTTACAATTTCTAACATATTACTGTTCTCCTAATAACATTCCAATCTGAGTCGCTATCGCTAATATCTCTAGAAAAAAAATTTTATTATCTTCCATCTTCAATGCTTTTTTTACTATATTAAGACGATATCGAACCGTGTTCTCATGTTGATGCATATGCTCTGCCGTTTTTTTGTAGTTTCCATCACAATATACATAAATCTCTACTGTTCTAAGTATTTCAGGAAGCATGTCAACAGATACTTCTTTTGAAATTGCTTCTAGATATGCGTTGTAAAAATCTTGTTCTTCCCTGCACCCACTCATTGCAAGAAATAGCTGCATAGGCATTAGAGGATCATATGTATGTTGTTCTATTTTCATACGCATAGCAATCTTGAGAGCATTTTCTCCTTCATCTAATATCCTTTTTATATCCTTTACTTGATAGATACGACTCAATCCAAAATATGCCGATGGAAACAATTGTCTCAACTGCGAAAGCATCGCCTTTATTCCCTGTTCAAGTTTCTTTCTATCATCATTACTTAAAATTACAATCAAATAATCTCCAACCACTAATGTATCTTGTTTATTTTTGATCTGATTATCCCATATTCCCGCTGAAAACCACTTTCTTAAAAAATCCCCCTTTACATAGATAGTCATAACATTTTTTTGAATGTTTCTATTAATGCTATAAAGCATATCCATCTTTTCTTTGCTCGTTAAATTTCCAAAACGTATTTTTTCTAAACGCAAAAGGTTTATTGCATTCTCCATTTCTATCGATATATAACCATTTACCACACTCATAATATATGCATATGGTTTTTCTTCTTTAATTAAAATAATTGGAAACTCTTCTTTATCACATAATTCCAAAATTTCAAAGTCCAACACCTCAACTTTTGCTGAAGGTACAATGATTAATCCAGCAGCCTGCCTATTTATTAAACCTTCTATAGATTTTCTAACTTCTGGAGAGCCAACCTCAAATTGTTCCAAACAAGAAATAAATAAATCACCTTTATCAATGATCCCTTCTTCCGCAATATTCTTATGATAGGGACAATCAAACACTGATACACGATGTACTATTCTTCTACGAATTCCTGCTTTTCCTGCTAAAATCTTAGCCTTATCAAATATCGGATCAATACAAATTTTTTCTAAAAGGACACTCATTTTATCTTTTCCCGCCTATATATTCTAATTTTACATTTATGTTATAGAATAAATTCTATCATCAAGCACCTATATGTCAAGTAATTTCATCAATTATTTTGTGTTTCTCTGATTTTTTGCACAAAAAAACCGTTTGAATTGTGTCATCGACGCTTCAAACAGTTTTTTGCGCAAAGTTATTTCTATTTTTAAAGTTGTATTAATTTTTTCAGTGCTATTATGTATATTTCTGTAATTTTTTCCAAACTGTCAATACTAATACACTCATTGTCTTCATGTGCCAATTCTGGTTCCCAAGGAAATAGTGGGCCAAAAGATACCGCACAAGGTAAAAATCTCGCATAAGTTGCACCTCCAATTGCCATTTCACTATTTTCAAAATCTCCAGTAACCTCCCTGTAAGCTTCCATAAGGCTACTCACTATCGGATCACTTTTTTCTATATACAGAGGATCTATCGCTAATATTTCCTTATAATTGAATCCTACCTTTTCCAATGGTTTTATCATTCGTTCCATTATTTCATCATAAGAATTTGACACAGGATATCTAACATTCGATTTTATTTCAATTATATCCCCATTCATACAAATAGTTCCAACATTTACTGTTAAATCTCCTGTAATCTCGTCATGCATCGCACATCCTAAAAGACTACCATCAAAAGTTCTCCCAAACACTTCATCATATTTATCCAAAAAATGCTGAATAGAAAACGAAATCCCACTTTCTTTCATTCCACAAAGCAAACTCGCAATAGCACTTTTTCCTTTCTCTGGATTCATTGCATGGCACGAAACTCCTTCTGATAAAAGTTCAAATCCATCAACTGTCTCTCTTATTTTTAGTTCAGAAAATTTGTTTAACGCATTACGTACGCATTCTCTCTCACTACCCAAAACAGCTATCTTACACCTTGCATCCGATGGAACTATATTCCTAGCATTTCCTCCCTGTAATTCCAGAACATCTGCCTGGTAATACTCCTGTTTTTTATTTAGAAAATTAATATCAAAGTCTATCAAACCCTTTTCTGCATAAATCAAAGGAAAATTAGCATCTGGTATAAAGCTCAAATCTGGTAATCTCTCGACTTTCTTTAAATAATAATTAATGCAACGATACTCTTCCTCCTCATCTGCCCCAATAATAAGACGAATACTATGACTTTCTGGAAGAAGTTTATTTTCCATAATATATTTCATTGCATATAAGCAACTTACAAGAGGTCCCTTATCATCAGAAGTTCCCCTTCCATACAAATTGCCATTTTTTTTAACTACTAAAAACGGTGGTGTCTTCCATCCATCTGTAACATTTACAACATCTATATGTCCCAACATGCCAATCATTCTTTTTCCATGTCCAATAGTCACATCTCCTGCATAGCCATTAAAATTTCTAGTTTCCATCCCCATCTTTTCTGCCAAATTCAAAAAAGCATTCAATGCTTCTGCTACATTTGTTCCAAACGGTCGTTCTTTATCTATAGATGAAACATCATATACCGATGCATGAGAAACTAACATTTCAATATCTTCTATCATTTTTTCTAACGATTTCCGAACATACTCTCTAGCCTTCATTTTTTCTCCCTTCTTGACTAATCCGTTAGCCACCCCAAAATTCCTACATTATACTTTCTTATCTATCCTTTTTTATATTAATTATAATTCATTTTTCCTTGTTAATTCCATGTATTAATTTCTAAATCATTCTTACTTTTTTTGTTGTTTTTATAATTCCTCTCAAACATCAAACTTGCACTCCAAATTACAATTCAAAAAAAAAATGTAACGCACCTACCCTAGCACGTTACATTTTTATCTTCCATTGTTTAATCTCTACTTTGAAAAATATTTTTCCTTAATGATCTCCACCGGCATCTGCTGTCCTGTCCAGAGTTCAAAGGATGCAGCTCCCTGATAGAGAAGCATGTACATACCGTTGCTGGTCTTGCAGCCTGCCGCTCTTGCTTCGCGCAGTAAACGGGTCTCCTGAGGATTGTAGATGACATCGAATACGAACAGGTCTTTGTGGAACATCGTTGTATCAGTAATGATCGTGTTGTCTGTCTTCGGAGCCATGCCGACGGAAGTACCATTTACCAGAATCGCGCTGTCTGCGATGGACTGGCGCAGGATCTCCGGATCGGAGTAATCATGCAGGGTTACCTTGCACCCTGTGCGCTCGTTCAGTTTCTTTACGATCTCCTCGGCTCTCGGATAGAACGCGTCCTTGACGTTAAATACGTTAATTTCTTCCACGCCGTCTAAAGCTGCCTGTACAAGAATTGCGGTTGCGGCGCCGCCAGCGCCTAAAAGCGTCATTTTCTTGCCAATGATGTCTACACCATTTTCTGCAACTGCACGCATAAATCCGACGCCATCGGTCGTATAAGCAGTCAGAACACCGTCGTCGTTGACAATCGTATTGCAGGCGCCAGAAATCTCGGAAGCCGGTGAAACCTTGTCTGCCAGCTTGCACATGATATTTTTGCCCGGCATCGTGATATTCCAGCCGCGCGCGCCCATCGTCCGCAGTCCCTCAACCGCCTGCGGCATCTTCTCTTCCGGCACATCAAACGCCAGATATGTATAATCCAGACCCAACTGGCTGCACGCCTCGTTGTGCATCTCCGGCGAAACACTGTGTGCGACCGGGCTTCCCAGTAAACAAAGTAAACCTGTGTGCCCTGTGATATGATTCGACATCTTTTTTCCCCTTTCGTTTTCTCTGTCAGAACTTTCTGAACAGTCACATTATTTAAACTTCTTCACCTGTGCAATGATCTCCTCGCAGATCTCATTCGCTGATTTTCCATCGGTCGCGATCACAATATCCGCTGCCGCTTCATACGCCGGTCTGCGCTTCTCCATCAGTTCGGAAACATATTCCACTGTCTTATTATTTTCCAGAAGCGGACGGTCATGGTTCTCTTTGACACGCTCCAGAATCGTCTCCGGCTTCGCGGTCAGAAGTATAACCTTGCCGCTCTTTCGCATCTCCTGTACATTGACCTCGCGCATCGCTACGCCGCCGCCGCAGGATACAATCTTGTTCTTCTCGTTTCCTACCTCTTTAAGCAGGTTTGTCTCCTCGTTGCGGAAATATGCCTCGCCGTGCAGATCGAAGATCTCGGAAATGCTCATGTTATTCTTTTTCGCGATCATTTCATCCATTTCCACCACATCCATCGCAAAGGTATTCTGCAGTGCATTCGAAACGGTGCTCTTTCCGACTCCCATAAATCCGATCAGGAAAATATTGAATCCAAACAACTCATGGGACTGGATCCGTTTGCTCCGGTAGAGGACGCTGTCGTAAACTGCCATGATTGACTTTTTGTATTCATAATCATCCAGCTTCGCAAGCATCTTGCTCTTCTTGCGCTCTTCCTCCTCTGCCTGATAAATCGGAAGTCCGTTTTTCTGTTTATAATTTGTAATCTCCTGGATAATCTGGCAGCGCATCCGCAGGGCATCGATCAGAATCTCGTCGCACATGTCCAAATCATTTCGCAGCTTCTTTAATTCATCCATCTGTCTCATCCTTCTTCACTTGTATTCATTCAGATCACTTTTGCACTTTACATTGAAAGTGTGTTTTATTATTATACCCGAATCAGGATATGAACGCAAGTGCTAATGCGGAATAGCAGGTATAACTGTAGGGGATATAGTTTAATTAGATTCCCAGCTTCTCCTTCATGTAATCCACCGGTGTTGATTTTCCTGTATACAGTTCAATCGCGATCAGCGCCTGGAACAGCATCATGCTCATGCCGTTGTATACGCGGGTGCAGCCAGCTTCTTTGGCCTGCTTCATCATCACGGTCTCACGCGGTGCATATACCGTATCAGTTACGATCAGATCCTTGCGGAAATAGGACGGATCCGGGATATTGGACAGATCCTCCAGCGGGTGCATACCAACGCCGGTTGCATCACAGAAAATGTCTGCTTCGTGCATTTTCTCTTTTAAGAGTGCCAGATCGCCCAGATCATGCATCTCGGCCTTGCAGTTAGAGTTCTTGTTGATGATATCAACGATCTCCTCGCCGCGTGCATAGAATTTATCTTTGATATTGAAGATATGCAGCTCTGCAATGCCGTCCAGTGCGCCGCGTACTGCGATAGCGGTTGCTGCACCGCCGGTACCGATGAGAACCATCTTCATTCCCTTGAAATCAATGCCTTCTTCCTTGATTCCCTGCCAGTAGCCCATACCGTCAGTGTTGTAACCCTTCAGGTATCCGGTTACATTGCCGTCTTTGTCACGGGTGTTGACTACAGTGTTGATCGCGCCGCACAGCTTTGCAGCCTCGTCTACCTCGTCCAGATATTTGTGAACGACGGTCTTGTTCGGCATGGAGATGTTGGAACCCAGCATCTTCAGCGCACGGATACTCTCAACCGCTGCTTCCAGGGTATCGTTGTCTACCTCGAACGCAAGCTGGATAACATCGTCGCCATTCTTGTCATAGGCAAGGTTGTGGGTGGTCGGAGACTGTGTATGACGGATCGGGTAAGCCATTAATCCTACTAATTCGGTATGTCCTGTAATGTTTGGCATGATAATTTCCTCTTTTCTTCTCTATTTTTTATAATCAAATAAAACGATATCATTCGTTCAGCGAACAGTCAGAATCTTTCAAATGCGATATTCAATTTCTTACTCCAATGGTGCCAGCTCTAAAAATCCTCTCGCTTCCAGCACGTTCAGAATCGCACGTCCTTCCATCGTTCCCTCCATGATACGGCGGGCGCGGACAGAGTCTCCGATCGGGTAAATGAAGGTATCTGTGTTGTCAAATGCCTCTTCAAGCTGTGCCAGAATCGGATTGTTGGCGCGCATTCCCAGACAGTTGAAGCCGAGGTCAAAGTTCAGATCCTCGATCGTGCCATCCGGCAGCTTCACGGTAAATGCGTTTTCTTTGACTTCCTGCAGCGCAGTATTCACATACTCTTTCACACCATATTTGTCGTGTGTCTCACGCATGGAACATTTCGTGATCGGATCTGCCATCATCCCAATCTGCGGGAGCATATCCACGATGGTACACTCCGCGCCGCGCGGTGCGAAATACTCCACAACATCCAGACCAACGGAGCCGCCGCCGACTACAACCACTTTTTTGCCCTTGCAGAAATCATCCGGGTATTCTCCGGCTTTTACTTTCTGAATCATCTCGAAAATGGTATCGACATGACCGGTTGCGATGTTTTCCTTGAGTCCCTTGATCGGCGGAACGACTGGAACGGAACCGGTTGCGTTGACAATGATATCCGGCTTGAACTGTTTGATCTTGTCCACGGTTGCCTCGCAGTTCAGAAATACATACAGATTTTTCAGTCTCTTCGCACGTGCTTCCAGATATTTCGGGAAGTCTTTCATACGGTTCTTGCTTGGCAGGTCAGAGATAAAGGTGGAAAGTCCGCCTAATTTACCACTCTTTTCTAATAAGAATACGTTGCATCCAACCTCGGCTGCCGTGCAGGCTGCTTCCAGACCGGCTGTACCGCCGCCGACTACAACTACGTTACAGTTTTTATTGACTTTCAGCTTCTTGTAGATATCGCCCTCCGGAACAGCCGGGTTGACGGTACAGCGAATTGGACGGTTGACGCCGATTCGGTTGCCCGCACAGCCAACGTTACAGGAGATACATTTACGGAGAATCTCTTCCTCGCCGTTCTGCACCTTGCTGACCCAGTTCGGCTCTGCAATGAGTCCGCGTCCCATGCCGACAATATCGACATCGCCGCTCTCCAATACTTTCTCAACGACCTCCGGATCGCGGTAGTTGCCCGCATTGATAACCGGTTTACCAAATTTATCCTTCACGGCTCTTGCCATGTAGGAACGCCAGCCATCCGGCAGAAAGTTCGAGTCAATCTGATACTGTAAGGACGGGTTCAGACCGCAGGATACATCGTACATATCTACGTACTCATCCAGATATTCGAGGTATTCCAGTGTGTCTTCCAGCGTGTTGCCGCCCGGCACGCGCTCTTCCGCAGAGATACGGACGATGATCGGGAACCACGGACCTACATTTTTCCGCACCTCTTCCAGAACCATCTTCGGGAAACGGAGACGATTCTCGACGGAGCCGCCGAATTCATCGGTTCTTTTGTTGTAATACGGGGAAATAAACTGACTCATCAGATAAGAATGACCACAGTGGATCTCAATCGCATCAAATCCGATCGCCTGTACACGTTTCGCCGCCTCGCCGTATTTTTTTACGGTCGTCAGGATCTCTTCCCTTGTCATCGGACGCGGAATCTCGCCGCCTGCCTTGGTCGGGATATTGGAGGAAGACACCGTCTCCATACCTGTTCTGGCAGAGGATGCAGAAGCGCCCGCATGGTTAACCTGAATCGCTACCATCGCGCCATTCTTGTGAAGATTCTCGACTAACTGATAGTAACGCGGCATAAAGCTGTCGTGATCGATGCGGATCTGGCTTGTGCCATTGGAACCAACCGGATATTCGATATTGGCATTCTCCAGAATAATCAGACCAGTTCCTCCCTTGGCACGCAGGGAATAATAATTCATATGGCGGTTGCTCATCTCACCGCTC
>OGYS01001588.1_pt1 | contig 12921 bp, 7 predicted proteins | sample 1576611 | NCBI WGS metagenome assembly OGYS01 (sample SAMEA3541571, study PRJEB24748) | human gut metagenome | biome: human gut; feature: human-associated habitat; material: faeces | place: China | collected 2012
CCGGCCCCTGCCAATACTACGATTGCAGCCATAATAAGCAGAACAATCCGTCTTTTTCTGCGCAAAGCTTTCTTTCTTGCTGCTTTTGCGCTCTGCCGTTTTCTTCTTTCCTTTTCAGTTAGCATCTGCCCCGTAGTATTCCCGGTCATTCTTCTTCCAGTCATAGCCGCTGTTGTTCGTGATGCACTTCTTCCTGTATTTCTGCCAGCAGATTGTCCTGTCCTGTTATTATTTCTGCGTTTTTGATTTATATATTGATCGAGCTCCGATTCCTGCTCATTGCCATCTAATTGGATCTGAGCCGTTAACATTTCTTCAAGTGGATTGTAATCTGGTACAATCTGTACCTCTCGCCCACATTTTTTACAATATAATTCCCCTTCTGGTATTTCTGCCTTACAATACCTGCATTTCATTGTTTATACTGACCTCCTCTGATTATTCAGTAGTATTTATATTTTGTATGTATTGTTCAAATTCTTCTGGTGTCATAAGGATTTTGCGCGGTTTTGTTCCCTCTTCGCCACCGACAATCCCCGCTTCACACAATTGATCCATAATACGTGCTGCACGGTTAAAGCCAATCTTGAACGCTCTCTGCAGCATCCCTATGGAAGCCTTGTCCTTATCAATGATAAGACGACCTGCGTCTATAAAATAGGCATCTCGCCCATTACTTTCATCGGCACCTGGTCCGTTTGAAGATACCATGCCAATATTGGATGTATTTACATGATTGACAACTTCTTCATCGTAATTGGCATTGCCATTTTTGTCAATTAAATAATCAACAACTTTCTGCACCTCTTTATCCGATACAAAAGCTCCCTGGACTCGTACCGGTTTCTGATAACCGGATGGATAAAAGAGCATATCTCCTTTTCCAAGTAATTTTTCAGCGCCATTCATATCAATGATGGTTCTGGAATCAACTCCAGAAGTTACAGAAAACGCGATTCTTGACGGCATGTTTGCTTTAATCAATCCTGTGATAACATTGACAGACGGACGCTGTGTTGCAATGACCAGGTGAATTCCTGCTGCTCTTGCAAGCTGTGCCAGCCGGCAAATTGCTTCTTCAACTTCGCCAGGAGCAACCATCATAAGATCTGCAAGCTCGTCTACAATAATGACAATCTGCGACATCTTATGTCCTTTTGCTTCATCTGCATGATCCGGCATAGATTCAATTTTCGCATTATATCCTTTGATATCACGTACATTCAATGACGCAAATGCCTGATAACGCCTTGTCATCTCAGCTACTGCCCAGTTCAGAGCACCAGCTGCCTTTTTCGGGTCTGTCACCACGTCGATCATCAGATGTGGAATGCCTTTGTAAACACTTAATTCTACAACTTTAGGATCGATCATAATTAATTTGACTTCATCCGGAGTTGCTTTATAAAGGATGCTCATGATCAATGTATTAATACAAACTGACTTACCAGAACCTGTTGCTCCTGCGATCAAAAGATGCGGCATCTTGGCAATATCTGACACGATCACCTGTCCAGCAAGGTTCTTTCCTACTGCAAATGCAATCTTTGATCTTGCCTGTGCAAATTCCTGATTCTCGATCAGTTCCCTGAACATTACCATCTGGTTTGTCTTATTCGGAACTTCGATTCCAATTGCTGATTTACCTGGAATCGGTGCTTCAATTCGAATATCTGCTGCTGCAAGGTTTAACTTAATATCATCCGCAAGATTTACGATCTTGCTGACTTTCACACCTTGTTCTGGATGTAATTCAAACTGTGTAACGGATGGTCCACAGCTAATATTGGTAATTGTAACATGAACTCCGAAATCTTCCAATGTTTTTTGCAGTTTTTGTGCAGTCTGACGAAGTTCTTCTTTGTTATTTCCTGCTGTTTTCTTTCCTTTCTCCAATAAAGATACTGGTGGAAACTTATAATCTCCTTCTTTGGTCCGAACCTGCGGAAGAATCTCCACTGGTTTCGATGGTGTATTCTTATCCTTATTCACAAAAGATTTCTTCGATGCATTCGGCTGTACTGGTTCAAATATTTCTTTTGGTTCTTTGTCTGTTTCTTCTTGAACGATCAGATCATCAAAATCCTTCTGTATCGGTGTTTGTTTTGTTTTCTCTTCTGGTTCCATAGGAGGCATTGGAGATGCCTGTGATGGTTTCGGTCTTCCAGATCGCAAATCCGGAATATGCATCGATCGTTTCTTTCTCGGTGCTGTTTCTTTATCCTCTTTGGACACCTCTTTTGCTTTTCGTTTCTTCTTCGCTAGTCGTTCTTCTATATCTTCTTCATATCCTTCTACTGTAAAGAAATCAACTGCTTTCTTAAGGAAAGAAAGTAAGGATCTCTCTGTTACAAGGATCAATGAGATTACAGAGATCAATAAAACAACCAAAACACTTCCTGCCCCTCCCAGTTCCTTATAAAGGATTGAACAGATCAATGCACCCAGATACCCGCCTCCTCTGTGGGTTCTTCCACTAAATACAAAGGCTGAATAAGCATCTCTTACTTCTATATTATATATCATCTGAAAAATTGTGGATACCATACATAACAGCAGGATCGCAAAACATGTCTTCTTCACTGCAAGACTGCTGTAATCATTGGAGATCAATAAAATTGCCAGAATAAAGCTTACCGCCGGAATGATGTAATGAGTCGTTCCAAACGCTCCAAAGAAAAATGTACTGATGCTGTTTCCTATGTATCCGCATATTCCAAAATTACTTAAAAATAAAAAAATGAAAAGAGCAAAAACAACTAATACTGCAATCTCTTTATAAAACGGTGCAAAATCTTTTTGTCTTGTGCGTGTCCGTTTCTTTGCAGAAGATGTCTTCCTCTTTCTTGTCTTCTTTGCTGCCATAGAAATTGTTACCTCTCTTTGTATACATTTTGTATACATAATCTGCGTATTTTCTTATTTTACAATTAATTATCAAAATACGCAAGTCCCACCATAGAAAAAGGGAAATGTATTTATCTCCCATACATTTCCCTTTTCTTTTAACCTCTTAATATTGTGCAGTTTCTGGAGGTACAAAATCTTCCGCTTCTTTTACAAACTTCTTAACCTGAATTTGTGCTTTCATAACTGGTATATTGGTTCCAGCTCCTGCAACACATCCACCTGGACATCCCATTCCTTCGATCAGATAGCCTTTTTTCTTTCCTGCTTTCGCCTGTAAAAGCATTTTCTTACAATCTGCAAGACCTTCCACATGATCGATCTTTACTTCTGTTCCAGGATAGTATTCATCAATACATGCCTTGATCGCTCCAGCTACTCCACTTGCAACTGCATATCCACGTCCGGCTCCAAAGGCATCATTTAACTCTTCTTCTTTTTCATATGTGTTAAAATCAATTTCTTTCGCATCAAACATTCCAGCCAATTCTTCAAATGTGATCACAAAATCGACCTCACTTCGCACTGTCCGTCTGGATGCTTCTAACTTTTTGGCAACACATGGCCCTACAAAAACAATTTTTGCATTTGGAGATGCAATCCTTGCCGCTCTTGCCGTTGCTACCATTGGTGTTAGTGCATTAGAAATTTCATCAATCACCTCTGGAAAATATTTCTTTCCAAGCATAGACCATGATGGGCAGCATGATGTCAGCAAGAATGGCAGTTTCCCTGTAGCCACACTTTGAACATAATGCTTTGCCTCTTCTAAGGCCCCTGCATCTGCTCCAACTGCAACTTCCCACACATCTGCAAACCCAATATCAAGAAGTGCAGCTTTTATCTTATTTGGCGTTGCTTTTGGTCCAAATTGTCCGACAAATGCAGGTGCTAAGATCGCGATCACTTCCGCACCTTCATTCATTGCCTTGATCAACTGGTAAATCTGAGATTTATCTGCAATTGCTCCAAACGGACAATTTACCATACACATACCACAAGAAACACATTTATCTGGATTGATCTTAGCTCTTCCTGCATAATCTGTTTCGATTGCTCCAACCCCACAGGCATTTGCACAAGGACGTTTTCTTTCATAAATCGCACCATATGGACAGACCTTTTTACATTGTCCACATTTGATACATTTTTCCTGGTCGATATAAGAATATCCATCCTTAAAACTAATTGCCTTCTTCGGACAAACTTCCATACACGGATGGGCCATACATCCCTGGCACTGCTCTCCTACAATAAATGCCTTCTCCTTACATTCATTGCATGCAGATGGAATCACCTGAAGAAGTGGCGGCTCATAATACTTCTCTGAAATATTGCTCTCATCAATTCCTTTCGTAATTCTTGTTGGTTTATCCGCTGGATTTAATGACATTCCCATGGCAAGCCTCAGTCTCTCACCTACGATCGCTCGTTCTCTGTAAATGCTATCTCGATATTTTGCAACTTCTCCAGGTACGATCTCATATGGAAGATCTTCAAGATCCTGTAAGTTTCTTTGTTCGTAACCAAACTTTGCGATCTCTTTGAAAATTCTTCTTCTCACATTCCGAACTGGTGTCTGTATTCCTCTCATGATATTCCCTCCTCTAATGATGCCTTAAGATAGTTTGTGTTTTTTTTAACATATTTGTTATTCTTATCATATACCAAAACAGGAATATTATAAAGGTATTATCTGTTTTTTATTCAAGTTTTCTATTTATTTTCAGACTGATTAATTATTTCAATCAATCTGTCTGTTGCTTCTTTTATTCCACCCATCTCATCAATCAATCCTTCTTTTACTGCCTCCTCCCCTGAAAGGATCATACCAACATCTTTTACCTGCTGTCCAATATGAAGCATCAATTCTTCAACTCTTTCCTTTTTCATTTTACAATGATCACTAATAAATGTCGTAATCCGATCTTGAATCTTTTCAATATTACGATAACTTTGAATAACTCCGATAAATGTTCCAGAACTTCTCACTGGATGAATCATCATTGTTGCGCTTTTCACAATAAAAGAATGATCTGCTGCCACAGCAAGCGGTACTCCGATCGAATGACTTCCTCCAAGAACAAGCGATACGGTTGGTTTGCTTAGAGATGCGATAAGCTCTGCGATCGCAAGTCCACATTCTACATCTCCACCGATCGTATTGATCAAAATTAAGATTCCTTTTATACTTTCATCCTGCTCAACCTTCGCTAAAGCCGGTATCATATGTTCATATTTTGTTGTCTTTGCATTTTGTGCAGATAACTGATGCCCTTCGATCTCGCCAATGATGGTCATTGTAAAAATCCCATTCTCCTGCAACTGTCCAAATTTTTCTATTTCTTGTCTCTCATTATCTTTCATACTAAATTCTTACCTTCCTGTATCATATTTTGTATCTTTATTATTTAGAACAATGCTCTGCAATTTGCACTAAAAAAAGAAGGAAGCATCTTTTTACTTCCTTCTTTAGTATGAAATCTAATTCAATTTCTATTCATCAATTTCAAAAGAGATTAACAGATCTTCCTGATTTACCTGTTCTCCTTCTTTGACATAGATCTTATCAACCTTACCATTGACCGTAGAAACAACAGTTGTCTCCATCTTCATAGCTTCAACTGTCATCAGTGGCATATTCACTGTGACCTCATCACCTTCATTGACAAGAACTTTACCAACTGTTCCTGGAATTGTAGATCCAAGATGTGCAGGATTAGATTTATCTGCTTTGACTCTTCGGTCTGTCTTAACCTCTAAATTCTTATCAAGAACTTTGATCTCACGGATAGATCCATTTACTTCAAAGTCTAACAGTCGGTATCCATCTTCATCAGGCTCTGTCATATCGATAAATTTGATGATCAGATATTTACCTTCATCTAATTTCAGTGTTGTCTCTTCACCTTTTCTCAATCCATAGAAGTATACATGGCTTTCAAGTCCTGTTACATCATTGTAAGCCTCAAAATGTCTGCAGTAATCTTCATATACTTTTGGATATAATGCATAACTTAATGTCTTCTGGCTTAAGATATCTGGATCTTCCATATTCTCTGTATAGAAGTTTTCTTTTAATCCTTTTGCGATATAATCAAAATCTTCATCTGGTAATAAACTTCCTGGACGCACATCGATCGGTTTCTTATCTTTTAATACGATCTTCTGTAATTCTTCTGGGAATCCACCTTCTGGCTGTCCGATCATACCTTCAAAGTATTCTACAACAGAATCTGGATAAGATAAATCTTTACCAACTTCTAAGATATTCTCTTTTGTTAATCCATTCTTGAACATAAAGATCGCAAAGTCTCCAACAACTTTAGATGATGGTGTTACTTTAACGATATTCCCAAGTAACTGGTTCGCATCTTTATATAAGCCTTTGATCTCTTCAAAGTCTTCCGCTGCACCCATTTCTTTTACCTGTGCTAACAGGTTAGAGTACTGTCCACCTGGAATCTCATATTTGTAAATCTCTGTATTAGGTGCATCCATTCCGCTCTCAAACTGTTTGTAGATTGGACGGATTCTTGCATAGTACTGGCTTAATTCTGTTAATTCATCTGGATTAAGTCCTGTATCTCGCTCTGTTCCTTTTAATGCTTCTACTAATGAATTCATACATGGGTTACTTGTCATAGAACTCATAGAACCGATCGCACAGTCAGCGATATCTAGTCCTGCTTCAGATGCCATCAATAATGTGCTGACACCATTTCCAGTAGAATCATGTGTATGAAGATTAACTGGAATATTTAATTCTTCTTTTAATGCACTGATAAGTTTCTTCGCTGCATATGGTTTTACAAGACCTGCCATATCTTTGATCGTAAAGATATGAACACCTAAGCTTTCTAATTCTTTGGCTTTCTTTACATAGTAGTCTAATGTATATTTTGTCTCGTTTGGATCTGTGATATCTCCTGTGTAGCAGATTGTTCCTTCTACGATCTTACCTGTCTTTAATGCTGTCTCGATCGGCATCTTCATATTCTCAACCCAGTTTAAGCTGTCGAAAATACGGAATACATCTACACCTTTTTGTGATGCTTCTTCGATGAATTTCTTAACAACATTATCTGGATAGTTGCTGTATCCTACAGCATTGGATGCTCGAAGTAACATCTGGATCAGTGTATTTGGCATATGTTGTCTTAATAATTTTAATCTCTTCCATGGAGACTCTTTTAAGAAACGATAAGCTGTATCATAAGTAGCTCCACCCCATGCCTCTACAGAGAATGCATTCTCCATAAATGCGTTTGTCGCATCAGATGCTCCGATCAGATCTTTTGTTCTCATACGTGTTGCCATTAAAGACTGCTGTGCATCACGCATTGTTGTATCTGTGATCAGTAATCTCTTCTCATTTAACAGGCTCTGTGTGAAGTCTTTGGCTCCCATCTCTAAGAACTTGTCTCTGGAACCATAAATCTTCTTCTCTGTATCATACTTCGGAAGAGTTCTTGCTTCAAAATCTGGTTTGTCAAGAACGGCTTTCTGCACGTTCACCATCTTATTTCCTAAAAATTCCAGGATCTTTGTTGCTCTGTCCTGGCTCTCTGGAAGTAAGAATAATTCTGGTGTTTCTTCAATAAATGTTGTATAGCATCTTCCCTCACGGAATGTCTCATTATTTAATACGTTGATCAGGAATGGAATATTTGTCTTAACTCCACGAATACGAATCTCTTTTAATACACGGATAGATTTGTCAACTGCTCTTCCAAATGTACGATCATGAGAGATCGCTTTTACCAATAAACTGTCATAGTATGGTGTGATCTCTGCTCCTGCATATGCATTACCACCATCTAATCGAATACCGTTACCAGCTCCAGAACGATATACTGTGATCTTACCTGTATCTGGCAGGAAATTGTTCATTGGATCTTCTGTTGTGATACGTGTCTGGATAGAATATCCATTACATGTCACTTCGTCCTGAGATCCAATACCGATCTCTTCAGAATCTAAAGAGTATCCTTCTGCTACAAGAACCTGTGTCTGTACGATATCGATTCCTGTTACCATCTCTGTGATCGTATGTTCTACCTGTACACGAGGGTTCATCTCGATAAAGTATGCATTATTATCTGCATCTACCAGGAACTCTAATGTTCCAGCATTCTTATATCCTACATGTTTTGCAAGACGGATAGATGCTTCAAAAATCTGCTGTCTTACTTCTTCTGGCACGCTGAATGCTGGTGCATATTCTACAACCTTCTGATGTCTTCTCTGTACAGAGCAGTCACGGTCATATAAATGAACAACATGTCCATACTGATCACCAATGATCTGAACCTCGATATGTTTTGGACTCTTTAAGTATTTTTCAACGAAAATCTGATCGTCTCCAAATGCTTTCTTGGATTCATCTCTTGCTTCTGCATATTCTTTTGGCATCTCTTCGGCTGAATGAACGATACGCATTCCACGTCCTCCACCACCATTGGAAGCCTTTAACATTACAGGATATCCAACTTGGTTCGCAATCTTAGTCACTTCTTCCAGTCCGTGAACCGCATGGTCTACACCAGGAATGATTGGAACATCAGCTTCAATTGCCATCTGTTTGGAAGAAATCTTATCTCCCATCTTACGCATTAAGCTTGAGGATGGTCCGATAAATGTGATTCCATTCTTCTCACAGGCATCTACAAAGTCAGGATTCTCTGATAAAAATCCATAACCTGGATGAATTGCATCTACGTTCTTCTCTTTTGCAATACGAATGATCGTATTGATGTCAAGATAGGCATCGATTGGTCCTTTGTCCGGATTCAACTGATAAGATTCATCAGCTTTAGAACGGAATAAGGCATAACGGTCTTCTTTTGAAAAGACACCAACCGTTGTAATTCCAAGTTCATTTAAAGCTCGGAAAACTCGGATCGCAATCTCACCACGGTTTGCAACCAATACTTTTTTAAACTTCTTTAATTCCATGGTCATAACTCCTTTTCGAGGTTTATCATTTTAAAAAAATGTATTTTTAAAACTGATTATATCGCAAAACTTGTTTTTTTACAATACTTGTACGAAAAAAGAACCCTGATTTATAAAAATCAGGATTCTTTGATAAAGATCTTATTCTTCTGTTTTTTCTTCTTCGTTAGCTAATGCTTTCATACTTAAGCTGATCTTCTTGTCGTCTTTCTTGAAGTCAACTACTTTAGCTTCGATTTCCTGTCCAACGCTTAATACGTCAGATGGTTTGTCGATATGTTCTTTTGCAATCTGAGAAACGTGAAGAAGTGCATCGATTCCTGATTCTAACTCAACGAATGCTCCGAAATCTGTCATACGTGCAACTTTACCTGTTACAACACTTCCTACTTTGTATTTCTCTTCTGCTTTTAACCATGGATTCTCTTCTGGGAATTTTAAGCTTAATGCAATCTTTTCTCCCTGAATATCCTTGATCAGAACTGTTACTTTATCTCCAATATTGAAGACCTTCTTAGGGTTTTCAACACGTCCCCAAGACATTTCAGAAATGTGAAGAAGTCCGTCTGCTCCACCTAAATCGATGAATGCACCGAAGTCTGTTACATTCTTAACAACTCCTTCTACTTTCATTCCTGCTTCAATCTTCTCGAATAATTCTTTCTGTTTTTCTTTCTTAGCAGCTACTAATAACTGTTTGCGGTCTCCGATGACTCTTCTCTTACGAGGGTTGAACTCGCTGATAACGAATTCGATTTCCTGTCCTTCGTATTTCTTTAAGTCTCTTTCATAAGAATCAGAAACTAAGCTTGCAGGGATGAATACACGTGCTTCTTCGATCAGTACGCTTAATCCACCATCTAAAACCTGAGCTACAGGTGCTTTTAAGACTTCTTTATTCTCGAAAGCTTCTTCTAAACGTTTGTTTCCTTTTTCAGCTGCTAATCTCTTATAAGTAAGAAGAACCTGTCCTTCTCCATCATTCACTTTTAATACCTTAGTCTCCATAGTATCACCAACTTTAGCAACAGTTGTTAAATCTACGTTGGCTGAATCATTAGAGTATTCACTTCTTGTTAAGATACCATCTGCTTTGTATCCGATGTTTAAGATGATCTCATCTGGTTTCACATCGATAACTGTACCTTTCACTACCTCTCCGTTGTGAATTGTCACAAAACTTTCCTCTAATAATTCTTCAAAACTCTTTTCTGTCATGCTAGCATGAACCTCCTTGATAATTTTCTGTGGGGTTGAGGCCCCCGCTGTAATACCTACCTTACCAGTCGATTCAAAAAGTTTCAAATCCAGGTCTCTAAGTGTCTGCACAAAAAAGGTGTTCTCACACTCTTTCTTACTAATCTCATATAACTTCTGGCTGTTGGAGCTTTGCTTATCTCCGATCACAACCATTGCATCTACACCCTTAGCGATAGACTTTGCTTCCAGTTGACGCTCTTCCGTGGCATTACATATTGTATTACATACTCCTATATCATAACCCTTTTTATTCAGAATTTCAACTAAATCTTGAAATTTCTTGTAATTAAATGTCGTTTGTGATACAAGAGTCGTCGGCTTGTTAAGATCGATCCCTTCAAACTGCTCTGCATCTGAGATAATATGCACTTCTCCAGTACACCATCCTTTGATTCCCTGAACTTCTGGGTGGTGCTCACTTCCAACGATGATCACCTGATCACCATCGTTGCCCGCTTTCTCTACGATCTTATGGATCTTTCTGACAAATGGACATGTTGCATCAACTAATTCCAATCCTTTTTCATGGATCAGATCATAAATTTCTCTCGCAACTCCGTGGGAACGTATGATAACCGTTCCTTCTTCCAAAGCTTCTAATTCTTCTCTGGAATTGATCACTTCCACGCCCTTTTTCTTCAGATCATTAACAACCTCTGAATTGTGAATGATCGGCCCGTATGTGTATACATTTTTCTTTCCTGCTTCTTTATATACAGTGTCAACAGCACGCTTCACGCCAAAACAAAACCCTGCTGTTTTTGCTAAAATAACTTCCATCTTTATCCTCACTGCTTGTAAATAAACTTTTTATTATTTTACTTTTTCAAATTCTGCAACGATCGCATCAACAACTTCTTCGATCGTCATATCAGAAGAATCAACCAGCACTGCATCTTCTGCCTGTTTTAGCGGTGCGATCTCACGTTCCATATCCTGACGGTCACGGATAATGATATCTTCCTCAATCTTATCGAAATCAGCCTCTACACCTTTTTCTACCAATTCTTTGTAGCGGCGCTCGGCTCTTACTTTAGATGATGCAGTTAAATAAATCTTTAAATCGGCATTTGGCAGTACGTTTGTTCCGATATCTCTTCCATCCATTAAGATATTAGCCGTCTTGGCAAGATCTCTCTGAAGATCTAATAGTGTTGCTCTTACCATTTTATATGCAGATGTCTTCGAAGCCATATTTCCAACTTCCTCGGTACGGATCATTCCATTTACATTTTCCCCGTTTAATAACACCTGCTGCACTCCATCTTCATAGTTGATACTTACATGAATATCTGGACATGCTTTGTTGATTGCCTCTTCATCCTTTGGATCGATCTCATGTCTGATGAAATAAAGAGCCATCGCACGGTACATTGCTCCTGTATCCACATAAATAAATTCTAATTTCTTTGCAATTGTTTTTGCAATCGTGCTTTTTCCTGCTCCTGCTGGTCCATCAATCGCAATACTATACATTATCTTTTCCTCCTGATCTGCTTCCTAATATATTAATTCATTCCTGCAAGATATCCTGTTGACCATGCAATCTGAAGGTTAAACCCACCTGTGACCGCATCAAGATCTAATACTTCCCCTGCAAAATATAATCCTTTGATCTTCTTTGATTCCATCGTCCCCGGATCGATCTCTTTGACGTTAACTCCGCCTTGTGTAATGATCGCTTCTTTAAATCCACGAACTCCTGTAATTGTAAGTTCTAAATGCTTTAATAAAGAAACAAATCGTTCTCTTTCCTTCTTTGTGATCTCGTTGACCTTCTTATGCTCTGGAATTCCTGATAACTCTATCATAACAGGAATCAGCTTCTTCGGCAAAAGATGATCTAAGGAATTTACAAAATCTTTGTTTAATGTCTTATCAAAATCCTTTAATACTCTGTGATCTAACTGTTCTTTGCTAAGTGCTGGTTTCAGATCAATGATAAATTTTAATTCTTTGCCCTGATATCTTCCAATATAACTACTTGCACTTAAAACAACTGGTCCACTGATTCCAAAGTGTGTAAAGAGCATTTCCCCAAAATCTTCGTAAATCTTCTTTCCATCTGCAGTCATTATCACTGCAACATTCCTTAAAGATAATCCCATCAACTGTTTACAATAATCTTCTTTGATTTCAAACGGAACAAGTGCAGGAGTAAGTTTTGTCACTTTATGTCCTGCTTTTCTTGCAAAGTCATATCCATCTCCAGTCGATCCGGTTGCCTGATAGGACATACCTCCTGTTGCAACAACGACCTTATCTGCCTTTACTGTGTCTCCAGATGCCAATCTTACTCCTGTTACAATTCCATCTTCGATCAGAATCTTTTTGACAGTTGTATTGAAATATATGTCAACATTTTCTTTTCTAAGACCTCTTTGTAATGCTGCAATAACATCAGAAGAATGATCAGATACAGGGAATACACGATTTCCTCGTTCCACTTTCAGAGGACATCCAAGTTCTTCCAAGAATTCCATCATTGCATCATTGGTAAAAGAATAGAAACCACTGTATAAAAATTCCTTGTTGGTCACAACATGATCTAACAGCTCTTCGATCTCACAGGCATTTGTCACATTACAGCGTCCTTTTCCTGTGATAAAAATCTTCTTTCCTAATTTTTCATTTTTTTCATATAAGGAAACATCGTTTCCACATTTTGCTGCCTGATATGCAGCCATCATGCCGGCAGCTCCGCCACCGATAATGATCACTTTCATAGATTACTTCCGTTGCTGAAAACTTATAAAAAGTTATAAACCTTTATGTTTCATTCCTACTTCAACGAGT
>OGYS01001593.1_pt1 | contig 12895 bp, 8 predicted proteins | sample 1576611 | NCBI WGS metagenome assembly OGYS01 (sample SAMEA3541571, study PRJEB24748) | human gut metagenome | biome: human gut; feature: human-associated habitat; material: faeces | place: China | collected 2012
GCCGGATATAAAGGTAGTCCGCAACGACCAGGTAACTGTGGATGACATAGAAAGCATGAAACCAAGCCACCTGATACTGTCGCCCGGACCGGGATATCCCCGGGATGCCGGCATACTGGAGGAAGCAGTGATAAAGCTTAAGGGAAAAATGCCTATTCTGGGTGTGTGCCTGGGACATCAGGGTATATGCGAGGCATTCGGCGGAACCATTGCCCATGCAAAGAAGCTGATGCACGGAAAGCAGAGCGATATCAGGCTGGACAGTCATATAAAGGAAGAAAAGTCCGGACTTCCGGAAAAGATGGGATGCGGATGCCGGTTATTTGAAGGTCTGCCGTCCGTTATACCGGCTGCCAGATATCATTCCCTGTCCGCAGTGCCTGAGAGCCTGCCCGAGGAACTGGAAGTGGTGGCCCTGGACTGTATGGAAGGAGAGGTCATGGCAGTTTCGCACAGGGACTATCCCATATACGGTCTGCAGTTCCATCCCGAATCCATATTAACGCCGGATGGAAGGAAAATACTGGAAAACTTCCTTGATATCGGGACGATACAGGCAATGTAAATGGTGAGAGACAAACGAAACAGAAATATAAATCAGGCATTGTAAAAAAGGAGAATGACTATGATACAGAAAGCAATTCATGAATTGGTAGAAAATAAGAATCTGGATTTTGAAACAACCAAGGAGGTTATGGATGAAATCATGAGCGGAAACGCCACCCAGGCGCAGATATCCTCATTTCTCACAGCCCTGAGGATGAAGGGAGAGACCATTGATGAGATTACGGCCTGCGCCACTGTTATGCGTGATAAGGCGGTAAAGCTGTCTCCGCCCTTTCCGGTAATGGACATTGTGGGAACAGGAGGGGACGAGGTGGGAACCTTTAATATTTCCACCACCAGCGCATTTGTGGCTGCCGCCGGAGGCATACGGGTGGCAAAACATGGAAACCGCAGCGTATCCAGTAAGAGCGGCGCGGCAGATGTGCTGGAAAGACTGGGGGCAGAGCTGGCTCTGACGGCGGAACAGGCTGAAACTGTTTTAGAGGACACCGGAATGTGCTTCCTGTTCGCGCCGGCATACCATTCCTCTATGAAATATGCGGCTCCTGTGAGGAAAGAAATCGGAAGGGGAAGCAACTCTGATTGGAGCAGTTGGTTCTTACTATCTTGGAAAGAAGAACAAATGGCTGGTATGTGTTCCACCGATCCTTTCCAACACCATTATTGTTCCATGGGTACTGCGCTATGCATATGGTTCTACAGACCTGATCCCATATGCCATGCTGACTGTAGGGATCGGAGAGATCCTGGCTATCGGTGTACTTGGAAATATCCTGTTAGTGACACTGGAACGTCATTATAAAGCAGTGCTGTTTGCAAAGTAATATTGGAAAATATTAGTAAAATGTATCATTTGTGAAGGAGAAAGATCCCTCTGGCGTATTTTGAATATGCCAGGGGGATCTTTTTGAATGCAGACCTTGTTTTTTGCATTAATGTGGGTATAATATATTTATAAATTAAAATAAACATAAATAAACATGAAAAATACAAATAAACATAAATAAATACAAATAAACATAGATGTGGAGGAATACGTATGAAAGGAGAAAATCCATTTACACTGACTTTTGGGCAGAAGCCGGTAGAATTTATTTCCCGTACAGATCAGATTGGAAAGATCATAAATACCTTTGATATGGAAAATCCGTCTAATATGGTTTATATGATCGCCGGGGTTCGAGGTTCTGGGAAGACAGTTTCTCTTGCAGTGATAGGAGATCACTATAATGCAAAGGAAGACTGGATCGTATTGCGTTTAAGTGTAGATATGGATCTGATTTCAGATACTTGGATATCTTAAATGGGAAAATGATGGGACTATAGACGATATTTTACCAAAATTTGATGAAGAACTGACGGTTTATGCTTATGAAAAAATATGGAGTGAGTTATCAGAACTGGACCGCAAAATCGTTTATATTATTTCTCAGGGAGTAAATAAAACAGGTGACATACGGGAAAGTTTGGGAGTATCACCGCAACTTTTAAATACGTATCGGAAACGTCTTATGGAGAGAGGTGTAGTTGATGGTTCAAGACATGGGGAACTGACTTTGGCGTTGCCAAGATTTGAAGAGTATATCAATATGTATTGTGAAGTGACTATCTGAATGTTTTAACAATCCAGGGGATTTTGCTGTATTTTGAACTGAGGAGAGAGTATACGAAAAGGCGATCCGGTTATCGAAACCGGACCGCCTTTTTAACGTCTCTGCGTTTGTGGATTTATCCTTCTACAACTTCCACAATACTAAAGCCCTTCTCTTTCAACATATCCTCACAGGGACTGTCAAGGTGCATACAGTATACTCTGTGGCGTTCTTCCCGGGGGATCCATTTCTCCATCTTGCCGTAGTAGCAGTGGGATGGATTTGGTGAATCGTGGGTGCTGGTGTCGTGGTAGATGCGGCCGATCTCTCCTGCAAGGAAGCGGGTTCTGATATCTTCCGGCAGTTCTGAGGAGTCGCCGCTGTAGTAAATAGTTTCTGTTCCATCACTTAAAACATAGCCGTAGCATTTCATATCCAGTGCATGTTTCACTTCCACGGGAACTGCAGTCAGTCCGGCCGGGTTTTCGGGAAGTGTTTCATGGTAATGGTAGCCTAAAGGTGTGATCCCTTCTAATGTAAGAAGCTGCTTAATGGTCTCCTGTGGATAAACTACATGAATGGCTTTGTTAAAGAGACAGTAAAAATAGGAGATCAGGGTTCCAAGACTTCCTACGTGGTCGGCATGCATATGAGTCAGGATAACATAAACATCTTCAATGGAAGCCAGGTCCAGTTTGTGATAAAGCACATCAAACATGGTCTCTCCGCAGTCAATAAGATAAAGCGCTTTTCCGGAAAGCATGTATGCTCCCGTATTCTTAAAGGGAGGATAAAAAGCGCTGCCTTTTCCGGTAAAATTTAATTCCATGCCTTTCCTCCTTAATGGGTATTATTGTTACAGTTCAGCCATGATATTTTATTCCTTGATACCGGCGCTTACAAAGCTGCTCATAAACTGTTTTTGAGCGACTAAGAAGGCCAGAAGAAGCGGAACAATGATGATAAAGGCTGCAGCACACACATTGGCCCACTGCATGTTAGCCTCTTTGGATTTTGCGAAAATAGCAAGTCCTACGGTCAGTGTACGGTTGGTAGGAGAGTTGGTCACGATCAGAGGCCACAGGTAGTTGTTCCAGTGGTAGCTGACAGAGATAACGGCAAAGGAAAGATATGCCGGTTTTGCACATGGCATGTATACACCCCAGATGGTCTGCCAGGTGTTGGCACCGTCGATCTTTGCTGCCTCAGCCAGTGCCTTTGGAATGGATTTAAAGTGCTGACGGAGTAAGAAGATAGCCATGGCACTGCCGTAGAATGGAAGCATCATACCGATCTTGGTGTCGATGAGCTTCAGATCAGACAGAGTCATGAAGTTTGGTGTGATCAAAACGTCATTTGGGATAATGATCTGCATAAAGATCACAGCAAATACCAGCGCCTGTCCCTTGAAATCCAGAACTGCCAGTGCATAGGCAGCCAGGGTGGAAGTAAAGAACTGTACGGCAAAGGTGCATACTACCAGTGTCAGTGTGTTGATGTAATAGGTGCCAAATGGAATGGCATTCCATACATATTTAATATTATCCAGTGTGAACGCTGTTGTCGGGAACAGTGTCATATGGAAGGATGGAACGGAAAATGCGGTTCCGATCAGCCAGATAAGTGGGATCAGCCAAAGCAGGCCTAAAATAACGGAAAATGCGGTGATCCCGGCACCGATCAAATGTTTTTTCTGCATGGTGTAAGGCCTCCTTTAGTTGTACTGGATCTTCTTGTCCTGGCTTAAGAAACGAGGAAGTGCTACTACCATGAGCAGAAGCAGCATAACCGTTGTCAGTGCAGAAGATACGCCGTAGTTGAAGTTTGTAAATCCCTGCTGGTAAATGTAGTACAGAAGCAGTGTGGAAGCGTTGTTTGGAGCGCCCTCTGTCATAATGACTACATGGTCCACCAGCTTGAAGCTGTTGGTCAGAGCAATGGTGGATACAAACAGGAAGGTTGGTGCAAGAAGAGGTAAAGTGATCTTGCGGAAAATGGTCCAGGAGTTAGCGCCGTCAATGCGGGCTGCCTCATTTACATCGGTGGAAATACTCTGGATACCGGAAAGGAAGAATACCATCAGGTATCCGGCTTCTTTCCAGACGTACATAAAGGCCATAGCCGGAAGAACGGTCTTCTTGCTGGATAAGATATTCATAGGCTGAAGGCCCATGCTGATGAGCATCTGGTCAAGTAAGCCGTTTTTTGCCATGTAAATAAACATCCAGATACTTGCAATAGCGATCATAGGCATAACTACCGGATAGAAATAGGAAGTACGGACAAAACCGATGAGACGGCTTTTACGGTTGACTAAGGTTGCTAAAAACAGGCCAACGACCATACTGGGAACAATGGTGATCAACGCAAAAAACAGCGTATTTCCCATTACTTTCCAGAAAAGAGAAGATCCGGCCAGACTGATATAGTTTTTCAGACCGATAAATTCCGGTGCGCTCATACCGAGCTTATATTTTGTAAGGCTGAGCCAGATGCTCCGAAAGACCGGCCATACAGTAAAGGCTGCCATAAAGATCAGGGAAGGCATTACCAACAGCCATCCTATGAGAGTGTTTCGCAGTTCACGCTGCTTTTTTGTATGTGTTTTCATCTTTTATTCCCCATTTATCAGATTTCGAGAGAACAGTAAAAATATGAAACAAATTGGCGCTGCCGTGAAGCACGACAGCACCAACTTCATTTCAAAAGTATCATTTTATCCTACTGATACTCAGACAGAACTTCTGTTGCCTGTTCCTGAGCTGCGCTTAATGCTTCTTCAGCAGTTGCGTCACCAGTTACTGCAGACTGGATATTGTCATTTAAGACTCTCCAGATCTCTGCTGCGTTGTAAGTAGTAAGCTCTGGCTTGGAGATCGGGATCTGCTCGTAAGCGATCTTAGCCTGAGGCAGTTTGTCGTAGTATTCTTTCATGATATCCAGATCGAAGCAGGACTGTCTGGTTGCTACATAACCTGTATCCAGTGCCCACTGTGCTGCGCGCTCTGGCTCAGTAGCGAACTTGATGAACTTCCAAGCTGCCTGTACACGGTCTTCAGAGATACCATTGGAGATGTAGAAGTTTCCGCCGCCGGTAGGAGCTGCCTGACGTGCATTTCCTGGAAGGAATGCGGTACCGAAATCAAAGGTAGCGTTCTTGCTGATGTTTGCCAGGTTTCCTGTGGTGTGATAGATCATAGCTACTTCGCCAGCTAAGAACTGAGTAGGAAGATCGGTCCACTGTACGATGCCAGGAGCCATTACTTCGTACTTGTTCTGAAGGTCAAGCCAGAACTGAAGTGCTTCTACGTTCTCTGGAGTATCGAACATAACGGATTTTCCGTCTTCAGCCATCAGGTTCTCACCATTCTTGCTGTTCTGTAAGCAGAAGCCTGTGAAGGTCCACTGTGCAGAACCGGAGTTTAATGCGATACCAACACCGTAACGGTTTTCGTTGGTGAGCAGTTTTGCGTCTTCAACCAGTTCGTCCCAGGTTGCAGGTGCTTTCTCAGGATCAAGGCCAACTTCCTTGAATGCATCCTTATTATAGAAAAGGATCTCTGTACTTCTCTGGAATGGGATGGAGTAGATCTTGCCGTCTACGTAGGAGTCCTCCATGAAGCCGCTTAAGAAATCGTCGATGTAAGCTTTTCCTTCGTCTCCGTCTGCTGCGATCAGGTCATCTAATGGCATTGCCATACCGGTGGAAGCCATTGTGAAACGCTGGGTAGCAAGGCTTACGAATACATCTGGTGGTGTGCCTCCCTGGATAGCAGTCTGGATCTTTGTAACGGTATCATCGTAGTTTCCGGTATAAACAGGATCTACAACGATGTCAGGATTTTCAGCATTGAAGTCTGCGCAGATCTTCTCAATCAGCTTTGCAGCATCGCCGCCTACGTTTACTGGGTAGTAGAATGACAGGTGCATTGCGTCAGATGAACCGCCTTCAGCTGCTGCCTCAGATTTTTCAGCTGCTGCCTCAGATTTTTCAGCTGCTGCGCTGGTTTCGGCTGGTTTGGAACCGCCGGAGCAGCCGCCTAATGCCATAGCAGAGGCTACTAAACAGGCAGATGATGCAAGTACGAGTTTCTTTTTCATGATACTCCTCCTTTTTGTTCGCATTGATAGACTTTTTAAGGTCTGTGATTTGCTCTTAAGTTCACTATAGCATCATTATTGAAACGTGTCAAATATTATTTTGTTTTTTTGCACAATAAATATTTTGAATTTACATGTTACTTTAACAATTTTACCTATGCTATACATTTTTTACATTTTCTTTACAGGGAATACGATTGAACAAGGTTCAATTTCTGGGGCAGAATTGTGATTTCTTAAGATATATGTTATAGTTAATACAAGTGAGAGCAGCAACGAAGGTCCGGTCATAGAGTGGACCTGACAGTAAAATGCAGACCACACCAGCACCGTATATCAGGAGGAACACATATGGCAACCATTAAAGATATTGCAAAGAAGGCCGGCGTGGCCCAGGGAACGGTTTCCAATGTATTAAATGGTAAAGGGAACGTAAGCAGTGACAAAATACGCCGGGTAATGGAAGCTGCAAGGCAATTGGGCTATGTTCCAAATGAAAGAGCAGCTTTGCTGCGCAAGGGAACCAATGACTGCCTGGCTCTGATCATGCCGGATTCCCGGGCAAGGCAGTATGAAGATTTTTATTTCAGTTTTAAAGACTATGCCCAGGAACATGGTTATCTTGTATCCCGCCATCTGACCAATGAAAATTCACCGGAAAGTGAAGCGACTGCATTTTCAGAGGCAAAAGTAAAGCAGGTAAAGGGGATCGCCTGCATTTCCGCAGTAGCGGGAACTGCCAGCGAGGCGGCGATCTATAAAAATAATGGGATCTTTGGGGAAATGGAACCGGCCCAGAATAATGGCTCGGATATTCCGGTACTTTTTGTAGACCGGAAAACAGGTTTCCCTTCTGATTTTATTGGGTTTGATTATGAAAAAGCGGGACAGGCTATGGCAGAGAAAGCACTGCAGGCGGGGTATCGCAGCATCTGCCTGCTTACAGGAAATCCGGATTATTCCAGTGAAAAGGATTTTTGCAGGGGCTTTCTGACCATGATGGAAGGTTCTACCTGCCAGGTGATCCAGATCTGGACAGACTCATTTAGAAAATACCAGAATATCATGCAGATATTTAACGGAACACTGCCCCAGGCATTCTTTATATCCAATTATGGATTTGCAGAAAGTGCCAAGGATATGTGTACCACTTTTTATGGAAAAGAAGAGGGCTCACCGGATATCTATACGGTGGCGCCGCTGTTTACCATTCCGGAAAATGACTTTATTAAATATGAAATGAATTACCGCCAGCTAGGAAAAAGGGCGGCAAAGATGCTGATCAGAAAGGCAGAGGAGTCCGGTGCGGAAGAAAGCACAGCACAGGAAAGTGCAACGGAAGAAAATACGGCATCAGAAAAAATACCGGATAATGTCGGGACAGAGGGACATGCCAATTGGATGATCCCGGGAGACGGATTTCAGAACTGGTTCGTGAATATCCGAAAGCCGGAAAGTACCCAGCCATTAAATATTGTAACTCTGGACAGCCCGGAAGCTTATATTATGAAAACGTTTTCCAGACTGTTTACCCAGAAAACGGGAATTGATGTAAATGTGTGCATTCTCTCTTATGATGAAATCTATGAGGCATTTAACTCGTTAGATGAAACCTCCCGTTTTGATATCCTGCGACTGGATGTGACCTGGCTTTCCTGGTTTGCCCAGAAGCTTCTCCGGCCATTGTCAGAGATCGATGAAAATATTGAAAACAGCCTGGGACAGTACGTGGAAGGAGTTCCGGAGCATTACTGCCGGGTACATGGTCAGATCTATGCGCTGCCGGTTACGCCCAGCGTGCAGATTCTTTATTATAGGAAGGACCTGTTTGAAAGCCCTATCTGCAAGCGGACCTATTTTGAGCAGTTCCATGAAGAACTGCAGCCGCCGAAGACATTTGAGGAATATAACAGGATCGCTGCATTTTTCACAAGAGATCTGACACCCTCATCACCGGTTCCTTATGGATCGACGATTACACTGGGCTCTACCGGTGTGGCTGGTTCTGAGTTTCTGGCAAGATTATTTGCCATTCAGGAAAACCTGTACGGTGCGGACGGACAGATCCATTTAGACTCCCTGCAGTGCCAGCAGGCTCTTGCGGAGTTAGTACAGCTGCGGCGTTGTACATCGCCGGAGTACTGTGGCTGGTGGACCCAGACTGCAAGGCGGTTTGCAGAAGGAAATTTTGCCATGTCCATTTTGTACAGCAACTATGCCAGTGACCTGTCGGCTCACAGTTCCCATGTAGTAGGAAATGTAGGGTACTCTATGATGCCGGGAAATAACCCGGTGCTTGGCGGCGGCAGTTTAGGTGTTTCTAAATATTGTAAGCGGCCGAAGGATGCCCTTTCTTTTATTAAATGGATGTGCAGTGAGCCGCTTTGTTCAGCGTCGGCTTTACTGGGAAGTACATCCCCATGCCGCAGGACCTATGATAATTATGAGGTTTTACATAACTATCCATGGCTGAAGCTTACCAGACACTGCTTCCCCATTGCAAAAGGGAACCGGCTTCCGGCGGAGCTTTCTGTACCCTTTGATGAGCGTAAGTTTTTGAGCATCCTGGGACTGGCAGTTAAGAATGCTTATACCGGAATTGTGACCCCAAAAGAGGCCCTTTCCGATGCCCAGATGCAGTTTTCAAATTATTTCCATACTTCTTTAGAAAAACGTTAGAAATAGTCAGATTTTAGTCAGAGTTCTTTAAGGGAGCCTCAAAGACTTGCTTATACTGATGTGCTATACTATAACCAGTGAAGAGAAAAACAAGCGGCTGCGAAGCAGACATTTGTTTTTCACGAGCGGTTAACGAAGACCCCGCCTGCGATAGCAGGCAGTAGAGCGCATAAGCGCGTGGGTCTGAGCATAGGAGAGAAACCCGCTTGCATAATTGCGTGGGCCTGAGTATATAGCACAGGAGAGAAGGTGAGCAGATGAGGACAAAAGACAATGGAAAATACAATATAGCAGGAAACACCGGGAAAAAGAAGTGTGCAGCGTTTAACTGGCTTAAAGGAGTAACAGCTGTGCTCTGTGCAGTGGCTATGTATTTTGCAGTGACTACCGGTATCCGCGGCTATGATATGTATAAGGATGCCATTGCCCAGGTCAGCCTGAAAGATAAGGTAAGCGAGATACGGTCCAAGGAAAGCTATACTGTATTTTCTGATCTTCCGGAAACGTATACGGATGCAGTCCTCTCTGTGGAAGATCACCGATTTTACGGACATATTGGTATTGATCCCATTGCCATTACAAGAGCCATGGTCAATGATGTAAAGGCCGGACGCTTTGTAGAAGGCGGCAGTACCATTACCCAGCAGCTGGCAAAAAATCTGTATTTCACCCAGGAAAAGAAGATGGAGCGTAAGGTAGCAGAGGTATTTATGGCTTTTGCACTGGAGCGGGATTACAGTAAAAATGAGATTTTAGAGCTTTATGTAAATACCATTTATTTCGGAAACGGATATTATTGTATCAAAGATGCCAGCGAAGGCTATTTCGGAAAAGAGCCGGAAGACCTGACAGATTACGAAAGCACACTTCTTGCAGGCGTCCCTAATGCACCGTCTAAATATTCCCCCACTGTCAATCTGGAGCTGGCGGAAAAACGCCAGGAGCAGGTGGTAGAACGTCTGGTAGCCTGCGGACTGTTTACAAAAGAGCGGGCATTGGAGACGCTGGCCGGAAGTGAAATGTAAGTATGAAAATAGGATGTAAAGAGATGTGAAATATCACGGCTTGTAAAAGAAAGCTATATCTGCTAGAATAAGTGAACGACTAATTAAAATGAGCGTTAGATACCCCCTATAGGGTGGAATCTAGCGCTTTCAGGCGTGTTTTGGAAAGGAAAATATTTATGTATATCATAGCAGGATTGGGAAACCCTACAAGGGAGTATGAGAAGACAAGACATAATGTGGGATTTGATACCATTGATGTGCTGGCGGACAAGTTAAATACATCTGTGGATGAGAAGAAATTTAAGGGACTTTATGGAAGGGGCATCATTGCAGGGGAAAAGGTGATCCTTTTAAAGCCTCAGACTTTTATGAATTTAAGCGGTGAGAGCGTAAGAGAAGCGGCAGATTTCTATAAAGTGGACCCAGAGCATATCATTGTTATATATGATGATATCAGTCTGGATGTAGGTCAGCTGCGTATCCGCAAGAAAGGCAGTGCAGGCGGTCATAATGGTATCAAAAATATCATTGCCCATCTGGGAACCCAGGAGTTTCCGAGAATTAAGGTAGGCGTAGGTGACAAGCCCCCCAGAATGGATCTGGCAGATTATGTACTCAGCCGTTTCTCTAAGGAAGACCGTGAGAAAATGGAACAGGCATTTAAGGATGCGGCAGAGGCAGTGGAAGTCATGATCGCAGAGGGACCAGATGCGGCTATGAACCAGTTTAATGGACACAAATAGATATCTTGTGCATAATTGAACACAGAAACGTTGAAATAGATACAACACAGACTGAAATGATAATGGAACAGGATATAAGGGGAAAACATGGAAAATCCGTTATTGGAATTACAGGAATATGAAAATCTACAGGAAGCGTTAAAAAAGGCAAAAGGACCGGTCCAGGCAACGGGAACCCTTGATTCCCAGAAGGTACACCTGATGTACTGGCTGGGAAAAGACGGGGGTTTTCCCTGGAAACTGGTGGTGACTTATGATGACCAGAGAGCCAGGGAGATCTACGATGATTTTCGCAGCTTTACGGAAAACGTATGGCTTTACCCGGCAAAGGATCTGCTGTTTTACAGTGCGGATATCCACGGAAACCTGATGACCCGCCAGCGCATTGCAGTGTGGCGGCACCTGATGGAAGAGAAGGAAGGCGTAGTAGTCACTACGTTAGACGGCCTTATGGATCATCTGCTGCCGCTGGTATTTTTAAAGCAGCAGGCGGTGACTGTGGAAAACGGCCAGATCATGGATCTGGATGAATGGAAAGAACGCCTTACAGCACTGGGGTATGAGCGTACAGCCCAGGTAGACGGCATGGGCCAGTTTTCCATCCGTGGCGGTATCGTGGACATTTTCCCGCTGACAGAGGAAGTGCCGGTGCGTATTGAACTGTGGGATGATGAGGTGGACTCCATCCGCAGTTTCGACCCGGAAAGCCAGCGGTCTGTGGAACAGCTGGAAAAAATTACCATTTATCCTTCAGCCGAGACCATTTTAACAAAAAAGCAGTTAGAAGCAGGGATTGAACGTCTGGAAAAGGAAGAAAAAGAATATGAAGCAGCCTTAAGGGCCAAACATCAGATTGAAGAAGCATCCCGTATCCGGGGTATTATCAAAGAACTGACAGAAGGGATCCGGCAAGGCTGGAAACGGGATGGACTGGATGCCTATATCCGGTATTTCTGCCCGGAGACTGTGTCATTTCTGGACTATTTCCCGGCAGGAGATACTCTGATCTGTCTGGATGAACCGGCAAGATTAAAGGAAAAAGGCGAGACGGTAGAGCAGGAATTTCGTGAAAGCATGATCCACCGACTGGAAAAGGGCTATCTGCTGCCGGGGCAGACAGAGCTTCTCTATGCAGGCACCCAGGTCCTTGCAAAGCTTCAAAGTTCTTATACTGTAATGCTTACCGGTCTTGACCAGAAGCTGCCGGGCATGAAGGTAAAGGAAAAATTCAGTTTTGATGTGCGAAACGTCAACTCCTATCAGAACAGCTTTGACATGCTTATAAGCGATCTGACCCGGTGGAAAAAAGAAGGTTACCGGGTAGTCTTGCTGTCTGCTTCCAGGACAAGAGCCAGCCGTTTAGCCAGTGACCTGCGTGAATATGATCTGCGGGCGTATTGTCCGGACGGAACAGGGGAAGAACATAAAGCGGCGCCAGGTGAGATCCTGGTTACCTACGGAAATATCCACAGGGGTTTTGAATATCCCCTGATCAAATATGTCATCATTACAGAAGGTGACATGTTTGGCACGGAAAAGAAGAAAAAACGGCGGAAAAAGAGCAATTACCAGGGAAAAGCTATTCAGAGTTTCTCTGAGCTGGCAGTAGGAGATTATGTAGTCCATGAGGAACATGGTCTTGGCATTTACAAAGGAATTGAAAAAGTAGAGCGGGACAAGGTCATTAAGGACTATATTAAGATCGAGTATGGAGATGGAGGCAATCTGTATCTTCCTGCCACCAGACTGGAAAGCATCCAGAAATATGCCGGAGCAGATGCCAAAAAGCCGAAACTGAACAAGTTAGGCGGTACGGAGTGGAACAAGACCAAGACCCGTGTAAAAGGTGCAGTCCAGGAGATCGCAAGGGACCTGGTAAAGCTGTATGCAGCCCGTCAGGCGCAAAATGGCTACCAGTACGGGGGAGATACTGTGTGGCAGAAGGAATTTGAGGAACTGTTTCCATATGAAGAAACAGATGACCAGTTAGATGCCATTGAGGCAGTGAAAAAGGACATGGAAAGCCGAAAGATCATGGACCGGCTGATCTGTGGTGATGTTGGTTACGGTAAGACGGAGATCGCCCTTCGGGCTGCTTTTAAGGCAGTTCAGGACAGCAAGCAAGTGGTATATCTGGTGCCTACTACCATTCTGGCCCAGCAGCATTACAATACCTTTGTCCAGAGAATGAAGGATTTTCCGGTGC
>OGYS01001595.1_pt1 | contig 12879 bp, 13 predicted proteins | sample 1576611 | NCBI WGS metagenome assembly OGYS01 (sample SAMEA3541571, study PRJEB24748) | human gut metagenome | biome: human gut; feature: human-associated habitat; material: faeces | place: China | collected 2012
CAAAGGGAAACGGGAGTTAAGAGGGTAGAAACCGTAGGTGTCTACCCTCTTGCCCCGCCGCGGGGCGCGGCGAATCCCCGCGCTCCGCAGAGCGCAACTCCTCGCTTGATTTCAAGCGAAAAACCTCCCGCCCGTTAGGAGCGAACACGCTAACGCAGTTCGAGTACCCCGCTCAACCGGTGCAGAGAAAGGAGCCGCCCCGTCAGGGCGAACACGCCTGCGGCAGTTCGAGTGCCCCGCTCAGTCGGTGCAGAGAACAGGAGCCGCCCGTTAGGGGCGAACCGCTTATGCGGTTCATGTACCCCGGTCAGCCGGTGCCGCATAGAGAAAAAACCGATTTTTAACCGAAAAAATCTGCGGAAACCCGCTCGGACTGATTGCGCATCCCATCTACATTTGTTATAATAAACAGTAAAGCAAAAACCAAAACGGCACGGCAGGACAAACCGGAGCCTGCTCCCGGTGCCGGACCTTCGATGCGCCGCCGCATGACGCGGCAGGAATTCCGAGGGTATACCACTTAAACTTTTTATATAGATTTTTGGAGGATTAAACGCCTTATGGAGCATATTAAGGATTGCATCGCGGCATTGCGAGAGGCCGCACCTGAAATAGATATTGCAGAAAACGAACTCATGCGCCGCCATACCACGTTCGCCATCGGCGGACCGGCCGACCTGTTCGTGCAGCCGAAGACCCGCAGGGAACTGACCGCGGCACTTGCCGTACTGCGTGAGCGCAATATTCCGTTCCTGCTGCTCGGCAACGGCTCCAACATGCTGGTGGCCGATGCGGGCATCCGCGGTGCGGTTGTTTGCACATCCGAGCTGGATGAAGTCCGCGTAAATGAGGATAACACCGTCTCTGCCGAGGCGGGCGCGCTGCTCAGCCGCATTGCCCGCCGCGCACAGCGTTCCGGTCTGACCGGAGCCGAGTTCGCCGGCGGCATTCCGGGCAGTCTGGGCGGCGCGGTTTACATGAATGCGGGTGCGTATGACGGCACGATGGCCGGTATTGTGCAGGAGACCGAGTTCGTGGACGGCGAAGGCAACATTTGTACACTCAAGGGCGATGAGCACGGCTTCGACTACCGCACGAGCGTGTTCCGCAAGCATCCGGACTGGACGGTGCTCCGTTCGACCATGCAGCTGCAGAACGGCGATTCGGCGGCGATTCTGGATAAGATGAACGATTTCGCGCAGCGCAGACGCGACAAACAGCCGCTCAATTTCCCGTCGGCAGGCTCGACCTTTAAGCGTCCCGTGGGACACTTTGCGGGCCAGCTTATCGAGCAGGCCGGTCTCAAGGGCACGAGCGTCGGCGCGGCACAGGTTTCGGAAAAGCACGCGGGATTTCTTATCAACCGCGGCGGTGCAACATGCGATGACATGCTGCGCCTGATCGAACTGGTGCAGAACAGGGTGCGCGAGCAGTTCGGCGTGGAGCTGGAGTGCGAGGTGCGCATCGTAAAATAATCAGCAGCGCCGCTCGGCGGCGTTATCACAGCAGAAACACAGGGCAGGGGGAAAGGTAACATGTATTTTTTGATCATTTCCGGTATGTCGGGCGCAGGCAAGAGCCGCGCGGTCGCCACGCTTGAGGACTTAGGCTATTACTGCGTCGATAATCTGCCGATCTCCCTCATACCGCGCTTCGCGGAGATCTGTCTGGCGGCAACCGAACGCTATGAACGTGTGGCACTCGTCACCGATGTGCGTGCAGGCGGCGATTTCCAGCAGCTGTTTGATTCGCTGGATTCGATCAAGAGCATGGGCTGCGATTACCGCATCCTGTTCCTCAACACGGACACGCCGACGCTCATCCGCCGCTACAAGGAGACGCGCCGCAAGCATCCGCTGATGGAAAAGGGCATGTCCATGACAGCCGCCATTGAAAAGGAGCGCGAAATGCTGTCCGGTCTGCGCGACCGTGCCGACTTTGTGGTGGATACCACCGGACTGTCTGCTGCCGGTCTGCGCGAACGTCTGCTGACGATGTTTTCCGGCACCGAGAGCGGAGAGGTGTTTGAGGTCATCGTACAGTCGTTCGGCTTCAAGTACGGCATTCCGCCCGAGAGCGACCTTGTGTTTGATGTGCGTTTCCTGCCCAATCCCTATTACGAAATGAGCTTGCGCGAGCGCAACGGCACCGATCCGGAGGTGCGCGATTATGTGTTCCGCGGCGGTACGGCGGATGTGCTGATGCGCTACCTGACGGGCATGATCGACTTTCTGCTGCCGCGCTATATCGCGGAAGGCAAGGCGAATCTGATTATCAGCATCGGATGCACCGGCGGCAAGCACCGCTCGGTCGCTATCACCGAGGCGCTGAGTGAACACCTGCGCAGGCAGGAATACGGTGTAGTAACCATGCACCGCGATTACCAGAGATAAACCCGCTTCGTTCCGGACAGGCGAAGCGTGCTGTACAGAACGGAGAGAATATATGTCTTTTTCAACCGAGGTAAAAAACGAGCTGTGTCGGGTATCCATGCAGCGTACCTGCTGCACGCGTGCCGAGATTTACGGCGCACTGCTCCATGCCTCGGTTTTTTCACACAAGGAGATACGGCTGTCGGCGGAGAACATGACCGTTGTCCGCCGCTTGCAGGCGCTGCTGCAGCGCGCGTTTTTTGTTGAGTGTGAGCCGCAGAAGGCAGGCCGCAAGCAGCAGCTTGTACTCACCGAACCGGCGCAGATCGGACGCGTGTTTGACGCGCTCGGCTACGACTGCAAGAGCCACATCACCTACCACATCAACCGCAATCTGCTCGAGGAGGACTGCTGCATTGCGTCTTTTCTGCGCGGTGCCTTCCTCATGGGCGGCACGGTCGCGGGACCGGACAAGAAAAGCCATCTCGAGCTGAAAACCACCCACCAGAGTCTGGCGGGCGAAGAGACAAGTCTGATGCTTGATTTAGGTTTATCGCCCAAGCAGGCACGGCGCGGCAGCGCGTATCTGCTGTACTTTAAGGACGGCGCAAGCGCGGAGGATTTCCTTACACGCATCGGTGCGCCGCACGCGGCGATGGAGCTGATGCAGGCCAAGGTAGAGAAGAATCTGCGCAACACGATCAACCGGCAGGTCAACTGTGAGACCGCGAACATGATGAAGGCTGCCGATGCATCGGCACGGCAGATTGCGGCGATTCAGGCGCTGATCGACAGCCGGGGGGAGGACGCATTTCCGGGCAACCTGTGGGAGACCGTGCGCCTGCGTCTAGAATACCCGACGGACAGCCTGTCCGAGCTGGCGCAGCGGTTCGACCCGCCCATCTCCAAACCGGGACTGAGCCACCGCCTGAAAAAGATCATCGAGCTTGCGGAAAAGGAGGACTAAATTGGTACCATTTGCACATCTGCATGTCCACAGCGAATACAGCCTGCTGGACGGCGCCTGCCGTATCGAAAAGCTGGTGGACCGTGTGGCAGAGCTGGGGCAGACCTCTTGCGCGCTGACCGACCATGGCGTCATGTACGGCGTGATCGACTTTTACCGCGCCTGCAAGGCGAAGGGGATCCATCCGGTCATCGGCTGCGAGGTGTATCTGGCGCCGCATTCGCGCTTTGACCGCAGCTACATCAACGGCGAGTGGCACACGCACCTCATCCTGCTGTGCGAGAACATGACCGGCTACCGCAACCTCATCCACATGGTGTCGTGCGGTTTCTCCGAGGGCTTTTACATGAAGCCGCGTATCGACATGGAGCTGCTGCGCGCGCACAGCGAAGGTCTGATTTGTCTGTCTGCGTGTCTGGCGGGCGCGATTCCGCGTGCGCTGGCGGACGGTGATATGGACGGCGCGTATGACCTCTGCGAGCAGTTCCTCGATATTTTTGACCGGGAGCATTTCTACCTTGAAATTCAGGACCACGGCATTCCGCTGCAGCAGAAAGTCAATGAAGGTCTGTACCAGCTTTCCAGGGAGCTGAACATCGGTCTGGTGGCAACGAACGACGCGCATTATCTCACCAAGGCGGATGCGCGCATTCAGGACGTGCTGATGTCCATTCAGATGGGCAAGACCGTGGACGACCCGACCCGCATGAAGTTTGAAACGCAGGAGTTCTACATCAAGGATGCGGACGAAATGGCGGCGCTGTTTCCGGAGCACCCGGAGGCACTCGCCAACACGGTAAAGATCGCAGAACGCTGTCAGGTTGAGTTCGAGTTTGGAAAGTACCATCTGCCCGAATTCGATGTGCCGGACGGCTACACCTCGCTCGAATATCTGCAGAAGCTGTGCGATGAAGGCTTCGCAAGACGCTATCCGAACGACGACGGCACCGTGCGCAAGCGTCTGCAGTACGAGATCGACATGATCGCCAAGATGGGCTTTGTCGATTACTTCCTCATCGTGTCCGACTTTATCGGCTACGCGAAAAGTCAGGGCATTCCGGTCGGACCCGGACGCGGCTCGGCAGCAGGCTCGATCGTGTCGTACTGCCTCGCTATCACCGACCTTGACCCGATTCACTATTCGCTGTACTTCGAGCGATTTTTGAATCCGGAGCGTGTCTCCATGCCGGATATCGACGTGGACTTCTGCTATGTTCGCCGTCCGGAGGTCATCGAGTACGTTACCCGCAAGTACGGCAAGGACCGCGTGGCGCAGATTGTCACGTTCGGCACGATGGCTGCCCGCGGTGCCATCCGCGATGTCGGCCGTGCGCTCAACATCCCGTACAACGATGTGGATGCTGTCGCCAAGCAGGTGCCGAATGAGCTGCACATTACGATCGACAAGGCGCTGACCATCAACGCGGAGCTGAAAAAGATGTACGACGAGCAGCCGCAGGTCAAAGAGCTTATTGATACGGCGCGTGCGCTCGAGGGCATGCCGCGCAACGCATCGACGCATGCGGCAGGCGTGGTTATCACCAAGGACCCCGTGGACACCTACGTTCCGCTGTCGCGCAACGGCGACCAGATGGTAACGCAGTTTACGATGGTGACGATCGAGGAACTCGGTCTGCTCAAGATGGACTTCCTCGGCCTGCGCAACCTGACCGTTATCGCGGACGCGGAAAAGCTGATTCGCCGTCACACGCCGGATTTTTCCATCGAGAACGTGGATATGAGCGACCCCGCGACTTACGAGATGCTTGGCAAGGGCTCGACCATGGGCGTATTCCAGCTGGAAAGCGCGGGCATTACCAACGTCGTTACCGGTCTGCGCCCGCAGTCCATCGAGGATATTACCGCAGTCGTTGCGCTGTACCGACCCGGCCCGATGCAGTCCATTCCGCGCTACATCGAGTGCCGCCACCATCCGGAAAAGGTGACGTACAAGCATCCGCTGCTCGAGCCGATTTTAAGCGTCACCTATGGCTGTATGATCTATCAGGAACAGGTCATGCAGGTGTTCCAGAGCCTTGCGGGATATTCGCTCGGCAAGGCAGATATGGTGCGCCGCGCCATGAGTAAAAAGAAGATGAAGGAGCTGGAAAAGGAGCGCGTCAACTTCATCTACGGCAACGAGGAGCTGGGCATTGACGGCGCCATCAAGCGCGGCGTGCCCGAAGCAGTTGCGGCAAGTCTGTTTGACGAGATCATGGATTTTGCAAACTATGCGTTCAACAAGGCGCACGCGGTTTGCTACGCGGTCGTGTCGTTCCGCACGGCGTACCTCAAATGCCACTACCCGAGAGAATATCTGGCGGCGCTGCTGACGAGCGTTCTGGATGTTTCGGACAAGATCTCCGAGTATATTCAGGCGGCGCGTGATATGGGCATCGCGGTGCTCCCGCCGGACGTAAACGAGTCTTACGATGAGTTTTCGGTTGCGGGCGAGAATATCCGTTTCGGTCTTGCTGCGGTCAAGGGTGTGGGACGCTCGTTTATGAAGCAGCTTGTCGAGGAGCGAGAGGCGAACGGCCTGTTTACCTCGTTCCAGGATTTCTGCGAGCGCATGTATGACCGCGAACTCAACCGCAGAGCGCTCGAAAGTCTCATCAAGGCGGGTTCGTTCGATTCCATGCATTACTACCGCAGTCAGCTTTTGAAAATCGTCAATCCCGTAGTAGATGCCATTGCACAGAACCGCAAGAAGAACATCGAGGGTCAGATGGACCTGTTCGGCATGGGCAACGACGAGGTGCGCGACACGCAGATTGCGATGCCGAACATTCCGGAAGTACCCAAGCGGGAACTGCTGGCGATGGAGAAGGAGACCACCGGTCTGTACCTCTCCGGTCACCCGATGGACGAGTACCGCAGCCTGACGCAGAAGGCGCAGGCTGCCTCTGTCAAGCAGATCATCGACGACCTGACGGGCGAGAGCAGCCAGCCGGTCTACAAGGACGGCATGACCGTCCGGCTTGCCTGTGTTATCACGGCGGTGCGTCTGAAATCGACCAAGAACGGCTCGATGATGGCATATGTCACCGCGGAGGACGACACGGCGGCGATTGAACTTGTCGTGTTCCCGCGTTCGCTGCAGCAGTGCGGCGCATATCTCACCGAGGACAGCGCAGTCCTGCTTACCGGTAAGATCGACGCACGAGAGGACGAGGCGCCCAAGGTGCTGCTGAACGAGGCGCAGCCGCTCACCGAGAGTGCGGTGGAGAGCCTGCAGCAGCCGAAAAAGGGCACGCAGAAATCGGTCTACACCGATGCGCAGGCGGCGAAGCTGGCGCCGCAAAAGCTGTTTCTGCGTATTTCCAGTCTGCAGGGTGATGAATGGACGCAGATTAAAGAGGTTTTGCGCACGCAGCCCGGCGATACGCCGGTCTATCTCTACCCGATGGACACGAAGAAAAAGACGCTCGCTGCCCGCCGGTACTGGTGCAAACCGGATATTGCATTTTTAACAAAATTACGCTTTCTCTTGCGCGAGGAAGATGTTATAATACAATAGGAGACTGTGCTTATCCTTGGAGAGAGACGGTTTCCGCAGAGGGAAACAGAACTGCAATACAGAGGTCAGTGCGGCATCGACTGTGCCGCCAAGAAAGAAAACAGAACCGACAACAGGGAGGCTTTATCATGGATAAACAAATTCGCAGAATCGGCGTACTTACCAGCGGCGGCGACGCACCCGGTATGAACGCACTTATTCGCTCGGTAGTCCGCAGCGCAAGCGCACACGATATTTCCGTTCTTGGCATTCGCCGCGGCTACAGCGGTCTCATCAACGGTGACATCATCGAGATGGGTGCCCGCAGTGTAGACGGCATTATCCGCAAGGGCGGCACCATGCTGTACACCGCACGCTGCAAGGAAATGCTGACCGAGGAAGGTCTGCAGAAGGCGGCTGACACCTGCCGTTACCTCGGTATTGACGGCCTGATCTGCTGCGGCGGTGACGGTACATTCCGCGGTGCACAGGCGCTTTCCCGCAAGGGAGTTCCGTGCATCGGCGTTCCGGGTACCATTGATAATGATATCGGCTGCTCGGATTACACCATCGGTTTTGACACCGCCTGCAATACTGCGATCGAGTGCATCGATAAGCTGCGCGATACCATGCAGTCCCACGAGCGTTGCTCGGTCGTAGAGGTCATGGGCCGCCGTGCAGGTCATCTGGCACTGCAGGTTGGCTGTGCAGTCGGCGCGACCGCGATCTGCCTGCCCGAGCGTCAGCTGGATTTCGACACCGAGATCGTAGAGAGAATGCGCATCGGCCGTATCAAGGGCCGCAACCACCATATCATCATCGTAGCAGAGGGCTATGGCTCCGCACAGGACGTTGCAGACCAGATTCACGAGGCTACCGGCATCGATACCCGTGTTACCATCCTCGGCCATATCCAGCGCGGCGGCTCTCCGTCTGCTATGGATCGTGTTATGGCGACCCGCATGGGCTATGCTGCAGTTCGCGCTCTGATGGAGGGCAAGACCAACCGCGTTGTTGTTTCGGATAACAACATTGTTACCGATATCGACATTGAGGAGGGTCTAGCACAGAGCAAGGATCTGAACCAGTGTCTGTTCGAGGCACAGCAGACGGTTGCCATCTGACATGGCGCAAACTGTTCTCATCACCGGAGGCTCGCGCGGCATCGGTGCCGCCTGTGTGCGCACGTTTGCCGAAAACGGATGGAATACCGCGTTTACTTACAGCAAAAGCAGGGAAGCGGCGGACAGGCTCGCTGGGGAGACCGGCGCACTGGCGCTTTTGGCCGATCAGCAGGATACCGCGGCAGTGGAACTTGCGGTCGCGGAAGGGAAGGCACGGTTCGGCACGATCGATGCCGTGGTCTGCAATGCAGGTATCGCCGAACAGAAACTGTTCCAGAATATCACCGACGCGGACTGGATGCGCATGCTGGATGTCAATCTCATGGGTACGGTGCGCACGATTCGCGCCGTGCTGCCCGAAATGCTGCACAACCACAAGGGAAGCATCGTCACGGTGTCGTCCATGTGGGGGGAGTGCGGCGCGTCCTGCGAGAGCCATTATTCCGCGAGCAAGGCTGCGATTATCGGCCTGAGCAAGTCGCTCGCGCAGGAGCTTGGCCCGAGCAATATCCGGGTCAACTGCATTGCGCCGGGCGTGATCGACACCGACATGAACGCCATGCACAGTGCGGATACCATGCAGGAGCTTGCCGATCAGACACCGCTCGGAAGAGTCGGCGCGGCAGCCGAGGTCGCGGACAGCATTCTGTATCTGTGCTCGGATAAGTCGTCTTTCATTACCGGACAGGTTTTAGGCGTCACCGGAGGATTTTAAGATGCTGTCGCCAAACCACGGAACTACCGACTAAAAAATACAATTTGATTCGTGTATCTCGTTGGTTGCAATTTCGCAACAAATATATTCTATTAAAACACGCGAAAGAGCAATTTTTAAGTACAATTTTGAAGAAAGTGTGAGAAGTATCCAGAAGTGAAGAAACGATAAGAAATGTTCGTTTCGTATCAACTGGTATCACAAACTTTGGTACACTATAAGGTACACAAAGGGCAGCTAACAAGAAAACAACTGCAATACATAAACCGTCACTTAACAGCCAGTTAAGGGGCGGTTTTTATTTTACCCGAAAGGAGCAATCCCCTTGATCTACAAGCCTATTCTCCCGGTAGATACGCTGCTGAAACGCCTGCTGCTGTATGGGCAGATTTATTCGCTTCGCAAGCGTGAGCGTCACCGTTCTGCCGTCAAGGTCGCAGAGCCGGACGAAACCAAGATCATCAATACTGTGGGCAGATCGCCGCCGCCATTCTGGCAGGCGGTTTTTTCATGCCCTCAAACAAGGAGTGAGCAGGAATGTATTACCGTATCTGCCCCGATTGCGGGGCGTATCTTGACCCGGACGAAAAGTGCGACTGTAATGCGGACGCACACAACACTAACGACAATAAGAAATGAGGTAAATAACCATGAAACTCAATTTTGTAATCCCGAACATGGAAAAGACTTTTGGTACGCTGGAATTTGCGGGCGTTGCAGAGCCGCAGCGCGGTGACACTGAGCGTACTGCAACGGGCGGTTCGCGTTTGAAGTACCGCCGCTACAAGCTGTATTCCTCTGTGCAGCGTGCGGATGATATTGAGGTTATCGTCAAGGCTACCCGCGATGAGCCGAAGTTTGAGTATATGCAGGAGATCAAGCTGACCAATCCGCGTATCACGGCTACCGGCTACGCAATCAACGGTCGCGGCTATACGGACTATATCCTGTCCGCAGACGGCATTGCCAAGGCGTAAACGCCCATCATTCAATCAGTAACCATATAAGAACGAAAGGTATAAGGTGTAAACTATGCGACTTCCTAACGGTATTCATATTGAAAACGAAGCAACTTTTGGCGAACTGCGCTTTTCGGCTCTGCGCCGCGAGGTATACGAGCGCAATGAGGATGGCACTGCGTCCACCGAGGTAAAGGAGCGCAGCTATGACCTCAAATGCAAGGCACAGGGCTGCATGATTACGGTCGGCGTTCCGGCAAGCGTTCCGCTGCACGAGTACGAGTACAACGCCCTTGTTGAACTCGTAAATCCGGTAGTCGATACCGTAGCGTCTGCGACTTTCGGCAACAATGCCGAAGCGGACTGGTATATCAAGGCTGACGATATTGTACTCAAGCGCGGCGGCAGCAATGCTCCGCAGCAGGACAAGCAGCCGAACAAGCCGAACGATCAGCAGCACCAGCAGAACCAGCCGCACGGCGATAAGAAGTAATGCGGCGGCTGTGGGTATGGCGGGGCAAGCGCATTAAGCCGTCAGACAAGAACCTTGTGGTCAGGTCTGCGGCAGGGGTGCTTGCCCCTGTTTTTTTCGGCACAATGGCATTGCTGAACATCAAAACGCTGCTGTCTATCGACTGGCAGCACATTTCGCTGTTCTCTGCCGATCTCAACCGTTTTGCTAATCTGAATATCCCCTATCTGATATTCAGTGCATTAGTAGCTGCCGCTGTTTCCGGCGGTGCGCTGTGGCTCATACGGAAACGCTGTGAAGATCATATCGAGCAGCTTTTTCACAGACAGTTGCTTTCGCGAATGGTGTGGGAAAACGGCTGGTACAATTCGGTATCGGATAACGGCGGTATGCTGGCACAAATGGGTTTAAGCAGCGGTTCGGAAAGAATTACATGGTGGCCTAAAATATTCTATTACGCGAAAAATGGGTATCTCCATATTAGCGTAGAAGTTACCATGGGTAGCTATCAAGAACAATTTGCAAAATTGGATAAAAAGCTGGAAAGCGGACTATTTTGTGAGTTGACCAGTTTGGAGTTGACGAACGGGTTTTTGGAGTACACATTCCTGTATGACATGATCGGTAATCGCATTTCTATTTCCGATGTAAAGGCAGAAAACGGACGATTGCGCTTGATGAACGATATATGGTGGGAGTACGATACTCTGCCTCATATGCTTATCGCTGGCGGTACTGGCGGTGGCAAGAGTTATTTCATTCTTACGATACTCGAAACGCTTCTGCGTCAGCCGTCTGTGCTGTATGTGCTTGACCCGAAGAACGCCGATCTTGCCGATCTCGCAGATGTCATGCCGAATGTCTATCACAAGAAAGAAGATATTGTGGATTGCGTCAGCCAGTTTTGCGACGATATGCTCGAACGCAGCGCAGCTATGAAGAAAATGGATAACTATGTGACAGGTAAGAACTACGCTTATCTCGGCTTAGAACCGCATTTTCTCATTTTTGACGAGTATGTAGCGTTTATGGAAATGCTCAACAGCAAAGAGCGCGACTTGGTACTGACGAAGCTAAAGCAGATCGTTATGCTCGGCAGACAGGCGGGTTTCTTTATGATTCTTGCCTGCCAGCGCCCGGATGCAAAGTATCTCGGTGACGGTATTCGTGATCAGTTTAACTTTCGTGTTGCGCTCGGTAAAATGTCTGAACTCGGTTACGGTATGATGTTTGGCGAAACAACTAAGGCTTTCTTTTATAAGAAAACGAAAGGACGAGGTTATGCAGATTCCGGTATGGGCGTTATCTCGGAGTTTTATACGCCGATGGTGCCGTCAGACCATAAGTTTATGCAGGTGATCGGTGATTTGGTGGCTGCTCGTGAACGCGGTGCCGCTGTGTGTGAAGATGTTCCGCAAGATGGCATTGTGTCCGATGAAGCAGCCGTACCCGAAGAAACGGAAGAAGCTGCGCCCGCAGAAGAGGAAATGGCTATGCCTGCCGGAGAAGATTTATTTGAACCACCAGAAGAAATGATGAGAGGAGTTTTAGACGATGAAAACAGCGATTGAACGCCCGGTTACTACCTGCGGCAAGGACGAGAACCTCATGGGAATGGTAGTGTTCCCGTGCAACGAAGAAGATCTGAAAGAGCGCTTTCAGGTGTCCGATCTTGTGAAAGAACTGAAATTTGTCGATGTACCCGAAAGCAAGGTGTCAATTCCGCGCTTTAACGGCCTTGTGCTGGATTCGCCCAGCCGTGGTGCAAAACTGGAAGAGCAGATCAACGCCGCTGTGCGCTATCTGGAAGAACGCTTGCTGGAAAATCCCCAGTGGCGCGGCAAGTCCGAGGAAATTCCGCTGAATTTTGCGGACAGCATGGTGTGGAACTGGTGCATGAAAGACGATTACCGTCACCCGAACGAGAAAGTCAAGGTGTGGTATTATCGCGGTGCGCTCACGGTATTTTACGGTGAGCAGAAAGAGAGCAGCAGTGGGTTGAAAAGCAGCAGCCGTAAGAAGTAATGCTGCTGGTGGGCGGTTTGTGTAGGTGTGTCCCCTTGCAATCCGCCCAGACGCGCGGCATCGTTGAAAAGCGGTGTGATCCCAAAGCAGACCAGAACCGCCAGCAGGATGCACACCACGCCGATGACCGTCCGGCTCCGAAAAATGTTCTTGTTCAATTTGATACCTCCACTTGTTCAGATTTGAAGTGCAAAAGCAGTCAGCCAGTAGGCGGACACGCCTCCGAAGCAGAAAAAGGGGGCCAGGGGTAGGCGCACCGCAGACAGCGGTTGTTTTTGTAAACGACATTCCACCAGCCCGGTCAGCACCGCCAGCGAGAGGGAAAGGACGGCCTGTATCAGCCCCGGCCACACGCCCAGGACAAATCCGCAGGCCCCCATCAGCTTCACATCGCCGCCGCCAATGGCAAACCCGTCCCGTTTTATCAGAACCGCCGCCAGCAGGAAAGGGCCGCCTACCAGAAGCAGCCCCGCCGTAGACGCGGCAGGGCGGAACCCGATCAGCCCACACAGAAAGAGCAGGATCGGGATCAGGTTTGGGATCTCCCGGTTTCGCATATCCCACACAGCGGCGGACAGGAGCAGCAGGCCGAACAGAGTGCCCTTGACCATGAGCGGCGTCACCGCTCAACCTCCCCGGCAGGCTCTAAATCGGGATTATTCAGTTCTTCTCCATAGAGTTCATAGTAATCCTTCAGGCGTATAATCAAAGGGCAGTAATGGGAAATCCTATTATTTATAGTGGAA
>OGYS01001602.1_pt1 | contig 12821 bp, 6 predicted proteins | sample 1576611 | NCBI WGS metagenome assembly OGYS01 (sample SAMEA3541571, study PRJEB24748) | human gut metagenome | biome: human gut; feature: human-associated habitat; material: faeces | place: China | collected 2012
GGTACGGTGCAGGTAACGCTCGATGCGGTGGGGGTGCCTTGTTATGAAATAAAGGAAGGGGTTGCATGGGACAATATACCTTTTACGGACGAGTTGAAACGTTTGGCCCTGAACACGCGCGCCGTATGTTTCGGCTCTTTGGCGCAGCGCAATGAGGCCAGCCGCATTACGATAAACCGTTTTCTCGATACCATGCCCGATGGTGCGGAACAGTTGAAGATATTCGATATCAACCTGCGTCAGGGATTTTATACCAAAGAGATTCTTTGTGACTCCATGCGCCGTTGCAACGTGTTAAAAATAAATGATGAAGAACTGGTGACAATCAGCCGTATATTCGGCTATCCGGGTATAGACTTGCAGGATAAGTGCTGGATTCTGTTAGCTAAATACAACCTGAAAATGCTGATTCTGACTTGCGGCATCAATGGCAGCTATGTATTTACTCCGGGGGTTGTTTCCTTCCAGGAGACTCCGAAAGTCCCCGTGGCCGATACGGTAGGTGCAGGCGATTCCTTTACGGCTGCCTTCTGTGCTTCCATATTGAATGGAAAGCCGGTGCCCGAAGCACACAAACTGGCTGTGGAAGTCTCTGCTTACGTTTGTACGCAGAGCGGGGCGATGCCGGAACTGCCGCAGGTGTTGAAAGACAGACTATTATAATCCTATTTTGCATACGTGGACAGAATTCTTTAGGTACCAATGCAAGCCCAATGATTGTATTGGACGGTATGGCTTTTTATGGTGAACTTTCTGAAATTAATCCTGATGATATTGCACAAATTGATGTGTTGAAGGATGCTTCTTCTGCTGCTATTTATGGTGCTAAGGCTGCTGCCGGTGTCATTATTATCACGACAAAGAAAGGTAAGGAGGGTAAGCCGGTTATTAATGTAGGTGCTAATCTTTCGGTTTCTAGAAAATCAGATTATCGCGATTATTTTGATGCGGCTGGTTATTTGAAATTTCATCAGGACTGGCGTAAAATGTATTATACGTATGGACAGGGTGAGGATGGTTTGTATGACTACTATCAAGCAAAAGATGGTAGTGGTAATTTGTTATATCCAGCTGGTTATTATGATGACCCCCGTACCTTGACAGAAGGAGAACAGAAAGCATGGGCCTCCAATATAGGTGTCAGTGGTATTGGTCTTAGTGAAGGTGAATCCATGCTTGGTCTGTTTGCCCGTCGTTTAGAATTCAATAATTCTCCGATGATGATGGAAAATTTTTTGAATGGTCGTATGGTTGATTGGAATGATGCCACTTTCCGCACTGGTTTCAATCAAGATTATAATGCAAGTATTTCGGGAGCTACTGAACGTGTGAATTATTACTTTTCATTAGGTTACATTAATAATGAAGGAGCTGTACAGGGTAATGAATACAATGCTTTCCGTTCTAACATGAAAATCAATGCGAAGATTACAGATTGGTTGGAGGTAGGAGCGAATGTTAATTTCCAGGACCGTTCGGATGGAGATATTCAAGTATCTCTTGGAAGTAATTATTGGGATAATAATATGTTGCGTAATTCTCCATATGCTTCCATGTATGATAACAATGGTAATTATGAGCAATATCCTATGTCTGGTTTGCCTACCAATGGTGGGTACAATTACTACTTTGATCGTCAGTATTACGATTTGGAAAAGGGGTATACCGTATTAAATACTATTTTTAATGCAAAAATTACTTTGCCAGCAGGTTTTTCTTATCAATTCAATATTGCTCCTCGTTATCAGTGGTTCTATGACCGTTATTGGATGTCTGCTGATTTGCCTAATGCATCTGCTGCTGATCGAGGTGTGAATCGTGGCTGGTCGAAAAATTTTGATTGGAATTTGAACAACACCATTACATGGGACAAGATATTTGGCGAGCATCATTTCACCGCAATCTTAGTACAAGAGGCTGAAGAACACCGATATTGGAGTGATAATGTTAATGCACGTAACATCACGCCGAGTGATGCTCTAGGTTTCCATTATACGCAAGGGGCTAACAAGACTCAGAGTGGCTTTAGTACTAATGATACTCATTATACTGCTGCTTCCTATTTGGGGCGTTTATTCTATAGCTTCAAGGATCGTTATATGTTTACAGGAACATTCCGTCGTGACGGTTACTCCGGTTTCGGTTCTAATAATCCTTGGGGTAACTTTGGATCTGTTGGGCTTAGCTGGGTATTCTCTGAAGAAAACTTTATGTCTGATGCTCACGATTGGATGGATATGGGTAAGTTGCGTTTGTCTTGGGGAACTAATGGTAACCGTGAATTTGGAGATGTTTACTCTACGTTGTCTAATTTGTCACTGGCAGGTGGAAGTATGGTATATTACCAAAATGGTAACTCGAACGTTGTCAATCCACTTTATATGAGTCGTTTGGCTGCACCTAATTTAGAATGGGAAAAGACTAAAGCGTGGAATATCGGTTTGGATTTTTCATTTTTGAATGGAAGACTTACTGCTAACATGGATTATTATTTGAAGAAAACAACAGACATGATAATGAGCCAGCGTTTGCCGAGTTTTTCTGGTTTCGGTTCCATTATGGCCAATTTGGGTGAAGTACAGAACCAAGGCTTTGAAATCGCTTTGAATTCTACAAATATTCAAAATCGGAATTTTATATGGAATACTTCCGTAGGATTTTCTATTAATAAGAATAAAATTAACCATATCTACTATGATTATGACGAGAATGGTGTAGAGAAGGATGATACCTCCAATGGTTGGTTCATCGGTCAGGCAATCGGTACTATATGGTATTATGAAACCGATGGAGTTTGGCAGAATACTCCTGAAGACATTGCTTCTGCTGCTTTGGTAGGGCAGAAACCGGGTGATCCGAAAGTGGTGAATCACTATACTGAAGATGACCGGATTTTAGAAGATGGTACTCGCATACCTGTCTACAATGATAATGATAAGGTTTATCAAGGGACTACAGCTCCTCCTGTTTACTGGAATTTACGTAACGATTTCACTTTGTGGAAGGATTTGACTCTTTCTGTTTCATTATACTCTTATATGGGACACAAGAGCCGTGCTGGTTATTGGTTGAATCAGGAGAACGGAGGGTCACAGGTAACTAACGGCTTTAATGTGGCAGCTCGTAAATATTGGACTCCTGATAATCCGACTAATGATTATTGTCGTTTGAATGCTGCAGGTCCCAATACGGGGCTGGCTAATGGTGTAGATAAAGTTTACAACCGTAGTTTCGTTCGTTTGGATGACATAACTTTGGGTTATACTTTGCCACAGAAATGGACTAGGAAATTTATGATAGACCGCATCCGTCTTACTGCAAGCTGTAAAAACGTCTGTACTTTTGATAATTGGGAATATGGTGATCCCGAAACTGGCGGATTGGCTACACGCACTTTTAACTTTGGTATTAATGTAACACTCTAATTTCTGAAAAATATTATGAAAACAAGCAATACGATATTTACAAAAGCATGTATGGTACTGGCTGCGACCGCTTTGGTGAACGTTGGCTGTACGGATGATTTTTTGAAACAGGACCCTTTGTCGTTTTACAATCCCGAAAATACTTACACAACAGAATCTGGTTTGCAATCAGCCTTGGCTATGTGTGATTATGGCTTGAAAGAAATGCTGATGGACGGAAATGGTAACGTGATGCCTATGGCTTCCCTTTATTTCATGACAGATATTGGTCTGTATGGGAAAACCGATGCGGGCGATATGCAAGATGATTTTGCCAATAAGATAACTCCGACATCCGGTATGAAAGGTGGTGGGGATGAGAATGCTATGTCACGTTTCTGGGACCGCACATGGAATAGTGTGACTTTTGCAAATACTATTATCTCCAATGTAGGTAAAGTAGAAGGGTTGGATCCCACTTTGCGCGATGAGTATTTAGGACGTGCTTACTTTCATCGTGCCTATGCCTACTATCACGGTGTATTATTGTTTGGTGATATACCTTTAATTACGAAGCTGATTGAAGTACCTAAACAAAACTATAAATCCACGAGTAAAGAGGCAATCTTCCAAATGTTGGTGCATGATTTGGAATTCGCTGTAAAACATGTGTCTCCACAGAAAGAGATCGGTTATATAGGTACTGTCAACCAAGAAGCATGTAAGCAATTGCTTATCAAGTGTTATTTAGTTGTAGGTGAATATCAGAAAGCTGAACAATTAGCTACCGATTTGATTAACAATCATGGTTTGGCTTTAATGAATGCTCCGTTTGGAACGAATGTTTCTTCTGGTAATCCGGAAACATGGCCGGTAGAACGTAATGTAATTTGGGATTTGCATCGTGGAGTAAATATAACTGATGCTTCTAATACGGAAATGATTATGCCTATTTTGAATTATTATGCTGAAGGTTTCATTTCCTATCCGCAGATGCGAGCTATGTGTGTGCATTGGAGTAATGGTATTATCCGTGATCCTCATAACTTAGGATCTCCAACTTATAATTATGCACGTACTGCTGGGGAATATGATGCGAAATTAGATTGGGTACGCGCTATGGGACGTGGTATTGGTTGTTTCCGCACTTCTTATCATTATAATCAGACCATTTGGAATTATGATGGTGAAACAGATTGGCAGGATATGCGTCATAATCGAGAAATAGGTAATTGGATGGAAATGACGGATCTTAAATACAATAATCCAAATTCTGCTTATTATGGGAAAAACATGATGCTTTATGCACCAGAAGATTATTATGATCCGGAATCAGGTGATTTGTTGGTGAGAAAAGGGGATTTGCTTTGTTCTGATACTATTCGTAGTTGGTTCCCGACTCCATTGTACAAAGTATATATACTTGATCAAAATGCTGAAGAAAATATGGGGGCTAATCAGTTTAATGGAGCAACCAAGGGCAATAGTGTGTCTAATGGTAATCTATACTTGTTCCGTTTGGCAGAAACTTACTTACTTCGCGCTGAGGCTAAGTTCTACCAAGGTAACCCGATTGGCGCTGCAGAGGATGTGAACGTAGTTCGTCGTCGTGCTAATGCCAAAAAGATGTTTACTACTGTAACTATCGGTGACATTGCTGATGAACGTGCTCGGGAATTGTATTTGGAAGAATGGAGACAGCCTGAATTGACTCGTATTTCTTGGTGTCTTGCTCGCAGTGGTCAGCCGGATGAATGGGGAGAAACTTATAATCTGTCTACTTGGGATAAGCAGAGTGGTACGGATTTGAATGGAGGAAGCTATTGGTATAAGCGTACTACGCGCTACAACATTTTCAATCATGGGCCTATTGTTTCCAACAAGGAATTGAATTATCAAGTAGATAAGCGTAATCTGTTTTGGCCGATTCCCAACTCGGCTATTACTGCTAATACAGGTGCGCGGTTGCGGCAAAATTATGGATATGACGGCTATGATGAAGCGATTCCGATGTTTACTAATTGGGAAGAAGCAGTGGCTGATGAAGAATTGACAAAATAATGATAGTTTTCAACAGGCGTTGTTGATACTGATAAAGCAAGTCTGATTAACTTGCGAATTAGATTATAGGAGGACTACGGCTTGAAGTGATTTTAACCCGTAGTCCGTTTTTTTTAGACCTTTTAGATAGAGGAATATAAAATTCGGAATTCATTATAGAAAAATCGTTCATGCTTAATTTTTCTACTACTCTTGATTATTTTTTAGCCTTTTTTATTCTTTTAAAGCTTTAAGTTTGCAACGTGAAAAATAGATAAAACGAACTTTAAGTATAATGCTTATGAGGAATAAATCTGCCCCCGATTAATATTGGGAATGTGACAAAATTTAGCCCAAGGAGTTTCTAATCATAACTCTATTCGGATAATATTATTACCTATAATCTAATTTAATAAGAAAAACGATGAAATCAAACTCGTTCTTAAAAAATCGAAAGGCTTTGACAGCCTTATTGCTTTGCACAGGTTTCGTTGCGACTCAGCCGTTCAGTGTGATGGCCGAAGAAATTGTAACTGCCGTACAAACTGTCCAGCAACAGAAACAATCCGTATCAGGTACGATTAAAGATCCGGTAGGGGAACCGGTTATTGGTGCCAGTATTTTAGAGAAAGGTACTACCAATGGTACAATTACTGATTTCGATGGTAATTTTACATTGAATGTAGCTCCAGGAGCTACATTGGTTATTTCTTATATAGGATATAAGAATCAAGAGATGAAAGTTATTCCGGGAAAATCACTTAACATTATTTTGCAAGAGGATACAGAAACGTTGGAGGAAGTGGTGGTAGTCGGTTATGGTGTGCAGAAGAAATCAGATGTGACCGGTTCTGTTACTTCAGTAGGGAAGGAGCGTCTGGGAAAACTTCCGGTGACGAATGTATTACAAGCTGTTCAAGGTGCGGCGGCAGGTGTTACTATTACACAAACATCTTCCATTCCGGGCGATGCACCGGATGCTTTGGTGCGTGGCCAGAATTCCATCAATGCTAATTCCGGGCCATATATTGTTGTGGACGGTGTGCCTATCAGCAAGTCGGGAGGTACATTGAATGACATCAATCCGAATGATATTGAATCCATGGAAATTTTGAAGGATGCTTCGGCCACTGCCATTTATGGTACAAACGGTGCGAATGGTGTTATTTTGATTACTACTAAGCGTGGTACTTCCGGCAAGCCGACTATTCGTTATAACGGATATTTCGGAGTGGAGGATTTTTCTCATAAACTAGATTTCTGTGATGGTGCGCAAATCACTCAACGTTATAGAGATTATGTGTCACAGAACCCCGGAGAAACCATGTATAATGATTATGTGAAGAATGCATACGAAGCGGAAAATCAGGCCAATGGTATAGAGAATGATTGGATTGATGCTGTATCGCAAACTGGTATCATCCAAGACCATAACGTAAGTATCGGCGGTGGGGCGGATAATGTGAAGTATTACGTTTCTGCCGACTATATGAGTCAGAAAGGTGTGTTGAAAGGGTTCAACTACAAACGTTACTCTATTCGTACGAATATTGATATGAATGTGACTGATTATATGAAGGTGGGAACTAATTCCTATATAGTATCTCATAACCGTGACGGTGGACGTGTTAACTTTCTGATGGCTGAGGCTATGTCTCCTTATGCAAAAATGTATGAAGAAGACGGCAGCTATTGCATTAATCCGATGTACAGTGAAACTTTGTTTACCAATCCGTTGATGTGGACTACTACTAATCCCGAGCGTCGTCAGTGGAATATCAATATAAACGGTTATGCCGAGATTGATTTCGGAAAGTTGATTTCTCCTCTTAAAGGATTGACCTATAAATTCAATGGTGGTTATGCATATATGCCCAAACGTTATAATAATTATGAAGGTAAGTCGGTGAATAATAAGACCGGTTATGCTGAAATAAAGAATGAAGAAACACAAAGTTATACCATAGAGAATATCCTTGCTTATAATCGTGATTTTGGAAAGCATCATTTGGATTTGACAGCTTTGTATGCCGCTTCACGTAAGAAATATCAACGTTCGCAAGCTATGGCCAGCAAATTTATTAATGACGACCAGCAGTGGCATAACATGGGTAGTGCGGAAACACCTAGCGTAGCTTCATATACCGACCTTTATACTACTGTTTCACAAATGGGACGAATTAATTATTCTTATGACAGCCGTTACTTGTTTACATTTACAGTGCGTCGGGACGGTTCTTCTGTTTTCGGTGATAATAACAAATACGGTGTATTCCCTTCTGTCGCTTTAGGTTGGAATATTGCCCGTGAATCATTTATGGAATCTTCCAGTAATTGGTTGAACACATTAAAGCTGCGTGCGTCTTATGGTAAAGCGGGTAATGAGGCCATCGGAGTATATCAGTCACGTGTGAAGATGGATTCAGGCATGTTGGCTTTAGGCGAAGCTTCGAATGCAGGTTTATGGCCCAATGATTTGATGGGGAATGCGGATCTGACTTGGGAAACCACAAAGAGTTTCAATGTCGGTCTGGACTTCGGACTTTGGAATAACCGTTTGACAGGTAATATTGATGTCTATTTCTCAAAGACCAACGATTTGCTTCTGAAACGTAATTTACCTAAAGTAACTGGTTACAATACCGTGTACTCCAATATGGGTGAAACAGCTAATAAAGGTGTGGAATTGACACTGAATTCCCGTAATATTGTTTCAGGCGATTTTACCTGGAGTTCCAATTTGGTATTTTCATGGAATAAGAATGAGATAAAAGACCTTTATGGAGACGGACAGAACGACTTGGGTAACCGTTGGTTCCTTGGACATCCGATAGGCGTGATTTATGATTATACAATGGTTGGAATCTGGCAGGAAGATGAGATAGCCCGTGGCGACCATTTGAATTGGGACCCGATTGCAGAAGCTGGTGATGTGAAGTTGGCGGATATCAGTGGCCCTGACGGAGTACCTGATGGCAAGATTGATGACAATGACCGTACCATCAAAGGGCAGACAACACCGAAATGGATTGGTGGTCTGACGAATACGTTCACTTATAAGGATTTTACATTGAGTATCTTTATCCAGACTACACAAGGATTGAAAAAGAACAATTCATTGATCGGTATGGCAGGTGATGAAATGGGACGTCGTAATACCACTACTGAAATAGGTTATTGGACTCCGGAAAACAAGAGTAACGAATGGCGTTCATTGCGTAAGAACTCAAACAAACATGGATATGGTTTCCCTTGTGATGCCAGTTATACACGTATCAAAGACATCACATTAAGTTATACTTTCCCACAGCGCATGATTCAGAAGATGGGTATCGGTGGTTTGCAGCTTTATGTGAGCGGACGTAACCTGTTTACTTTCACGGATTGGGTAAGTTGGGATCCTGAAGCTCGTCAGGTAGCTCGTGGTAATAGTTCATGGGATAGTACAAGAGGTGAAACTGTATATGACAGCAGTAACTACCCGATGACTAAGAGTTGTGTATTTGGAGTTAATTTAACATTCTAAAAAACGAAGAACTATGAAATTTAGAAATATATTATTAACAACTTTTGCTGCATCGGCATTTGTTATTGGGACTACATCATGCAGCGATAGTTTTCTGGATGAGAAAATGTACTCTAGTTATGGTCCGGAAGTATCAGATGTAAATGCGAAATTGGTAGGTCTGCACCGTCAATATGCTGCTATATGGGGAATGTCCAGTCAGCAGGGATTTGTAGGATGCTGGCAGGTAGGTACGGATGTAGGTGCTCCCGGTGACACTCAGGGGGTAGAGGTTCCTTTTTACAGATATCAGGAATTGAATGCAGAGAATGCAGGGGTAAGTTTCCTTTGGGAAAAATTATATGAGCTCATTAATAGTGCGAATCAGATTATCGCTTCACAAGCTGAAGGCGGTGATGCGGCGGCAACAGCCGAAGCCATGTTTTTTCGTGCTTATGCATACAATATGTTGGTGACATTATGGGGAGATGTACCTTTAGTGACAGAATCTACTAGTATTCCGCGTACAGATTATACCCGTAATGCGGTTGCCGAGGTGGATGGAGTCATTGATTCTGACTTGGTTTATGCCATGTCTAATCTTCCGGTAGTGGGAGCTGCCAAAAATGAAAGCCGTATAAATCAGGACATGGCAAGACAGTTGGCAGGAGAAGCCTATCTTCGGATGGGTATGCGTGATGCTTCCTATTTCAAGAAGGCGGAAGATGCGGTGACGCCTATTATAACAGGTGGTAAATATGAACTGATTTCAGCAAGATATGGTAAATATGCGGCCGAGCCGGGTGATTATTATCATGATATGTTCCGTTGGGGGAATCAGCGTCGTTCACAGGGGAATATGGAGGCTATCTGGACTTTCGAAATGGAGTATAACCGTGATGTGAATGGCGGTACAATTGATAATCCGCAACAACGTCGTAACTGGGTTCCTGCTTTCCATAAACTGGATGGTATGGTGAATGCGGATTCCATAGGCGGTCGTGGTAATGGCCGTTTGCGTATCAGCAATTTTGTGAAATACGGATTGTATGAGAAAGGTGATATCCGTAATTCTAATTATAATATCCGTCGTGTAATGTGGTATAACAAGCCCGGTTTTTCAAAAGAAGTTGGTATTGATGCTAAAGGGTTCTTGGTGGATAAAGACAAAGGTGTAAGAAATGTGACATTAAAAACGGGCGACCAGGTCATCCCTCACGAGGGAGATTCATTGAACGTATTTTATCCTCATCCCACTAAATGGGGGGCTTATGATGAAACCGATGATTTTGGTTATGCTGTAGTGAAGGACTGGCCTGTGATGCGTTTGGGAGAAACTTACTTGCTCCGTGCAGAGGCTCGTTTCCGTCAGGGGAATACACAGGGGGCGGCTGATGACATCAATGTGTTGCGCGACCGTGCCTTTAAAGACTATCGTGCGGTGGCTCCGGGTGCTGGTAAAGTAACGGCTGATCAGATTGACATTGACTTCATTTTGGATGAACGTGCCCGTGAATTGATTAGTGAGGAGAACCGTCGTATGACTTTAGTCCGGACCAATACGTTGGCCGAACGTATCAAACTGAATGGGGATATGGAACCTGCCGCACCAAGCAATAAGGTGATTACAGGTTTTGATGCCAATATCCATACACTGCTTCCGATACCTCTCACCGAGATTCAATTGAACAAAGACGGAGATTTGAAACAGAATCCGGGTTATTGATTCTGTCGGATATAAGTAAGAAGATAGATATATAAAATATTGAAAGAGCATGAAGGGCATATCTCTTAAAGAGAGTGCCCTTATTTTATTTCCTCTAGTTTGGTAAATCCGACGTGATTTATTTCTTTAGAAAGAATAAAAAGCGGCTTTTGGCTGATTTCTGTCCTATTTTGCACGAATTATACCCCCTTTTTTATTAGCAGAATATGTATTTTTGAGGAATAAAAAACAGCTGTATCGGGTTGGAACTCGATGACAGGTAATGAATAACCCCATAAAATACTATGATGCGACTTTTATTATCTCTTTTATTGCTTTTGTCATTTTTGCAGATGAATGCACAGACTTATCCTAAAGTGATTCTTCCGGGTGATTATCCTGACCCTTCCATTATGCGTGACGGCAAGGATTACTACATGACTCATTCTCCTTTCTATTACGCTCCCGGATTCTTAATCTGGCACTCGCAGGATTTAATGAACTGGGAGCCGTTATGTCGTGTCATGCCTCAATATGAAGGCTCTGCCATGGCACCTGATTTGTTGAAATACAAAGATACTTATTATATTTATTATCCTGCCGCAGGAACCAATTGGGTGATGTGGGCGAAAGATATTCGTGGGCCGTGGAGTCTTCCCGTAGACTTGAAGGTAGGAGGAATTGACCCTGGTCATGTCGTGGATAGGGAGGGAAATCGCTATCTTTATGTGGATAAAGGGGAGGTGATCCGGTTAACAGAAGACGGACTTGCTACCGTTGGGGAGAAGAAGAAAGTATATGACGGATGGAAATATCCTGATCATTGGGATACGGAATGCATGTGTCTGGAGTCCCCGAAACTGAATGAACACAATGGCTACTATTATCTCACTTCTGCTCAAGGAGGAACCGCAGGACCCGCAACCAGCCACATGGTTGTATCAGCCCGTTCAAAAAGTGTGACCGGCCCCTGGGAGAATTCACCTTACAATCCCATTGTGCATACATATAGTGCAACGGATAGTTGGTGGTCTAAAGGCCACGGCACGTTGATAGATGATGTGAACGGCAACTGGTGGATTGTTTATCATGCATATGCCAATGGCTATCATACATTAGGACGCTCCACCTTGATTGAACCGATAGAATGGACGGAAGACGGCTGGTATCGTACCGTATCTGCCGCTACCCCTGTCACTCCGGAGCAGGAAATCAAACATGGATTGGAACTGTCCGATGATTTCAAAGGTCCTCAATTGGGACTTCAGTGGACTTTTTGGAAAGAATATGCTCCCAAATCCCTGACTTTCAAGGAGGATATCTTATGGATGAAGGCCAAAGGTCGGACTTCTGCCGACGGACGGGTGTTGTTGACCACCGCTGAAGACAAAAATTACGAAACACAAGTGGAAATCCGGACAGGGAATGGAAATGTGGCCGGGCTTATCCTGTATTATAATGAAAAGGCTTATGCCGGAGTCGTTTCCGATGGAAAGAGATTCTATATTTACCGGAATGCGGAGCACAAGACGGAACTTCCCAATCGTATTGGGAAACATTTCTTTGCCAGACTGCACAATTGCGGTAACCGTCTGTCCGTCGATCCCTGGAGCACGGTTCATGGTGCGTTCAGAAAACGGGACCTATGAGCAGGAGATCGTGACCGGGAGCGACGGGACCTATACGCTCAAAGGCTTGGACGCCTCGACATATTCCATCGTGGAACTGGAAGCGCCGGAAGGATACCAGATCGACAACGCTGGACCCCAGTATGTGGCCCTGCCCAACGGTAGCAGCAGGGCCGTGACCGTCACATTCACGGACACGCCCGAGGTCACCAGTGAAGGGAGCATCCGCAAGGTGGACGCGGATGACCCCACCACAGGTCTTGCCGGCGCTGTCATTCGGATCGACGGTGTAGACAACAGCTTTACCGGCACATATACGACCGGCCTGGGCGGCTGCCTGACCGACGTCCCCTGGGACACTATGCCCATTGGCAGTTTTACCGCGACGGAACTCACCCCGCCAGCCGGCTACTCCCTCAGCCCGGACCCGGACAAGGTCAAACAGGAATTTGTGTGGGATGGCAAGCATGATGTCAGTTTAGTTTTTGAAAATGACGCCCGCGTCAAAATCGAACTGCTGATCTACGCATCTCATGCTG